>Ga0208958_1000530_pt1 | contig 45485 bp, 35 predicted proteins | sample RifOxyB1_FD_184032 | JGI IMG/M metagenome (GOLD analysis project Ga0208958, IMG submission 184032) | Soil microbial communities from Rifle, Colorado - Rifle Oxygen_injection B1 (SPAdes) | ecosystem: Environmental > Terrestrial > Deep subsurface > Rock core/Sediment | place: Rifle, Colorado...
CGGAGGGCGGCCTCTTCGCAAAGACCCGCCTCTTTGAGGGTACGCTTTCGCGCATAGCCTTGGCGAGTTCTGTATTGATTTAAACCCCTGGCTCATCACGAGATAAGTCTCGCTTCGCCCCTTGAGTAGGTTTTACGCCACCCGGCCAATCCGCCTGTGCCTAGCGGGGGGTTTTGACCAACACATTCTGGACACCGGCAATCCTAACGACTACCCCTGGGCCAGGCCCGTAAGTGTCCCGAGAGAGGTCAGCGGGGTTGATCACTTCCCAAGACAACGGACCCCTCATTTTTATGATAGCATAAATAGTCGAAAAATGTTCACGGAGGACGAAAAATTGCCTAAAGTGACCGATTTCCTTCTTCGTTTAGGTAATTTTTCCAACGATCTGAGAGAAGATTTCCGACTATTTTAACTTTAATAACCCCTGATTGTGCATTTAGAATTTCAAAAATGTGGCCGACAAGCCCCGCCTCATCGGCAGGAGTCTTGATGGCGATCTCTCCGGCTATCTTGAGGCAGTGATCTACTTTCTTGGCTCCTTTACCTCTCTTAGCTTGGGAGGTGTGTTTAAAAGTCGTTGTGCTAGTAATATCGTCCGTAATTAAAAGAGAGCCGCAATCGCAATTAACGATATAAAGTACTGGTGCTTTTTCAATAGTTTTGGTAGTCATCTTTGCGACTCCTCCTACTTTTAGTATACCCCTTGAAACGTGAACTTCAAAAGGAGTAGAGTTAGAAGTAGGGAGGATCTATTGTCGTTGGAAGGGTATTGCTGCTGGATCTGCGGAAGTACAAAATCTCTCACAGTCCACCACGCCATTCCGCGCTCTTTCGGGGGGAAGGAGCATGAGTGGAATCTCCTCTGGCTCTGCTGGATCGACCATCTGATTGTCCACATGATCGAACACCCAGACATCAGCTTTCAGAAAGTCCACCGGGTCCAACAAGGGAGTTCCAAACATAAGCGGTTTAAACGGATCGTCTCCCAACTTTCTGACCCTCAAAAACGAGAGACGATTCTCAATTTACGAGAAATTATTCGACTGGTTTCCGCCGGTCTTGAACATAAGGCTGCTATTTTGCAGGTTTATTCAAATTGGTGGGAGCTGGAACTTTGGAAATCACCATCCCTTTTGAAGGATTAGTTGCTGTAGTAGTTTCTTTAGGGGTACTAACGTGGGGGCTAATTCATCTCTTTGTTGTCAGGTATTAGAACTTAACTCCCAACATCCCAGAGCCGCTTTTAAGTCCTTTATAATCAAACCTAAAATCTAACTCTGTCGCAAAGATAGATCCAGAAACTCTCACGCCCGTCATCATCTCCCCGATCTGAACGTCTGGCATTCCCAACCTCACCTGTACTTGCGGTGTTATAGCGTATCGATACTGGACTCCATAGTGTTGGTTCTGATCAATCTTGGCCATGACATACAGTTCATGTTTTTTGGGATAGTCTTGATTTTTAAAAAGTGTTGATTGTTCCGGTTGAAAAGCCTGGTGGTTCGCTGCCATTGAGAAGGCCAAAATTAGACCTTCAAACCAATTTTGCATAGCGCTGTTCTCCTTCTACCTCTCTCAGTATGGTTGAGAACTTGTACTTTGTCCAGACTAACATTAGGGTAGGAGGGATCATCAATTTTGGCAACTTTTAAAGTGAATAAATTTCCAAAAGACCATTATGAGCCCTATCTAGAAGACGGTAGCACTCCTCGCTGTCAAGCAGCCGTAAAAAATACCAACGGGGAACAGTGTCCCAAAGCCTCTACTAAGAAAAATAATTGTAATGAACACGGCGGCAAGTCGTTCGGACCTCCCCCCGGCTCCCTCAATAACTTGAAACACGGTTTCTACTCCTCCTCCTACCGCCAAAAAATCCGCAACCGCTCTGAGATTCTTGTTGATCCAAAAACCCTTTCTGAGGAGCAGGTACGCTCCTATCAAGCCTTTCTAGACGACGCCTGGGTCAAAGTGGAGAAACACATGATCCGGGAAGAGTATCAGGAAGCTTTCGGTCTGATGGAATTGATCAATCAAACAACCGGGATGCAGGACAAGATCCTCAATACGATTATGAAGGCCAATGAGAAAGATGACCCAAGAGCCCTGAATACTGTGGTTTTTGTTCCGCCGAAAGCCGTCTCTGACAAGTACCGTGAGCTATTCGTGGGAACGGAAGAATCAGAGGATAAGAAGTGACAACTGTTCAACAAGAAATCATTGCTCCTTCTCCAGGTCCGCAACTAGAGTTCGCCCAGTGCGACGCGTTCGAGTGTTTATACGGCGGGGCTCTTGCGTCTGGAAAAAGTTGGAGTCTTTGTTTTGATGCTATGGGTCAGGTTCATTTCAGCGATTACCGAGCCGTCATCTTTCGTCGGAGCTACGGTGAACTTAAGGATCTCCTAGTCACAGCCCAATCAATTTATCCAGTTGCTTACCCCGGCACTAAATTTAATAAATCAGAGCGGATGTTTACCTTCCCTTCCGGGGCTACAATTACTTTTTCTTATGCGGAGAACATGGAAGACGCTCTTCGTTGGCGGGGGAGAGAAATCGCCTTTTTGGCCGTGGATGAGCTTGGGGACTTCGATTGGGATGTTTATGAGTTTATCAAGACTCGTGTTCGTTATGGCGGCAAGCACAAGGGAATGAAGCTCTATGTAAGAGCCACCTGCAACCCCGAAGGCAGAGCCTACATGAGTATTAAACAGTATTTCATAGACCCGGCCCCTCCCAGAACTAGAATCATTGACAGACGGACGGGCAGAGATCGAATCTTTATCCCGGCTCGCATGGGCGATAACCCACATATTGATGCCGATTATCGTAAGCGGCTAGCCTATCTTCCAGAAAAACGCTTTAAAGCCCTTGTTGAGGGGGATTGGAACGTCTGGTCCGGAGAAGTCTTCGACCTGAAAAAAGGAATCCACATCTGGAGTTGGGAAGAGTTCTACGAACGGAACGGGATCAAGGAAGAAGAGCAGAACGGGATTCCCAAAAATTGGGTTCGGATGATGGGCTGCGACTGGGGCTACGCCGTCCCCTTCTGGTTTCTGTGGGCTGCCGCCGATACCAAAGGTCGGCTCTACATTTACCGGGAGTACGGGGGCTGTGCACGAGATGCCCAAGGTCGGATCAATTTTAATGATGGGCTCCGCCTGACTTATGAAGAGGCAGCGGCGGAAGTCAAAGCCAAAGAAAAAGATGAGATGATCCATTACCGGGTGATTGATCCTGCGGAACGGGCCAAGATGCGGGGAGATCGTGCTCAATTAGACCCCTGGGGTTCCCCCATTCAGGGACCGACGGGAATAGAACTTTTTGCCAAAGAGGGTTTGTTTTTTATTCCGGGTGATAACAATCGGATCAATGGAATTAGGGAAGTCCATCGCCGTCTCCATTACGAGGTAGACAAAGACGGCAATATTCAAGACTATCCCTACTTAATTTTTATCGAGGAGGAGACCCCACTTACTCAGGCTACTTTTTTAGCTTTGGAATCCGACCCGAAGAATCCAGAAGATATCCTGAATGATCGTAATGTCTCGGACCATAGCTTTGACTGCGCCAAATATCTGTTAATGAGCAGACCATTAACAACTCGAATTAATCCGAAAGAGGATCGCTGGCTGCGAAAGAAGAATGATCGGATGCCGGATGGCGATACTGGATGGGCAGCAGGCTTTTAAATGACAGAAGAACTACGTATTAACGATCTGGAGGGAACTTCAGACGGTCCTATAGGTTCCGGTTCCGAGATGGTCGAGCTGATTGAAGCCAAGGATCACCAGGATACAGAAAAGCTCCACGAAAAGCTGCTTGCTTACTTTAAAGAGTATCTGGAGAAGACCGAGCCTTGGCGGGAGGAGGCCGAGATTGACCGGGCTTTCTACGAGGGGAAGCAATGGACGGATAAGGAAAAACAACAGTTCGAGGCCCAGCAGCGGGTTCCAGTAACGATTAACGAGATTGAGCCGACCATTGAAGTCATTACCGGCATGGAGTCGCGCAATCGTTTAGAAATTAAAGTCTTGCCGAGGAATGATAATGATGTCGATGCCGCCAACTCCCGAACTGCCCTTATCAAGTACGTCGCCGACCAGAACGACCTGGAGTTTAAAACCGCACAAGCTTTTCTTTCTGCTCTTACTTACGCTTTTGGCGTGCTGCACACGACCATCACGGACGAACCAGGAAGAGAACCAATCTCGGTCGAGGTAATCTCTTCCGACGAGTTCTGTGTTGATCCCTATCACAAGAAGCCCGATCTGACCGATGCTGAATACGCCGGGTTCTATAAGAAGGTGGCGGTACAGAAGTTGGTTGAGGCTTTCCCAGAGTTTAAAGAGAAGCTGGAACATGAGACTGAGACGGCCTGGGATGAGTACAAGAACGTCCATCAACATCATCGGCGGGCCGGGGACCAGTTTAAAGACTTCTACGACTTCGGAAAGTTAAACCAGCAGCAGAAGCCAACTCGGAAACAGCTTACTGTCATTGAACTTTACTACCGGGTAATGGAGCCCGGCTACGTCTTGCTGGATGAGTACGGCGACCAGACGGTTATCGATGAGGCGCTGATCTCGGATGAGGAGATTGTTGCCAAGCTCCAGACGGACGAAGTGAGGATTATCGAGAAGAGGATCTCCAAGATCCGGCGAGCCATCTTTACCCATGAGAATTTCTTACTGGACGAGCCGGTAGATTTTCGGCACCGCCAACTTCCCTTTGTGGTGATCTGGTCCAAGAAGTATCACACTGGAGAGCCGGTAAGTCCCATCCGCTCCTTGCGAGACCCCCAGCGCGAAGTCAACCGGAGAAAAGCCTCCTCACTTCTGGAACTGATCGCCAATCAGTGGATTCTGCGGGGGACGACCAACGAGAGCATCGACAAGCTTAAAAAAGATCTTGGTAATCCATTCGCCCTGATCAAAGAGCCGATCGGGACTCGTCTGGAGCGGGTTGAGCGGGCAGCCGCCTCCCAGCTCCACTTTAACCAGATGAAAGAGTCCCAGAACATGATCCGACAGCTATCCGGGGCCAATGACGAGATGCGCGGTCTTGGCGGACAGTACCAGTCCGGGTTGGCCATCGGCATGAAGCAACAGCAGGGAACGACGGTAATCGCCCGCTTCTTCGACAATTTAAGAAGGGCTAGAAAACAACTAGGCTATCAGCTTCTCTCATTGGTTGAACAATACATGCCCCTCAAGAAGAAGATTCGGATTGCCGAGAAAGAGGGGATCACTGATAACTGGCGGTTTGAAAACAAATTGCATTTATTCGATCTAGTTGTTGATGAGCAGAATATGTTGGCGACAGACCGCCAAACCCAACTCTCAATGTTAACTCAGTTAATGCAGTCACTGCCGCCGGAGGCGCAAAGCCAGCTACTGCCTATAATCGCCGGATATTTCGACGTTAAAGATAAGGATAAATTAGTTCAAGCTGCTCAGCGCGTGGCAGATGTCATGATCGGTAATTTGGAACTCCAAAAGATGCAGGCTCAGATGGGAATTGCCCAGATGCAGCAGCAAATGCAGCAAGCTGAAGTTCAGAGTCAGATGGCCGCCCAGAGCCAAGAGCAGCAGGGCCAGGCTAATCAGCAAGCGCAGGTGCAACAAGCTCAGCAGGCCGATCAGCAAGCTCAAGCTGCACAGGCCCAAGCTGACCAAAAACAGGCTGAGCAGCAACAGAAAGTTCAGTTGGCCCAGGCTCAAGCCCAGATGAATCAGGAACAGGCGGATCGACGACTGCAACTGGAGCAAATTAAAGCTGACCGGCAATTTCAACTTGAGGAGGCAAAGCTACAGCTCGAAAGGGAGAAGATGATTCAGGCCGGTAGAGAACGCGAGGCCGAGGGCGGGCCTAGAGAATCCGCAGAATTAACTGCTATTCGTCAATATTTGGCCGAAAATGGAAGATCTGATCTTGCCAGCCTCGATGCTTCTATTCTCATCCCGTTCTTACAACAAGCTCAAATTATCTAAAGAGGGTATTCAATGTCAGAGAGTCTATTCGGCCCGGCCCTTGGAACTTTAGTCCAAAATGATTCTAGTAAGGATGATTCCAAAAAGGATTATCTAAATATAACTTTCATCGAGCCATTAGAGCCCAAGCCCCTCTTCTTGCCGGGTCATGCCGCCAGTTTTATCAATGATGCTATTCTCCTCAAGCGTCATATCTCAGGAAATTTTTCAATCTCGCACCGTGATGACTTTCTTATGCCCGGCGGGTATCAGTTTGATCTGTACAAATGTCTAGACAATTTGCGAAACGTCATGTACGAGGAGCTTCCGGCCCGCAAATTTAGTATTGAATTTCCTATTGATAAGACGCCCTTCTGGTTTAAAAAGTACGGGAAGGTAGATTTAGTAACCACAGATGATGTAGGCAATGTTGAAACAAGCGAGGTCGATGGGTTTACAACGATCGAGTTTAGACAGTCGGATACTCCCAAATCTTACCCCCTGATCCCCCTCCTCTTTATCGATACCCTCTACCGGCTGAAGAACCTGGAACCGGAAGAGGAAGCCTTTATTGCCGAGCGAATGTTTGAAGTCGCTCGAAAACGAAAACAGGGCTGGCAGATTAGTAACCAGGATTTTGGCAAGAGTCGCCAGACATTTAAAAATTTCTAAACTACTTTTACAAACTTGTAAATACTCTACTTTACGATAAGAGTATTGACACTCTTCCTCGGTTTCCCTAAGAAGATTCTTGGTTCAGTGAGTCAACTTACCCTAAACCACCACTGGTTTAGAACAGAGGTCGTTCTCTCCCCAAGCGTTACTTTCGGTGTGCCCCACCGTAGTTTTTAAATTAATTTGCTGTATAGCCCGATTCAAAATCACAATCGCTGAATTATGATCTCGATCCAGGAGACACCCGCAGGAACATTGATGAGTCCTTTGGGAAAGACTCTTCTTAACAATGTTTCCACATTTGGAACATTCCTGAGTGGTATAAGCAGGGTTGACAAGAATCAGAGATTTACCAAATACTTTAGAGTAGTGGGTAAGTTTCTCCCTAAACAACCCCCAACCAGCGTCAGAAATACTCTTAGCCAAGCAATGATTCTTGACCATATTCTTAATATTCAAATTCTCAATAGCGACCAAATCGTGAGATTGGTATACGCACCTTGCCAGCTTAGTAACAAAGTCTTTACGTTGCCTCTGAGTCTTCAAATATCCTCTTTGAAGTTTCTGAATAGCTTTCTTTCTATTGGAAGATCCTTTCTTTTTCTTAGAAACTCTCTGATGAAGCTTCTTAATCTTCTTTTCAGAGACTTTGAAGAATTTCGGATTAGGTTCTTCCTTACCATTAGAGTCTGTATAGAAGGATTTCAAACCTACGTCCAGACCAATCATAGAGCCAGTAAAGGGAGCGCCCTCTGTCTTATCAATGTCGATAACGAATTGGACATAGTAACTCCCCGCCCTCTTGACGATCCGAACGCGCTTAATTTTCTCTTTGGGGTACTGGTTGAGCGGGATCGTCCCGATCAACTTGAGTGTACCAATCCCCTTTTTATCACTGAAAGTAATATACCTGTAATCAACCGATATTTTCCAACCATAAGTCTTATACTCGACCGAACGACTATTATGCTTAAACCCTGGCTTGTTGTTCTTACTTATTTTTCTATCTTTACAATTAGCATAGAACTTAGAGATTGCTCTCCAAGCCCTCTCACATGCCGCTACTCTAGCTGTAGAATTGAGAGCGCTAACAAAGGAGAACTCGGCGGCCAAATTCTTAGACAGACGACTCAAGTCATACTTATCGGCACCCCAGTGGTCCATCCAATATTGGATGGCTTTATTCCGAATGAATTGAGCAGTCTTGATAGCCTCATCAACCGCATGATATTGGGCTATTTTTCCACGAAGTTTAAACTCTACAGTTATAGTCATACCTATATTATACCATATTTTTTAAGTTTGAAAAGCCACACCGTTTCATTTTATTCAAAAGTTGCGGCACCCTCCTTTTATAGTGAAGGTAGAAAGTCTTTATATATAGCGCGGGATACGCAAGCGACACAGCGTTCTCTGATTCTGTGCATCAGGTTACTTAGTACAGCTCACCTTCGGGAGTAATCGGAAGTATTCTCATTTCCTTATTGAGTTAACAAGGAGAACCCCCCAGTCTATGTCAATTGAAGTTGCGGAAAGTACTGACCAAGAGTCAACCTCAGAGGAGTATTCCTTTGAAGCTCTGGAAAGGTTGTTGATGTCCGATGACGAAACGGAAACCGAGGAAGCCCCGTCAGCTCCTCCTGAAGCACTTCCTGAACCCGCGCCGGAAGCAGCAGCTCCCGTCCAAGCGCCACTCCCTGTCGAGACGGTTGAAGATCCTCGCAAGGTCTCTTTAGTCGCCCTCCAGGCGGAGCGCCAGGAAAAGGCCAAGCTGCGTAACTCTTATAATCAGCTCCTTCAGGAGTTTGAAGAGTTCAAACGGCAGGCCCAGGTTCAGCCCCCTCCCGCAACCCCTACCGTTCCCGCAACCCCGCAGGTTCCGGACAAGGAGGAAGACCTTCTAGGCTGGGTCGAGTACGAATTTAAACGGCGCGATGCCGAGATCGAAGCCGCCAGACAAGAAGCGGCAAGGGTCGGTCAAGAAGCGTCTGCCCTGGCTAATCAGGCCAAGTTTGAAGTCATTCAAGCCGAGACGCGGCGGCAGATCGGCGAGTCCGAGTTCGATGCCGCGATCAACGCCTTCAACGCCTACGACGCCGAGAACCCGGGCCGGATCAACATGTACGAGGTCTTCTCGACCGCTAACCCGGCCTACACCGCCTATGAACTAGGTAAGACGATTCTCGACGCTCAGCGGGCCGCCGCTCCTCAACCTCCGATGGACTTGGAGGCGATGAAAGCCCAGCTCCGCCAGGAGTTGATTAATGAGTTGACGCCCTCCTTGAAACAGGAGGCGCTGCGCGAGGCGGCGACCGAGATCGCGGCCAAGCTGAAGGGGGTTCCGGCCCCGCAAGTGACCCCACAAGGTCGAAGTATTGTCTCTATTCCCTCTGCCACGCAGGGGGTTGAAAAAGCCTACACGGCAGTAGATGTCCCGAAAGAGGTTCTTCAGAACACCAGTCGGGATGGCCTACGAAAGTATATTGAACAACTCTGGGAACTGGAACAGGTTGATCTAACCTCCTAGTTTCTTAGTTAAAACGAGGTTTAAACACGAAAAATGGCTACTACGACAGTAGCGACGGGTGCGGCCCAAACGGTCAAGAAGTTTCTTGAGAAGTTGCTGGCCTCCGAAGTCGAAAAGAAGATGTCCTCGAAGCAATTCATGGGCAACAGTGCCGACTACGCCATCCAGAAGCTCGATGCCCTTGCCAAAGGTAAGGGGGACGCGGTTAACTTCCAAATCCGCTTCAAGCTCTCCGGTCAAGGCGTCACCGGCGACAATACCCTAGAAGGCAACGAAGAGACGATCACCGTTTCTAATGCCAGTGTCGTCATCGACCAGTTGCGGAATGCGGCTGGTAAACACAGCCGGATGACGGCCAAACGGACTTATGTTGATTACACGACCGATACGATTGATCTCTTGTCGGTCTGGTTTGCAGAATGGTGCGACGAGGCGCTTTTCCAGTACCTCTCGGGTGTTCGGGGAACGAATGATACGTCAGGTAAGTTCGCCGCCAGTTGGAACGGCCACGCCGGGAATACCCTGGCGACCCCTGACGCCAATCACTTGCGCTACTGTACCGATACGGGCCTCTCCAGCACGATCGGCGACATGAACGACACCTTCGATGTTCTCCACCTCGATCTGGCTAATGTCCTGATCAAGGAACTCCAGAACACCAGCGGCAACGCTGGGATGCGGAAGGTTCGCTTTGGTTCTCGCCCCAAGTTCATCCTGATGTTGAGCCCCCGGCAACGGACGCACATGATGCAGACCAATGCCAGCAACCTCTTCGAGAAGATCAACATCGGTAAGATCCAGGGCGGCAACACCACGGACTACATCTTTGACGACGGGATCGACTACACCGATTTCGCCATCTATGAGAATGTCAACGTCCGCCGGATCGCTACCGCTGATTATACCGGCATTGACTCCGGCATGGCTTCGGTTCACCGTGCTCTGATCCTGGGGGCTCAAGCGGCGGTGGTCGCTTACGGCGACTCTAATGGTGGTTTCGACAATATCCAGGTGGATACCGAGACCTTCGATTACGGGAATATGACCGCTTACGCCGGTTCGGCCATTCTGGGGATGCGTAAAGTAACCTTTAACGATCCTGCGGGAACGGCCAGAGACCTTGGCGTCTACTGTCTTGATTCCCAGGCTGAAGTGTAGGAGGAGTAAAATAAAATGGCTACTTTAGCAACTGCCGCCGCCTACAGTAATGTCCTGGCGAAGAACTTGACGGGGGGAGTTTTCTCCATCGTTGAAACGCTGGAAATCGATACCGATACCCTGACCAATACTTCAACGGCTGCAACCACTACGGCTGTCGCTCAGAATGACATTGTTCGGATGGTTCGGATCGACGCCGGAGTTACAGTTCTTGATGTGAGGATTGTTTATGATGCCCTGGGTGGTTCAACGACTGTAGATGTTGGTGATGGGGATAACGATGACTACTACATCGCTGCCCAAGACACCAGCTCCGCTGGAACGACCCGCGCGGCTGCCGCGACCTTCTTCCCCAAGACTTACAGCTCGGCGGATACGATCGATATTGTCTTCGAGGGGGGCAACCCTTCCGGAACGATTACCTTGATTGTTCTTTGTACGAGCGACGTAAGTGACGTAACTTAGGGAATAGTCACCCACCCGTAGGGGAGGCGGGGGAAGAGTCTGGAAAAGACATCCCCGCCTCCTCTTATTTTGTCTCAAGGAGAGCCAATTGGCAAAGAAGAAAAAATCCCACCCGGGGTTTAAATCTGTGGCACAAAAAATCAGCCAGGAGCAGGGGATACCCTTGGAAAATGCCAATGCCATCTTGGCAAGCTCTTCGCGGAATGCCTCGAAAAAGGCTAAAGCTAAAAATCCCAATTTGAATAAGGTAAGAGGAAAATCAAAGTAATGGCCGGAAAGAAATGTTCCCCCGGAAAAAAGATGAAGCAGAACGAGATGATGATGCCGATGAACACGGTAGCGGCTCCCCCTAAGAAGCCGCCCAAAGGCCCTAAGAAGCCTGTGAAGAAGGGGTATTAACTATGGGTAAGATCAGTCAAAACTCTACACAGAAATTCGGCAAAGTCTCGGAGACGGCCCGGACACGCATTGGTAAAATCGGGTTGAAATATGGCAAGCGGGATCAACCCCGCTACGCAAGCGCCCTGGAGTACAAACTAAAACAGGAGATTAAACCCGGTTCTGAGAATGAGAATTATATCCGTACGGTCGGAAAGCTAGATAAAAAACCCAAGAAACGCTTAGAGACCGGGGCTCCTATTGAGCCGGTGCCAACGAAAGCTCCCCCCAAAGTTAAGGTTGTACCTATAGAGGTACAAACTAAACCTACCTGGGAAGCGACCAGCGAGGCCGAGATCTCGATTACCCTTCCGGAACCGGAAACCAAGATTGGTCGTCCGCCCAAGTCAAAGATCAGTGAAGAGCTGGAAGGATTTACTGGTTCCAAGATCAGTAAGAACCCGACTCTGAATAAACTAACCGAACTCTTTCAACGGAACCAGTAGGTTAAATTGATCTAAAATTACCACTGCTGCGGCGCTCATTACCAGGGCAAGGACATTTCTCCAGGACGCTGATAGCGCGGCCTATCGTCATACAGATGCGGACCTGCTCGTCTTCCTGGCGATGGCAATCAATGAGTACCATCGGGATGTCACAGATACAAGAAGTTCAGCTTCAGCATTGATTACTTCGGCAGGGGATGGAACAGTCACCTTCTCTTCTTCCATTGCAAGCGGGGCCGGTCTGAATAAGACGGATGTCCATCAGATCCTCAACGCTTACTGGGACGGGGTGCCGATCACGCCCACCTCGATTTCCGAGCTGGAGACGGAGGACGGAACCTACACCAACTTCGACTGGGAGGCACAGACTGGCACGCCAGAATGGTATTCTCAGGAGACAACCGGCCCGATGGGGTTGAGGCTGTATCCCCAACCTACCTCTTCCGGGACGTTAAAGATCTGGTATACTTCAATTCCGGCTCAAGTTACCGCCTCGGCCTCGACGGTCGATATCCCCTACGCTTTTGAGGACGCTCCGATGTACTTGATGATCTCGATGGTTTTCGCCCGGGAAATTGATTCTCCGGGCGGAAATAACTACTTGGAGTACTCAAAGAAGTACCGAATGGAGTACGAACGGCTGGTAGCGATTGCCAAGGATCAGATGAGCTGGGGCCAAAACCGCTCTCAACAGTTTATTATCCGTAACCAACACCTGTAGAGGCTCAGTATGTGGGAATTTTTATCGCCTGAATTGGTAGACGCGATATCTAAGCTAGGATTTCCAGCCGTCGGTTTCTTATTGCTCTGGTTCTCGTTCGTCAAGTTTGCCGAGAGGTGGATGGTTGGAAATGAGCAGCGAGCGGAACGTATTACTAATGCTACCGTTCTGATTTCTGAGAGACAATCTGTGATGGATGGTAAATTAGATAAGTCTCTACAGGTTTTCAGCGACAAACATGATGATCTGCACGGGCTAATGAGCCAGATTGCTCAATCTGCTTATGAAAGCAAGGCGGCCTCAGAAACTTCCGCCAAGAAATCGGAAGAGGCGATGTATCTGATGCAACGCCTTTATACTCTAGTCGAAAACAAGGAGAAATAGTAAGTCATGGCCTCCAATCTTGAAGATGCCTACAGCAAGTTTTTGGCGATGGCCAAACAGAACGGATGGCTGGGAGATGAAATAACTACCGGGTCTATGGCTCCTAGACCGGATGATCCTGGTCTTATCCGCCCGACTGACGGAAGTATGGCCTATTCTGCTACTCCCTTGGCCGCTCCTAATGCTGTTGGAACCGGAAGTTATACACGAGAGCCAGGAGCCTATAACCCTCTTGTGGGGAGTGAGGTTGAGCGGGCCTTGACAATGGGACAAGAAAACATCCCACAGAGCCGGTTGGACGCGTATTTTCAAACTTTAATAGAACAAGAAAAGCAACGGTTGATTCAAAGTGGAGAAGCCAAGGACTGGTCTCCCGAACAACTACATGAGGTAGCCTCTCAAAACATGACCCGGGCGCATGTGGACAAAAATAAAAAAATGCCCAAGGTAGAATTAGGGCTTCATCTACAAGACATCCGAGAAAAGATGGGGCAAAACGATCCTGATACTGAGTATTTACTTAGTCTTTTAAACACGCCTAACCTCTCTGAGGCAGCCGGTTCCATGACCCGTCAAGGACATCAACTAATTCCTGAACCCTCACTTCCCGGGGCTAATGCAGATAGGATGAACGCAGGACAATACGGATCAACTATGATGCCCCCTATCGTAGCCGAAACTACTATAACTAAGAAGTCTTATAAAGATCCAGCCTCTGTTGCTCGAAAGCAGCCACCTCCCGTAGGGAAACCCTCAATGGTGGCAACATACAGACCAACTGCTCACTCTTCCGGGGGCCAAAAGAGAACGGAAGGCTACGAATCCGACAATGCAGGAAGCAGCAAAAACAAAGTTGTTATACAGGGAACTAATATCCGGTCTGCCTCATTACCAATTGATCCAAGGCAGACGCAAAATTTAGGCCCCTACGGCTCCTTTAACCCGAGACGGCCTTCAATTGCCCCTCCCGGAAACGCTGGGGCGAGCTTAAACGCCTTAAATTGGTTTAAAGATCAGTTAGGACTCTTTAATCAGAGTAGGAGAAGCGGCCCCGGAATTCAAAATTTAGGCCCATACGGAACCTTTCCGCGATAGTTACTATGCCAATCAGACTATCCTCCAGCTCAAACCTTGAAGCCTTGACCCCCTGTCTCTGCGCCTCTGAATTAACAACTCGTAAAATCAAATGCAACCGCTATGCCCAGGACTGCCCCCTCAAAACTGAGTCCGGCCCTGTTTTAAAGATAAATTGGTTTTGTAAATACTTCCCGACCTTCTACTTCTGGTATACTTATCTGAAATCTTTCTTGAGGTAAATCTAAATGCCAGTGGCCGTCTACGGTCCAATCTCAGGACAAAATTCATTCATAAACCGGAGTAAGCTGCCTTTAACGGTTGCTCAGACCCTCAAGAACTGCGTCACGAGTGCTCATGTCGCCGCTACCACAGTTGCCTCCGCCACGGCCTCCTTGACGATCCAGACCCCGACCGTCTCCTCCAACTCCGATAAGTCCGGCTACCTGATCAAGAACGGTACCTCCTACTTCCGCATCCCTGCCTCTTCTGTTGCCTCTGAAGAAGTGATCTCGACTGAAACTCGTGTCTACTTTACCAATCCCCAGACCGGCACCACGACTGATAGCTTTGCCATTCGGGGGGCGCACAGTGCCAACAACGGCAACTTCTACTCTCTGGCGCTTATCCCGCCCCCGAACAATGTGACTTTAGCCACTGCCGCCACAGGCTCTGTTGCCAACGGCACCTACAAGTATGTCTTTACCTATGTCGATCGCTTTGGTAATGAGTCTGGCCCTTCAGTCGCTACCTCCACCGTCACTGTCTCTTCCGGCCCCAAGAAGATTCAGATTACTAATTTGCCGCTCGGCCCAGTTCATGTCTCAGCTCGAAATATCTACCGGATCAACGACGGTGTGACTGTGGCTTATCAGTTCGTCGCCCAGGTCTCGGACAACACAACCACCTCCTATGATGACAAGCTGGCTAACGCTGATCTAGGGGATGATATCCTAACTGATGGGTTTACCGTTCCTTCCCATGCTCAACTCAAGCCTATGCAATCAGCAATCTTTACAGCAGCCTCCAGTGGCGCAGGAGATGTCGATGGAAGAGTTCATTATGTTATCGTCTCCTCGGTCGATACGACTACCGCCCCTTATGAACAGTGGGCAATCAGCGATACGGTCGGTTTCGTCGCTGCTACGGATACTGTGACTCTGACTATTTCAAACTACCAGTCGGCCATTTCGTACTTTCTGTACAGATTGGATGAGGATACGGCTAGCCGTAAGTGGCGCTATGTGGCAACATTCGCCGCATCGACCTACGCTGATAACATTGCCCCCGCGACTTTAGCTACCGCCGCTTACTACGGCAGCCGGGCCGAGACGCAGGACTTTGAATTTATCGCCGGTCCCCATCACGGGATGCTCTTTACCGGCTGGCGAAACACGGGGAGCTGGAGTAAGCAAGGGAACTATACCCTGTTTAATCCTACTGAATACTATCAAAAATTCAATGGTCTAGTCAGAAACGCCATCCCCTTCAACGGCGAGATGGTCTATCTCACAACTCAGGGGCTGTCAAGATTGGTCGGAGATGAAGAGTTAAACCTAACTCGGATCGATGTCCCCAATACTGCTGGGGCGATCTCTCCTTATGCCGTCGCCACGCCGGTCGGCATCGTCTACTTCGATGTCTTTGGTTATGTCTCTTTGTGGCCGGGGGGAGACAGCCCGTCGATTCCCATCGGCAAGGAAGTGATGGCGGCAGGAACAATTACCCCGGCTCGTATGACCTATATTAATGGTCAGGTCTATATCGCTGGGAATACAGGGAACTGGGTAATTGATGTTCTCTCTAGCCCGCCCAACTGGATGCAATTCGACTACGGCTACAACATCGCTCACTGGTATCACGACCAGACAAGGCTCTACTTCGTCCTGTCTGACAACGGCGGGACTACCTACCAGTTCCCCACAGCCAACGACGAGCCCGCCAGAGTCTCTGGAGCTGGCCCCGCGCTCACTTTGACGGGAGCAGAACTAATGGGCTCCAATCCAGAAGCTCACAAATACTTCCGCCGATGGATAATTGATTATCAAAGTGACGGAAATGTATCAATGGAGTGGTTCAAGGACGGAAGTTCATACCAGACGTACACTCTACCAACTACCAGCTCCACGAGAACCCGAACCTCTGTTTGGTTCCCAGTCAGCTCGACCAAGACTTGCCGGGGCAGAGGAATTTACCCCTCCATTACAACAGCCAATGGTATAACTGCAACTATTTTTGAATTGTTAGTTTACTGGGATGAAAACGAAAAGCCGTGAAGACAGGTTATGACAGATTCATAGTTCCGGTCAAGAATCTGATTGATGCCTTGACGGAGCAGAAGAAAGAGCTGGTTCCCAAGATTCGGGCCTCGTTAGCGACCTTTACAAATCTCGTAGTTAATAGAACGATCAAAATGACTAGCGTTTCTGCTCCCCCGAGTGATTTAACACAGGGTTCCATACTTTGGCCGGACGAGGACTTTGATCCAGTAAACAATACAGGGAAAGTCCCAGTAGCCTATACCGGCCTCCATTATATACCCTGGGGTGGGTATGAAGTAGTGGGGAAAGACGCTATTCCTACTTCAATGGCTTTGACAAATCTTTCTGTTATTTACAACGGTGGAACAGCCCGCTATTTATCGACGATGATGGATCTTGGTACTGCCTTTGGTCTTGATTTTATGGATGCGGCCCTTAAGCAGTACAGTCCCTCCGGCACTCTAATGACCAACAGGATCTTTTCTGTTACCGCCACTGGAAATGTTGAGGCAATTCATACTGCCTCGACGGGAGGGAGCGCAATAGGCATTTCCAAAACTTCTTACACAACTGGCGGCTATATGGTTGCTTATGTTGTTACGGATAGCAACAATACTTATTTAAAGGCACGTATTGTTGATGCTTTCTTACGGGATGCCACAACTAGCGAAATCATTATTGACATCGGAAGTGGGATCAAGTCTCCTTATGTAGTCCACAACGCTACCGCTAATCAGTTTATGGTAAGTTGGATAGTTCAATCCGGTGCAGATGTTACTGCCTATGCAGCTCTTTATAATAACGCTGGAGAAGTCGTTGTAGACAAAACTGCAATTAGTACCCTTGTAACAGGCGATACCACTAACTCAGCTAGTCTTAAAGCGGTTCATAACAATACGGATAACCGTTATTGTTATGTCTTTTCAGTCTCAATCGGCGTCAATACTTATACTGTCTTCACAGTTTCCAGGGCCGGGGCCACACTAGCGTCAGTTGCTGGAAATACATCTGTTGCTACCGGCACCCTTGGTAAGTTTCATATAGCCTTTAACTCTTTCGACGGAAATTATCAAATTATTTATAGCCGTCTAGCCGCCGCCACATATTATGTGACCGCTAAAACCCTTGCGGCAGACGGGATAACCCTTACCAATACCGTTGATCTTACCTCAACAGCCTCCGTTATTACCTTTCCCCAAAATAGTTTTGACGCGACTAATACCCGTTTTGCCATTACTTGGGTTGAAAATGACGGAACTTATGAGGACATCAAAGCAGTTCGAGCAACAGCGGTTACGAATGTTGTATTTGGTTCGCCTGTCGCCCTTGGGTTGATCAGTATTCCAGTAACTGTGGCAGACCCGCATATTTTTTATAATTCCACTCTTTCTCGTTATGTATTATTCTACTTATACGGAATTGACAGAGGAGAAGAAGTCCGTTACGCAGCGACTGATTTTGTCACTGTTTTTGGTGCGTCGGGCGTAACTTCTCTAAATTCTTTGACGGGAGATGTTAAAGTTAGCGCCGGAGCTGGGATATCCGTAGCTACGGCGAGCCCGACTATTACGGTGACAAACACAGGAGTCAGGTCAGTAAATGGAATGTCTCCCACGGTTTCCATCGTTGCCGGAACCGGAATTTCTGTTGTGGATACCAGTCCTACTATTACAATCTCCTCATCTGTAGCAACTAACTCCAATTCCGGGTTTCAAGTGTTTGATGACTTTATTGGATTTTTAAAAAACGATGTCGCTACTAATACCAATCAAGGCTCTACAGGCTCATTTTTTGCACAGGTGCAGGGAACGGGAACCGTCAAATCATACCCCGGCACAAGAGTTGATGCTGACCATCCAGGTGTTATCACAATCGGGACAGGGACTTCGGCGGGGGCATATGGGGCAGGAATCTTTGGAAATGGCGGCTCCTTTTTAATTGGCGGAGGACAAATCTCTTTCGAGACTTTAATTTATATTACATACCTTAGTATACTCTTGGACGAGTATGATCTCAGGTTTGGTTTGTTAGATGCATTATCTACAGGATCGGCCATAGCAGATGCTGTGGATGGTGTTTATTTTGAATACGATCGTAACAGTTCGGTAAACTGGAGAACTTGTTCTGCGAATAATAGTGTGAGAACTAAAACAAATAGTTCTACCGCAGTAGTGGCTGGAGCCTGGACTAAATTAAAGATTGTTATTAATGCCGCCGCCACATCGGCAGAATTTTTTGTTAACGGCTCATCGATTGGAACAGTTACAACAAATTTACCAACCGGGGCAGGTAGAGTCTGCGGCCCCGAGATTCACATTGTTAGTTCAAACGGGGCGAGCGATAAGACAGTATCGGTTGATTACTTCGATCTGAACCACACTCTGACGACGCCGCGCTAATCTTGTATTCTAAACAGTTTAAAATAAGGATGGAGGCCATATCCAGACGTGCCGTTCAATTCTCTCTCGAATAAACTAAAAACTTTGAAGATGACCCCCGGACTGAACCAGCCCAAGGGGTATCCCGCCATTGGCGGAATGAATTCTCAAAACAAACCTCCTTCTTTAGATCCTAAGCAGTTAGCTTTTATGCAGGGGGGTCATCAAGGAAATCCCATGGGACGGGGTGGGTATCCTTCACCCGGTAAACCTCCTTTCTTAGAAGATAAACCTAAGCCTCTATTTCCCGGTGGGAAATTCCCTCAAATTGGGGTTCCTGATACCAAGATTCAACCTGTCCTCCCGCAACCCACCAAACCGGGAATCCCCACTCTTCCAGGTAGTATGACGCAAAACGGACAACCCTGGAATTTTGGTGGTAAACCTCCTTGGGTTCCTGAAGGCTATCAACAATACGTCCCACCCGATCCTTCTCAGATGAGTCCAGAAGAGAAGGCCAAGTGGGATCAGAAACAGAAGTATAGAGATGCTCAAGGGGCTTTTGTTCCACAACAGATCGATCCTAACGCCAACACAGTTGGAAATCTACAATTCCCCCAACAAGCGGTAAATCAACCCGCTACAATCGCTAATCACATGCCTCAAGATCAAGCGGCGGGTGTTCCGTCCTCTCCACAACCGCAGGCCCCTTCTCAGCCCTCTCAAGCTGTTCAAGCTCCTCCACAGCCCTTTTTCAGCTCTGCAAAGCCCAGTAATCCCAATGCTATAGAACAAAACGGGATGTGGTTTGATTTTAGTGATGTAAAACCGGCCCCAAGGGGAGAAATTGACTTTGGTGGTCAACGAGATATAGACTCGTACATCAAAAGTAAAATACCGGGGTCAGAAAAATATAGGAACATAGACGCAGCGAAGGCTGCCTATAATACCGACCCCGTAGCTAAACAATATTATAACGCCTATAACGCGCTTCAATATGTCTATATTCCTAAAATAGATCAGAGGCACATGATTGGAGCCTCAGCTAGTCAAAATCAAGGGCTGACGCCCGGTGATACAAGTGTTATTTCAGACGCTCAATTAGCGGCGGCACGGGGACAGACTCTTTCTACAGGGGCCACTAATGTCTTTACTGGAACTGGAGAACCAGTTCAGTACGGCGAAGCAGATCCAACCGGAGATACGACCCGTGGTAGAGGAACCGGATCAACAGCTTCCACATCCGAGCCGAAGCCTTTTCATACAATGGCAGGACAAGCTTCCAGCACTGCGACGGTTCAGCCTCCTGGTATCTTTGCTCAATCAGAGGGGGTCTGGAACTACCTGACCGATCCCAACACGAATATTCATCAGAGGTATACAGCTTTCAAAACTTGGGCAGATGGACTAGGACTAAACGAGGCCCAAAGTACCGACGCCTGGAATCAGGTTGCTACAGGGATGTCCGGTGCCGGAACAGCACAAATTGGCGGGGAAGTTCCTATGCCTCTGCCTGGCGCTCAACCTGCTATTTCTCAGGGAGGCACCTATACACCCCCGGCTACCCAACCATCTACGCCTCCTGCTCCTGGGACCGCACCTACGGCGAGCGGGAAATTCCCCGGCTTCGATCCTCGGGCAATGATTGACAGTGGAAACAGCAGTGACTACATTAAACAATACGCCGAGGCCCAAGACATTACCAAAAATGGAGTTGTTGTACCGGGTAGAGAACAAGATTTTAAAGATCTCTATGCTTACGCTCAGGGGTACTCAGTAGATAAAGATGGGAATAGAATTACGATTCCTATTCCTGAACTAACTCCTGCCCCTGCTGGGGGCGTTGGAACCAGGCCAGGAGAAGAGACGGATATAGAAACCTCTTCTGGTGTAATCCCGGCAGCAGCTCCGCCTCCTCCAGCAGCTCCGCCTCCTCCAGCAGCTCCGCCTCCTCCAGAGACTCAGCCCTCTCCAGAGACTCAGCCCTCTCCAGAGACTCAGCCCTCTCCTATAGCCCCCGCCGCCATAGGCTCTCTACCTCCAGAGCGCAGACCAGAGGATTACGGGCTAGGCATCAAATCGGTTAATCCTTTTGACGATGTAGGATCATTAGTCGATAAATACAATAAGTATTTTGGCGTTCAAAATCCTTATAAAGATACCGGCCCCAATTCGCTCTACCAACAATTTATGGATAATCAACTCTCGGGAATTACCTCTGAATACTCTCGCCTTAAGGATCAATCCAGGGCCCAGGGTTACAGAGGCTCCGGTTTGACTAATGCTCAGATCAATCAACTGGGAATGCGGGAGGCTGGGGATCGCGCCAACGCTCGCATGTCCCTGGCAAAAGAATTCTTGGATAAGGGCTACGCAGCGGATGTCAATGACGCTAAGATGAAGTCAGACATGGTTAGCACTTTTGCTTCTGCCATTATGAATCGAGATGATGCTTCCTGGAATAGACTCCAGCAGATGTCAGTACAAGATCTAGAGCGGTTCAAAGTCTTTGAAACTTTGAAACAGTCCGGAGCGATGAACGATGCTCAAATTGGGCAAATTAAGCAAGGAATTAATCAATCCCAAGCATTGATTGAAGAGACTAGGGCAAAATTAAAACTGGCAGAAGATAGATTTAAGCTAGATAAGTCAAGAGATGCGTGGCAGGAGAAAGCTTATTACGAAAACCTCAACCAACAAGCACAAATTGCTTGGGTAGCTCTCGTCACTGGGCTGGGAGAGAAAATGATGAACGCCGTAAAGGAACTAATTCCTAAAGGATTACCGGGATTAGGTACTAGCGGCGGGGCCGGAGCAGGTACTATGATGGATGTGCCTACTGCTGCGGTTGCCCTAGCGTAGGATCAAGTCATGCCTGTACAATTTCCTCAACTAAACTCTGCTTACGGAAATCTCGGTGCCGCAACCATGGCCGGGGGTTTGGCTGGACTGGCCGGTAAGTTTTTAGATACTTTCGTAACAGACGAGGCCAAAGCATCCAAGAGCTATTATGACCGCGCCTTTAACAAAGCTCTGGAGATGAAAAAAGCCGGGCTCAGCGATAGCCTGATTAATCAGTACTTAAAATCTGCTATTGACGCTCCTGCTGCTAACATCATGAAACAAGAAGCTCCGTTTCTCAATATGCTAGGGGTCAATACAGTTCAAGAACCCGATTATCTCCCCGCCCTAAGAGCCTCCCTGTCTCCCCAAGCAGTTCTTGAACCCACAAGTGTCGCGCCGGATTTGGCCAGTACCAGAATTAATGAAATACAAAGTGATCAAGATAAGTTAAAGGGTGCTCGACAAGAGGCTTTGTCAACCTTACCCGGCATGAAGCCAAATGCTCAGTTAAAGTGGTATGACATTGAGCAGGGAAAAAATAAAAAATTAGTCGATCAGTTAGACACCACATGGAAGCAGATGGCGGCTACCAAAGCTCAACAAGATGAGGCCGACCCGGAGTATCAAACTGATCTCCAACTAGCCCAGACCGATCAAAACCTCATCGCCCTTAACCAGCAGCTTCGCCAGGCCGAGACCGGGCTCTTTTCAACTGATAGATCCAAAATTTGGGAGCATATCAAATCAACTCAAGAGATCCGGAAGCAATTGATGGATACCAAGAAACTGATCCAGGAATTGAAGTTCGCTCCAACTGATAAGGTTATCGATACTCTCCAGAAGATGTCGGATCAGAACCCATCTGCTGTTGCCCCGTTAGTTGGCCTGTTGACACAAAGAACAAATGATCCCAGAATTCTTCAAGCATTACAAGGAATTCAGTCTACCTCTGTCCCCTACATGCGCCTTCAACTGGACGCCCAAAGGCAGCCTTATGAGATCGGTAAACTCCAGTCAGGGATGGCCTCTGACTACGCCTCCGCCGGAAGGGCGGGCATCGCAGGCCAAAAAGATCTCTATGAGATGTTGACAGGCGGTGCCTCTGGTGGGGCGGATCTTAAAGAGATTAGGAAAACACCCGGCCAAGTTAAAAAAGAGACTGAGCAAGCGTATAACACTGCTAGAACAAATGTCGAACAAATATACAAAGCAGATCCTAATTATAAAATGATGAAACCGACGGATCAAAATAAACTGATTGATTTTCTGACCGTTCAAAGACTCAATGGTGCCCCCGACATACCTGGAGAATACCGCAAAAACTACTCCGATCCAGTAACGTTCTGGAATAGCCCGGAAGGGAAACAGTTTTCGGAAACGTTTGATTATACTAGATCAAAAAATATCTATATTAACCGCGAAACAGAAAATCGGTTGAAGGAATTAGGTGCCGGGCTGCCAGGAGTTTCCGCAGTCATGTCACCTCAACAATTTTCTCAGCAGTATCTAGGGGTTCAACCTCCCGGGCAACAACAAACTAAAACTTCTGGTATTGATCTCTCCTCCATCAAAACCCAGGGTAAAGTAGACCTCAAAAATCTGACTCCTAAAACACAGCAGATCCTCTACCTCATGGCGCAATCTACCAAGGACTTTTATGTTCCTGATGAAGGCGGGGCCAGAACCTACCAACAGCAGGCGGGCATTAAGGCTCGGCATGGAAATAAACGAGGCGAGGACGGAGGGCTATTAGCTGCCGATCCTGATTATGGTTTCCATGTCAATAAAAATAAGAGCAATTCAGAGGGCGGGACTGCCTTTGATATATCGGGGAATGATGCGGCAGCGGCACGTTGGGAGACGATTATTGAAAAGGCGGGGGGCCGAGTAAGTAAACACGGTCCCAACTCCTGGCATTTTACCGTCAAAGATGTGGACATGGACAAACTTTCTGGCCTGCTTAATATTCGCTCCGCCTCAGCCGGGTCAGGTTTCTCGATTACAGATACTCTCAACGCAGCCAGAAGGTAGGTGACATTTGCCAACTACCGATTATCTCAAAAATCTCACTTCCTCTACCCCTTTAGATCAACTCACACAACACTATAATGATGTTTTAACCAGTCCTGAATTTACTCAACTTTCTCCCCAGGAACAGATCAAGGTTCGACAAAATCTTGCAAAGAACCTTCATTATAATCCCGAATTTGAAAGCTTGGGTAATGATGTCTCTAGTCCAAGCTTTGCTCAGAAAGCTGGGCTAGTTAATTGGACGTTAGGAACGAGGCCCGAGCAACATCAGGTAGGGGAGGTTGCCACAATTCCAACGCCCTCCGCCAGCCTCCTTAACGCCCTTAAATCGGGCGTAAATCAATGGCTCCCGGCCCTTGGTTATCAGGCTCTTTACCAGCAGGCCCCCCTTCAGGCCGAAGAAACCGCCCCTGGACTTCCCACCTTCCTTGCCTCAACGGTTGGGATGGCTGATCCTACTATGATCCCAGCGGCCAAGCCTCTGGCCGCTCTAAGTAAGGCGGCACTAGGACGTGCTTTAGGAGCGGCGCTGCCGCCTGCTGCCGGTGAAGCAGCCAGACTGATTCCAAGACAGGGGTGGCGGGACGCGCTTCCTCTTTTTGGTCGCTCGGCATCAGAGAAGGTTGGTACTACAGCCGTAAGACCATTAGGAGAGCAGATTTACCGCTATGCAGACCCGGCATTGCAACTTGGGGCCATGACCGGCACGGTCGCCGCCCTGGCCGACCCGTTGCAACGTGAGATCGCCGGGGAAGAGCAAACAATTCCTGAGGCGCTGGGACATGCCGCTACGGCAGGGTTGGAAGGTTATGTTCCCGGTTTCTTAGGCGGAGGTGTTGGTGGCCTGGCTGGTCGGCTGGCAGCCAGGGGGCCCGGAGTCGAGGCCATCCCCGGCGTAGGTCAGACGCTCAAAGGGTTTACCGAAAGACATCCCCTTGCAACAGATATCGCTCAGACTGTCCCCGATCTTGCCGGAACGGTAGCAGGCTTTACTGCTGGGAAGGCGTTGACAGGGCAACCCGTTAGCCCAGAAGATGCGGCCCAAGAGTTTGCTTCTTTTGGCCTGTTAAAAGCGATGCCGCATGTCCGCTACCCGTTCAGGCGTCCGCCGGTCCCGAAAAAAATTCTTGAAGAGTCCCCGGCATTTCTTTGGAACCGAATAGATAAAAAAACAGGAGCGCCTGTCTCAACTGAGTATACAATTACAGGCTACGATCCAGGCACTAAAAAATTAGATATTATCAAGGGCGACGGCAGCCAAACGACACCAGAGAAGATGGATATTGCTGTATTCAATCACTGGTATCGCAAAGGGAGTATTAAATTTACTGAGGCTATACCAGAATCTTCCTCAGAAATTCCGCCCATTGATGCCGCCGCCCCTCCCCCTGAATCTAAAGCTAATCTAACACCAGAACAACCGGCGATCCAGGAGCGGGCCGAGGCCGAAGCCAATGCTGTTCTTGATACTGAGCTACTTAACGCCAAAAGAGCAAGACTTACTCAACTCACTCAGAATCGAACCGACTTTCTACACTCCCTGATACAAACTGGAAAAGGAAAGAGCAGCACGGGCGGGGACGTATTTACTTTAGATTCTACACGCATCCCAGAGACAGACCGATTAGGTTTTGGTCATTTTGCTTTCGGAGAATTTGTTGATCGCCCATTACAGAGGGCCGCTGATAAGCTGAAGACGGCCAAAACACTGGAACAGGTCAACAATGAACAATCCACCAGAGGACTGGTTAACAAAGGAGTTCGAGAATCTATTCCTGGCTCTGGCGGAAAAAAGGGGGGCAACCAAGAACTCCTTGATCATTTGTCCGATCAGTGGGCAGGGCTACCGGAAGAGAAAAAACAGTGGTTCCGAAAGCTTGGAGAACAGGCAGATGTTGAAGGAAAACCCCTTCTTCCTCAATACCGCAAGATTAACTTGCCTGGTGAGCAAGATAAAGCTGCTGAATCAATCCGTTTGGTTGACCAAACTCCCCCCGCTGAAAAACCCGTTGTCCCTCCAGAGATTAGTCAACAGCCAGAGCCCGCGCCATTTGTAAGCCCTGAACAAAGACTAAATTCCCTTATCAAACAATACCATCAGGGCTTGGTCGCTTTTCGGAAAAATCCCAACAGAGAAACCTATTCAGCCCTGGCTGAAGTAAATCGTAGTCTGGGACGGATCAAGCGCGATGAAGCGGGCCTTGGCCCGAAAGAACAAAAAAGCCGGGAAATTTTCGAGAGGTCAATGGAGACCTCTTTCCGACGGCTGCCCAAAGAAGCCCAAAGAGAGATTTTAACAACAACTTCGGGAGAACAAGGGAAAGACCCTCTCCACCCTGCCCTAGCCAAACTACAGTACATGACGGCTGAAGATAGAATTAAGACTTACCTTCAACAAACCGGAAAGAAGAAAGAAGAACTACCTCTAACCAAGGACGGTAAAAGAGTTGACACGAATGCGCTTAAGAATGAGCTGATGGACTTAAAGCGCCAAGAACTATTAGAAAAATACAACCTCATAGAAAAGGAAGATCAGAAACCTACGGAAGTGGTACCGGCCAGCAAGAAACAGCTCCCCTCCATGCCTGCCGAGAAAAACAAAAAAGCCGCCGCTCCCCCAACTGAGAAAAAACCAGAAATTAAAAAAGAGCCTCGTCCTCCGGAAGAGAATCCCTTCGTTGCCAAATTCGACAGCCCAGAAGTTGACGTAGAGAAACTCGCGCTGAAGTTATCTGCCAACGCCTACAAGAAGATTGTTAAGCTCGTCGATAAGCCGGGCGATCTGACAGAAGCGGAGAAAGCAGAGGGCGGGGCCCTTATGGTAGAGCTTAATCAGATTGCCTCCGGGTATACTAAGGTAACATCACCTCAAGCAGCCAATCAGAAGATCCGCAGCAAATCTTTAGTTACGACAGCCATCCGTGCATTAAAACTCTGGCAGGATAAGTTGAACAGCCAGAAAAAGAAACCAGATCCCGCCCCCAAGCCTGAAGAAAAGAAGCCTCCCGCCCCAAAAGTCAGCAAAAAACCTGAAAAACCAACTAAACCTCCTGTCACCAAAGCTCAAGAGAGGCCATCTGAGGTATCGTCCGATCCATACGCAGCCTTATCAGAAGAGGCCCTTAAAAAGAAAGCCGCACAAGGCGATCCAATTGCTAAACTCTGGTTAGAAAAGCTCCAAGAAGTTAAGGGGCAGGCCCTTTCTCAAACTGGTAAAGGTTCAGAACGTGCTCTTCCTGAGCAAGAGTTCCAGGTTTCAGACAGAAGCTCCTTCCGGGAGGCCATAAAACAGGCTTTTGGACTTAAGGAAGAGTCCAAAAAACTCCCCTTCTGGAAATCCTGGCTGTCCAAACTAGGAATAAAGTTTAAGCCGGGCGGAGAGTTGGATGCGGTCATGAAGATCGCCGATCTAGCAGCAGATGCCTGGGCGGCTGTTCATGGAAAGACACGGGATGACTGGTATCGGGAGAGTCTCCGCTCCTTCAGGCGCGGAGGGTTGCCCAAAGAAGAAGCCTTGAAGCAGCTTTTCCACGAGTGGAGCGGAAAGCCGGAAAAGCTAGACGACGCCATTGAAGTAACCAAAATGAAGATCGACGGACTGACCCAAAGAAATAAAGGTCTCGCCGCCGACCTCAAAATGCACGGCTCCGTTAAAGAACTACTCAAAAAATACACAAAATTTGAGAGACTAACTGAGGAGGAACAAAATCGTCTGCTAGATTTTGAAACCTCCTATCCTCTAACCACCGAGAAACACAACGAGGCACATAGGCTGTGGAAAAAACTCTTTACAGACCCTGAGATGGATCTTCAAGTCTCGGAGATGCTTGCCAAGTACAAACGTAACGAAACTGTCCTTGAGGGGTTAGATAAACATCTGACCGATCTCTATATTCTGAAAAAATCTGGCCTTCTTTACCAAAAAGAGGGGGCAGTCAAGGGTCAGGTTGAATTTCTCCAGGACGGGCGGGCCATTATTACGGCCTTCCAATCTGCTGATGTCTCCACCCTCGTTCACGAGTTGGCTCACGTCTACCGCCGCCAATTATCCGGCAAAGAACTAAAGATTGCAGAGCAGTGGGCAGGAGTCAAGGATGGGGTCTGGACTGTAAAAGCAGAAGAAAAATTTGCTAGAGGATTTGAACGCTACCTGGCGGACGGCCAAGCTCCGCTCCCAACTCTGAAAAAAGTATTTGAAAAATTCAAAGTCTGGCTGACTGAAATTTATAAGGGACTAGTTGGCTCAGAGATTGACATTGAGCTAAATGATAATATCCGTCAGGTCTTTGATAGCCTTTTGATTGGTCAAGTCAAAGCTCAGTATGTTCGGAGTCTGCGGCGACAGGCTAATATTGAGAAGATTATTGGGGGCAGAAGCGACAACTATACCGCCCAGGATTTGAATGACTACGGGCGCTCCCTGGCCTTCCGGGCGCTGATCAATGCTAAGAATAAGCTCCCTAATAACGATCCTCTTAAGGTCGAGATGACCGACCTGGCCAATCAAATTAAAAATGCTGAGACATATAAGGGGCCAACAATTCTTCGGCAGGAGTCTAAGGCCAAGGAAACAGAAGACGCCAAGCTCAAAAGCTATCAAAAATACGTAGAAGACCAAACGGCAAAGGTAAAGGACGGAGAACAGCAGATCCAGGAACTGTCCGACAAGCTCAAAGCTATAAAAGAAAAGAAACCGGCCTCAGCAGAAGACGTTAAGACACAGAAGAAGTTCAATAAGGAACTGAGTGAACTCAAAAGCCAGCAAAAACGAGATCGGGACGACCTACAAAGGGCGATCGAAAGCCAAGAATATTACACCATGTTAACCGAGGCCCATCAGGAGATTCCCCTTAATCGTCCCGAAGGATGGCTCTTCAAGAACCCAACCAACCTGATGGTGCAGACTGTAATCCCTTATCTCAAACAGAACAAGTTCGACAAGTCTCTGAAATTACTAGAAGGAACTAGAAAATATCTAGGAAAAGAACTAATTGGTAACGAAGCAACTCGTGTCATTACTGATCGGGTAGACAATTTCTACGATAAGGTGATCGGAGAAGCGCGGGCCAAGATCCGTCATGATCTCAATCTGGCGAACGGTGATTTCTCTACTATGAGGGTCGCGCTGGATGCGGCGCTGGAGCTAAAAAACAAACTTCCTCAAACAGTCAATGAGCTAGTCCATAAAGCACTAGAAGACAAGACTCCCTGGGAAGCCTTAAAGGAGGAGAAGGCTATTGCCGATCTCTCTGTCGCAAAACGAAAGATCGTTGAAAATACTCTGGGGGTTTTACAGAGGTATCTGAAAACCTACGGAAACAGGATCGCACTCGCTCCTGATCGTTTACCGACTCGAATTATCAATGGATTGAAACGGCTGATCTACAATAACATGGCCAGGCTCCCCATGTTCCTTAAGGCGGTACAGAAACTGATGCGGGAGTCCAAATTCAATATCGATAAGATCAACACCCTCGCCAGTCAAATCGAGCAGTATGATCAACTGGATCAGATCAAGGCCGGTCAGATGCTGACAGAAATATATGCAGGAACCGGAAAACCAGAATTAAACAAGCTTGTCAACTCCTTGAAAACCCAGCTTCATCCGGTTCTTGTTGAACTTTCTAGAATCAAACATTCTGTTTTCAAAAACGCCGCCGGGGAAATACTTGATCCTTCTGAAGTCTCCTTCAAGGAGTTGATTGGTGAGGCTTTAGTCCACGTTAAAGATGACCCTCGTATTCAAGATATGATTACTCAAATTGATAAAAGCTTCTCCTCCTTCAAAGAAGAGGGACTAAAGTTAACTGTCTCTAAAAGTATCTGGGGGAAGATGAGGCAAAATTGGGAGGTGGTCTCCTATGACGAGGCGACGGATTTCTACACCCTGAAAAATGACAGGGGCGAGGATATGAACGTCCGGGGGATGGACTATTACAATTGGGTTCGCCCCTCTGGAAAACCTTGGAAAGCCAAATCAGTAGGGGGAGAGATGGAGATCCAACGTCTTCTCGATCCCAGTGAATTAGCTGAGCTGGAAAAGTACCGGAACCAGACCATCACAATTATGGCTCTCGCGCGTGAAACCGCCGTTGCGGTGCAAAAGGGCAAGGTCTATGGAATGATCAAAGCTCTCAACACCAGCCCGCGCAAGACTGAATCTATGAAGATGAAAATCCCGGACGAGCCCCGATTTGGGGATCTCCGGGGCCTGTGGACGGATTGGGACACCTACCGCTATCTGAATATCTTCGACGCCGGGAGCGTCAAGATGCTGCTCGACCCCGCCAACAAAGCAACTGATTTCTGGAAGTCTCTTCATACCATTCACAGTACCGGAACGGGAATGACCAACATCATCTCCAACACGGTTCTCATGATGGCGAATGGCGTAAATCCTTATAAGTTAAAAAGAGCGGGCGAGATCTACTACAAAGCCATAAAAGATAAAACTTCTTTAGCAGAGGCGGCGGGAGATCCGAATATCTCTCACACCGACGCCGTAAATTGGCAAATAGCGCACGGTCACAAGAATAAATTATCCGGACAAGAACTAGAAAACTGGAAAAAGATGTGGGATAAACTTGTTCACGTCGCCCAGCAGGGGAGGGTCTTGGAGACCCCCATGCAATTTTGGAGAACCCTCACACAAGTTTCTTCCGATTTCTATCAAGGCTCCGATGTTATCTTCCGTCTGGCGCATTACCTGGACATGAAAGAAAAGCTGGAGAAGGCCAACCCCGCCTGGAAAACCAACCCCAAAATTGCTGAGGAGATCGCTTTTACAGCCGCAGAAGAGGCGAGGAAGTCCTACGTTGATTATCAGGATCAGAACTCCACTCTGAGTTATGTCTTCAAGAACATAAAAGTTATTCCCTTCTGGGGGTTCTTCGCGGGCATCGTTCCGCAAATGATGCGGCTTCTGAAAGAGCGGCCCATCCCGGCCATGCTGTTGTTGGGCGGATTCTCTTTTGCTCAGGCCATGACTGACCCAGACAATCAGGAACAACTTGATCCATTCTTCAAAGAGGCATCCCAGGGAAGAATCTTGATTGGAAACCAGAAATTGGGCGGGCTTGAGATGCTTTTCCCCAGGAAACTATTAAAAATTCCCCTGTTAAAGGGAAAGCAGGGGGAGCCCCTCTACGCCGATATTGGCAAGTATTCGACCTTTGGCACTCTATTAACCCCCAACAAGTATACCGCCATTCCGCTATTTCCCAAGTGGTTGGAAGCTTATGGCCCGTATAGTCAGGTTTTGCAGCTTTACTTCAACTCCAAATACGGGATCGGTTCGGCCAAGATCGTGGATAAAGAGAAGGACACAACACTAGAACAGGCCGGGAAATATTTTAACTGGACTTGGAGCCAGTGGGCTCCTCCTTACTGGGTCTTGTATAGCAGGGGGGATAAGCGAGACGTTCTGACCAGATTCCAAGAGGCCATAAATAATATTTTTGGGGTTACCATTCATACTCCAGGAGAAAACATAAGATGAGAAAACTTTTAATCCTCCCCCTTCTATTACTCCTCCAATCTAGCGCCTACTATCACATCCAAGTTATCGAGAAGGGCCTCCTAAAGACCGTCTCCGAACAGGTAGAGGAAGTAAACGACGGAGTAGGCGTCATCAACATTGACACAGGAATAACTGGGATGAGCGAGGGGGCAGTAAGAATACAGACTCAAGACTCGGATATATTAGTACTTGGTGGTGAGAGTTATCAAAAATCGATTATTTCTTCTGATAATTTTGTCTACCAACTCAAAGTAAACAAAGTAAAAGATAAGGCAAAAGGCGATGAGCATGTCATCATCCAGATACTTGTCTACCCCTATAAGAGTCGTTAGTTGCCCCTCAAAAAGCTAAAATAATACTAGAGGAACCCCTAAATTGGCCGATACAATAGGTAAAAAATCCCGCGTTCAATCCCTTCTTGGAGGGATTACTTCGGCTGGAAAACGGGTCACTCAATTGATGACCTCGGCAGGGACGACCACAACCGGGGATGATTACGGTCAGGCCCAAGTGATTGTCACGGCCATGCCCGCTACTGCCGTCGAGGTCAACCTAGATTCGACCAACGACGAAGTAGCTGTTTACGGATCGGATGACGGGGGGACAACCAGAAGAATTATCAAGACGGACTCCGGCGGGACGGTTCAGACCGATATCGAATCCTATCCGGCAGCGAGTGCGTCAGTTCAGGTAACAAGTTTTCCCAGCACTTCTGCCACCGTTACAGTAAATAATAGTGTCACGATTGGCGCTTTCCCTGCTACCTCTGCGACGGTTACCGTTAACAACAGCCCAACGATTACTTTTCCAGAAGCCTCCGGCTCTGTTCAGATAACTGGTTTTCCGGCAACCTCAGCCACTGTCACGGTTAATAATTCAGTTACTGTCGCATATCCTTCCACTAGCGCCACCGTAATAGTTAATAACTCTGTAACGATCGGGTCTTTCCCCGCTACTTCAGCAACAGTTACAGTAAATAACAGTCCTACGATTACTTTTCCAGAAGCTTCTGGCTCTGTTCAGATAACCTCTTTCCCTGCTACTTCAGCGACAGTAACGGTTAACAACTCTCCAACAATTACTTTCCCAGAAGCCTCCGCCAGTGTTCAGATAACCTCTTTTCCGGCTACTTCAGCCACGGTAACTCTTAACAATTCCGTAACAGTCGGAAGCTTCCCAGCTACCTCGGCGACTGTCACAGTTAATAGTTCCGTAACTATTGCTGGATTTCCCGCCACTTCTGCGACTGTCACGGTTAATAATAGCCCTACGATTACTTTTCCTGCTGCTAGTGTCAGTGTAAATCTCGTTACCAATAATACAGGAAACTATACAACAGCAGCTCATACGACAGTCTCAGTTTCTACAGTTTCAACACAGGCCCTTGCTAATAATGGCAGTGCGAAATACAGACTTTTTATTAACGATTCTGATACAGTCGTCTATCTAGCAATAGCTACTTCTGCAACCGCTAATCAAGGAATCAGGCTCAACGCCAGTGGGGGCAATTACGAAATGAGCCGGGAAATTGGAAATCTTATTTCTAGCACAGTGAACTGTATTCATGGCGGAGCCGGAAATAAAACAATGCTTGTTTTAGAGGGGACCTAAAATGACAATTAAACTATTTAGGCATTTCTAAATGTGTGCAATTTACTACGTTGACCCGACTAGTGGCTCGGATGCTGGAGCGGGAACATCTGGAGATCCCTGGAAAACTCTCAATGGTCACTCCTATGCCGATGGTGACGAGTTCCGCATCGCCAAGAGTCCGGCACCGACTACGTATTCGGCAGGGTTGGATTTTACCAATAATTCGGCTACAGTCAACCGCAATGCAGGAAACGCAGATGATCTTTCGGTGCAGTTCGCAGTCGGGGATTTAATTGAAATCACCGGAGAGGAATCTTGGGGAACTAATAGGCCGAAGCAGTATTACATCATCACCGCCAGAACGGTCTCAACGCTAACTATAGCGGAGTCGTACCTAGGCAGCACAGGAACAAACAAAACAGTTACAAGGACAACGCCCCACACACTGGGTGCTACAACAATGTACAATCTCCAGACTGCGAGTAGAAATATTACAATATCTGGTGGTTGGGACTTGTCTGGACCAACACAAGACTCCAGTATCAGTTTTATTTACAACAGCAGCGGATCGGATGCGATAGGCGCATCTACCAACAACAACTCGGCTTTTACAATAAGCCAGATCGGGATTATAAAAAGTGGAAGCTCAATGTCGTGGCGACTAGACAAAGACAGTACTTTTACTAATTTTTATGCATTTCACATATCTGCCGGATCTTCTCCAATAACTTTTCAAACTTCTTCAGCGGCCACTGCCGAAGCAGAGGTTACATTCACTACCTGCCTTTTATCAGCGCCGAATCTAGGATTTTCATCAAGAAAAATGAAAATAGTTAATTCCGCTCTTCTATACAATACCACCACTGGCAATAACTCTTTGTTTTCGAGATATGCCGTGCTTAGCAACTGCTTAATTGCTTCCCGCTCCGGGCCAACCGCGAACCTTATCGTTATACGAGCCGGACTTTATAACTGTGATTTCAAAGCGCCTGGCGGCGCCGGGCCATTTTACTATGGATTTCATAACAGGGGCGGCGTTATTCATTTATTTAATTGCAGTTTCAAAACTTTTGGCGGAGTCGATGTAACAGCAAATCTCCCAGTTAAAAATATTGTAGACGCAACATACGGGCGAGATTACAGTCACATATCTTACCAGAATTATCAATCAGATAGCTTTATATCTTGCAATGCAATTTCAAAGGAGACTGCCAGAATTAGGTTAAACAGCAGCATAGAGAGAACGGCGGGGAAACCCTCTGTCGCTTTCACCTTATTAGCTGCGCAGACTAATATTTTCAACTCTCTCAGCCCGCTCCAGCGCATCAAATTCGCGGTCAACGCCTCTACCCAATACACGGTCACGGTCTACTGCCGCAAAAACACCTCCTACGGTTCGAATAACCGGCCAAAGATCCGGGTGTACTACGATCAGGACACTGTGGCGGACGCCTACGTCGAGACGACCATGGCGGATACGACGGATACATGGAGCGCTGTTACGGCACAGTTTACCCCTGCTGCTGCCGGTGTAGCGGAGTTGGATTTTATGTGTTTCTATAACGCCGCTGGCGCTATTGCCTATTTTGCAGATTGGAGCGTTGCTTAAATGTTTACCAAAGAGAAACAATCACAGGAGATATCTGATTTCAGCTCAATCATTGTGCAATATGTTTTGCGGGATGATACGAGAGTGAATAAGTCTGGTGCTCAGGTGTTTTATGGGCATCAGTGTGTCGTCACAGTTCAGAATCCGGAAACCAAGACTGTGGCTGAAATACAAGCTGAGGTTGACGCCTGCTGGAACGCTGAGGCGGATAAGCGGATCGCTCAGTACGAGGCACTTTGGCAGGCTCAAGAGGCTTTGGGATAAATGCCTGCTCCCGATACCGACAATCCATATTTCGTTGGCCCTCCGCCGATGACGGGGAGCATTGCGCCGGATACCGACTACCCGTTCTTTATCGGCCCGCCGGATTTCTGGTTTACAGTATCTGCGGCGGAAGAACGAACAGTAGGAGTTCTTAAATATTTTGGGGGTATGTCAGATGGATACTCCAGCCGAGGCTTGGTTAACTAAACTTGATCGGTAAAATTATATAATAAGAATAGATCCCTCATACCTATAAAAGGATAAATAGACCGTGGCTGACGGAATTTCTAAAAAATCTAAGCCGACCATTACAAATGGCGGTATAACCTCTACAGGGCAGCGCGTCTCCCAACAGATGACGATCTCCGGGACACATGCTGCTACAGGAGATAGTTACGGCTCCTCCAATATTACTGTTGTTAATAGCCCCACTGTCACTTTTCCGTCTGGTTCAGCCACTGTCACAGTCAATAACTCAGTAACTATTGGGGCTTTTCCTAGCAGTTCCGCTACGGTTACGGTTAATAATAGCGTAACAATTGGAAGTTTTCCAGCTACTTCCGCCACAGTCACCCTTAATAACAGTGTAACAATTGGAAGCTTCCCTGCTACTTCAGCTACCGTTACAGTAAATAACTCTCCAACAATTACTTTCCCAGAAGCCTCCGCCAGTGTTCAAATAACGAGTTTTCCAGCTACTTCAGCCACCGTCACACTGAATAATTCCGTAACGATTGGAAGCTTTCCTAGTTCTAGCGCCACAGTTATAGTCAACAACTCTCCCACTATTACCTACCCAAGCGGCAGCGCCTCCGTCCAAATTACCTCTTTTCCAGCCACTTCAGCTACCGTTACAGTAGATAGCAGTGTTACCGTGGCGTTCCCAGCAACTTCGGCAACTGTTACAGTAAATAACTCTCCAACTATCACATTCCCATCCGCGTCTGGGTCTGTTAAAATTACTGATTGGCCTGCCGCTTCGGCCACAGTAACTGTTAATAGTTCAGTAACTGTTGCTTTCCCGGCGGCAAGCGGAAGTGTTAAAGTAACTGAGATGCCAGTGGCAGGCGTGACTGTTACCTATCCGAGTGCGTCAGCATCGGTGAAGGTTACGGAGATGCCGGTTGCCGGAGTTACAGTAACTTACCCATCTGCATCTGCTAGTGTTAAAGTAACAGACTGGCCCACTGCATCCGTATCAGTTAATTTAGTCACAGATGGGACTGGATCTGGGACAATGGCTCATTCCTCAGTCTCGGTCAATACAGCTTCTACTGAATTACTAGCTTCTGATGCTACCCGAAAATACGCCCTATTCCAAAATACCTCTGCTGTTACTGTGTATATACATGCTGGGCAAACTGCTGTGTCTACATCTGGTGTAAGATTATTAACTAATGAAAATTATGAGATGAGTAATAAATTTGGAAATCTAAGCACAGCAGCCATTAATTGTATCGCCGCTAGTGGATCAGGTAATAATATATTCGTAACTAAGATTTAAAGACTGATTAAATGTCGCCTTTTGTTCAGCCCGCTACCTTTGCCCGCCTAAATAAACGGGGTGGGTTTAACAAGCCCACAACTGCCGCCGAAACTACCATGATTAATGATACAATCTGGGATGCTAAAGGGGATTTAGCAGTTGCCACGGGGGCAGACGCTAGCGCAAGGCTTGCCGCCTCAACAAATGCACAATTTCAATTAGCCAAGGATTCAACCACATCGACAGGCTTGGCCTGGGTCTCCCCGTATCAATTATTCACAGTAGCTACAGGAGCGATTTCCGAAACAATCCCACGCCATGTTGTAGATCTGGAACCAAGCGCTAACGAAGGGTCAGGAACTCTTTTATTGGCCGGAATATATCTTCCGAATAACGTAACAATAACTAGCATCACATTCGTAAGTGACAGCACCGCTGCAACATCTCCTGTGAACCAGTGGTTTGCTTTATATAATTCTGCATTAGATCTTTTGGGACAAACAGACGATGATGGAGTTATAGCTTGGGGGGCCTGGACTGCGAAGACATTAAATCTAGCCTCTCCATATACAACCACTTCAGCCGGACTCTATTATCTTGGGGCCATGGTAAAAGCCACCACCTCCAACGGCTTTGCTTGTCATACAGCAGGGAGCATAACTAGCTTCCTATCCGCTAAAACATCCCCCATCCTAAGCGGGTCGTCTACTTCCGGCCTAACTGGAGCTGCTCCAGACCCTGCGAACGCCATTAGTGCGACGAGAGATTATTTCTATGCCTACTGTAGTTAGGAGTTAGAAATGGCTATTTCAACTGATACGATTTGGGATGCTAAAGGGGATTTAGCAGTTGCCACGGGGGCAGATGCAGCGTCTCGTCTTGCAGTAACGACCACGGCTGGTCAAGTATTGGTGAAAGACTCTGCTACTTCTACAGGAGTTGCGTGGGCCAGCCCCTGGGAAGGGGCGCTTGCACCAACAGGGGCTCTGGCCGAGACATACCCTCGATGGATGGGGTCAGGAAATTCTGTAACACTGTCTTCGGGAAGACTAATGTTGCAGGCAATATACTTACCACAAAATATAACACTTACTAGCATTAGTATACGTTCCGGTGCAACCGCATTAGCTTCAGGATCAAACCAATGGTTCGCTTTATATAATTCTGCATTAGATTTATTAATGCAAACAAATGACGACACCTCAATAGCTTGGGCTGCTAATACAGTAAAAACTCTTAACCTGACCTCTACTTATACCACAACAGCCTCCGGACTTTTTTATGTAGGAGTAATGGTAAATGCCACAACAACTCCCACCTTAACAGGGTGGACTGAAAATGATGATAACGTAGCAGCAAATATCGCCCCCGTTATTAGAGGAAATTCTACTACCGGCCTAACTGGAGCCGCTCCAGACCCGGCGGGTGCTCTTACTGTCACTTCCTATAGTCTGTATGCCTACTGTAGTTAGGAGTTAGAAATGGCTATTTCAACTGATACGATTTGGGATGCTAAAGGGGATTTAGCAGTTGCCACGGGGGCAGATGCAGCGTCTCGTCTTGCAGTAACGACCACGGCGGGAAACATTCTCCTACCAGATTCCACCACCTCAACCGGAATCGCTTGGAATACGCCCTGGTATCGAGCCGCTGCCCCCACTGGAGCTTTGGCAGAATCCTTTCCTAGAGCTTTCCACAAGGGGGACCATGGGGCCTTCACATCCGGGACACTTAGGCTTCAAGCTATATATCTTCCCAAAGATTTAACAATCACCAGTATCTCGTTTGTTTCGGGCCTGACCGCCCTAGCTTCAGGATCAAACCAGTGGTTCGCTTTATATAATTCTGCATTAGATTTATTAATGCAAACAGATGACGACACCTCAATAGCTTGGGCTGCCGGAACAGTAAAAACTCTTAACCTGACCTCTACTTATACTACCACTTCAGCCGGACTCTACTACATAGGTATTTTAATTGTGGCCTCGACTATGCCAACTATAATGAGACTGTCATCTACCAACTCGAATTTAAACAATCTTGATCCTAAATTAAACGGTAATTCTACTACCGGCCTAACTGGAGCCGCCCCAGATCCCGCCGCCGCCATTAGTTCGGCCACGACCTCTTTCCACTACTGTTATGTGTCTTAAAGGAGAAAATGCATGAGGCCCATTGAAGAAATTTATCCCCAGAAACCAGAAACAATCGATCATAGCCCAATGATCGATTCTATTGGAACAGTCTTAGTCAAGGCAATAAATATAACTAATCCCAATAACGGATGGGTACTCTATCAAGATGTGGATTTATATGGCTATCTAATTTACGGGTGGGACACTAGATTTTGTGAGATTCCTCTTGTTCGCTGCAAAGACTACCCAGCGCTTGGTACTCTAAGAACTACCCTTAAAGAAAATACCAAGTGGGGTACAAAATTAGAATTATCTGAGTTTTTTAACACCAACGACTGGACAAGAGATTATAGCTATCAATTTCAAGAGTTCCGAGATTTTATTGAGGCCGCAAAACTTGCCCTGATATAGCCCTTGTGGTATACTGGAGAACATGGACAAGCACTATACTTCTCGGTATATATTGAAATCAGATGAACATAAAAATACCTTTATCACAAAGCTCCCTGAAACATGGTGGTCCAGACCTTACGAATACGCCTGGGCCGCTAATTTTATGGGGAAAGATCTTACTGTCTTAGACGCTGCCTGTGGGATCGAACACCCCTTCAAATACTATCTGGCCGAAAACTGCCAATTCGTTGACGCCACAGACCACGATCCCAAAATTAAGGACGTAGCTCATAACTATTCCAATCTCACCCTCTACCACACCGACCTTACCGACACCCCAAGTCAAGAAGGCACCTATGATCGGGTCTTCTGCATCTCCGTCCTGGAGCACCTTAATCCCATCGAACGAATTGACACCTTGATGGAGTTTTATCGAGTCTTGAAACCAAGCGGCTTGGCCGTCATTACTTGCGATATTCCCTTAGTTACCCCAGTTAAATTAATCACACACGCTTTACAGATTGGCTTCTCCCTGCCCGGTCCCGCCTACCCTCAAGCCCCCGATCCTTCTTACACCATTTATTCAGAGGAATATGGACTATATTGTTACAGACTTCTCCTGCAAAAATCTTAATTGGCAGCCCGATTCGGCAACATCCTCGGATATTAACTGAATTTATTAAGGGACTTCAGAACCTGGATACGACCGGGTTAGAGATCTCTTTCTGTTTTGTCGATGACTGTGAAAATACAGAACTGACGGATACATTAGAAAAGCTACCCCTCGATCCCGTTCACATTATTACCCCTGCTAATGGTCTAAAAGAGACGTATATTTGTGATGAGCAGACCCACCACTGGGCTGGAAAAGACTCCCTAGTTTGGCGAGTCGCCAGTCATAAGAATATACTGATTCAGGAGGCGCTGAATGGAACCTTTGACTACTTGTTTCTCGTTGATTCTGACATCATACTTGATCCCCGGACTCTACATCACCTCGTCCAACAGCAGGAAGATCCTGGAAATGAGGGGGTCAGAATTTATTCTTCGACATTCTGGACGAAGTGGGAACCTCACCTGTCAGAACTACCCCAAGTCTGGGAATCGGGACAATACAACCTCTCGCCGGAGTTTATCGAAAAACTAAAAATTCCCGGAATCTATGAAGTAGGAGGGCTGGGCGCATGTACACTTATATCGAGATCAGTTCTGGAGGCCGGGGTGACCTTCAATCAAGTCTCCAATTTGGATCTCTGGGGGGAAGACCGCCACTTTTGCCATTCTGCCCGACAAATGGGGTTCAAATTATATGCCGATACTACACTCCAACAGAAGCATATTTACCGATTGAGCGACCTACCCCAGAAGATCCTCCTCAGTATCCTCGTCCGAAATGAAGCTGATCGTTATCTAAAGGAAGTGTTAGAACATGCCAAACAGTACGTCGATGAGATCATGGTCCTGGATGACGGCTCAACCGATAGGACCGTTGAGCTATGCAGGAGCACCTTGGCAGGATATCCCCGCACTATTCATCTTTCTGCACAATCCTCTTTTTCAAGAGAGAGCGAACTTCGGAAACGACAGTGGAACTTGGCTCAACAAAGTGATGCTGATTGGATTCTGGTCCTCGATGCCGACGAGATTTTGGAGGGCCGGATCATCACCGAGATCCGGGAACTGGTAAAAGAGACCAACTATGATGCCGTTGCCTTCCGCCTCTACGATATGTGGGACAAAATCCACTACCGGGAAGACCCCTACTGGGAAGCCCACAAACATTTCCGGCCCTTTTTAGTCCGGGCCAGCGCCGTCAAAGACCCGGCATTTGCCGATCAGAACCTTCACTGCGGCAGGCTTCCTCTGGCGGTTAATTCTCTCCCTACGCGACTCAGTTCAATCCGGCTCAAGCATTACGGGTGGGCCAAGGTTGCAGATCGGGACGAGAAATACTGGCGCTACAAAACCTTAGACCCGGACGCTAAGTATGGTATACAAGCCCAATATGACAGCATTAAGGATAAAAATCCAAAATTAAAACGATTTGATCCCTTGCCGGGGCTTTCTCTCTGCATGATTGTCAAGAACGAGGAGAAATATTTACAGGACTGTCTGGACTCCGCAAGGGGCCTGGTAAATGAAATTATTATTGTGGATACGGGCTCAACAGATTCTACAGTTAAAATTGCAAAACGAAACGGGGCTAAAGTCTTTAACTTCGCTTGGATCAACGATTTCTCTGCCGCTAGAAACTACGCCCTCGAACAAGCCCACCACCAGTGGATCTTAGTCCTAGACGCCGATGAAACCCTTGATCGGGGCAGTCACACAATCATTAAAGAGGCGATAAAATCAGAACGAAAATTTATCTATAGCGCCACCGTAGTCAATGAACTAGTTAATAAAACTACGGAGCATCTCACAGCCAGGCTCTTTCCTAACAGTGATCTGATCCGCTATAAAAATGTCATACATGAACAGCCAGTAGACCAACTTAACGAAGTAACGGACCTCCCCCTGACGGCCTTTGTAATTTACCATAAGGGCTATCATGCCGATATGGTCATTTCTAGACAGAAGAACAAACGGAATCTAGATCTTCTCCAAAAACGAATCTTCGATAATCTGCTAGATCCATTACCTAGAATGTCCGTAGCTCAAGAACTAGAGGGCGTTGGCAATATCTTTGAGGCGGTCGATCAGCTTCGCATCGGCCTCCATCTCTGCCGACTCATGAACTCTCCACCCGCCCTTCTGGAACAGATTGCTTCAGATTTGGTCAACTTGGGAGCGCGCCATGAGAATCATAATCTTGCTTATCATGAGGCAAAGATGTTTCTTCTGACCTATCCTAATCCAACTCACCCAGGATTTTGGATCGGCTATGCTGAATCTCAATTAAAAATGAACGATGGTGGAGCAAAAGACAGTTGGCAGAAAGCCGTTAAATACGGAAATACTCCGATCGTCTACGGAAGTCTTGAAGAGATTAAAACCAGGGCCGAAAAACTAAAGGCTCAACTTCTTCAACCTGTTTAATTCTTGTTGATTCCCCCAATTAAAATAAGAGTAGGGATAACTCTGTCCCGAAGTTCTTTAAGCGCATAAGAACTTGTTTCCATTTAGCTAAAAGGAATTAATCTAAAATGACCCAAACCAATGACCTCTTAAAAGGGGGCAAATGGTCGTACGATTTAGGCGGAGCCGGTCTTATCAACATCGGCGACGGAAATCCTAACAGTACAGGATCTCCTGGCACTGCTTCTGCGGGCGTAATCACTGGACGCAAAGAACGGGCTTTAACTATTTCCGTCGCTACGACGACGACCGCCGCGACAGCGGGCGGAGCTTTAAATCTGACTGCCGGTGCCGGAGCGACTTCCGGGGCAGGCGGTGCTGTCGTTATGACTGGTGGCGTCGGCGGTACAACTGGTACTGGCGGCGCTTTAACTTTGAGATCCGGTGCTGGCGGTACTACCTCTGGTGTTTCCGGCGCTGTTACTCTCGCGACGGGGGCTCCTACGGCCCTCTCTGGTTCCGCTTCTGGTACGCTCTCAATTAACACGGCTGCTGGCGCGACCTCCGCCGCTGCTGGCGGCTCTACCGGCGGCGCTTCTGGTGCCCTTACAATTGAATCTAACAACGGCGGTACAGGAACTACGACTGGTACTGGTGGTGCCTCTGGTGCCCTTACACTACAATCTGGTCTTGGTGGTGCTTCTGGTGCTGCTGGTACAGGTGGTGCTTCAGGCGCAATTATTCTTCGGTCACAAGCTGGTGGCGCCGTCACTACTTCCGGTACGGGCGGTGCTTCTGGTGCAGTAACCATTAGTTCTGGTGTTGGCGGTACGTCAGCAACTGGGACGGGGGGAGTTTCCGGTAATCTCAGCGTTCGGACAAGTGCTGGCGGTGCTGCTACTGGAGCTGGTACAGGTGGTGCTTCCGGTACGGCCTCTTATGGCTCGGGTGCTGGTGGCGCCACGGTTGGCTCTGGTACAGCGGGAGCGGCTGGTGCGGTTACTCTCTCGGGCGGAGCCGGTGGAGCAGCTACTACAGGCACAGGCGGCGCCGGTGCGACTGTAAATATTACAGCCGGTGCTGGTGGTAACGGATCTGTGGCCTCTGGTGCTGCCGGTACGATTGCTATTACGGCTGGTGCTGCTGGTACGGGAGGAAACGTCGCGGGTGGTGCCGGTACCTTCGTAGGTGGTGCTGGCGTTGGAACGGGTGCCGGTGGCGCTCTGACCTTTACAGGCGGTGCTTCTGGTGCCGGGGCTACAGGTGTCGGCGGTGCCGTCGCACTGGTTGGAGGCGCATCCGGCGCTACCAATGACGCTGGCGGTGCAGTCTCCTCGACGGGCGGTGCTGGTGCCGGTACGGGCGCTGGTGGTGCTGCAAGTCTAATTGGCGGTGCGGCTGGTGCTACTGGTACTGGTGGCGCGGTTACCCTTACTACTGGTCTTGGTGGAGCTACTTCTGGCGTATCCGGCGCAATAACAGTCGAAACAGCAGCCGGAGCAGCCGGTCTTGGTTCTGCTTCTGGTGTCGTTCTCATTAACTCTGGAACTGGCTCAACCTCTACGGCTGGAACTGGTGGTGCTTCTGGTACGGTTACAGTTCGGTCTAACGCGGGCGGTGCTGCGATTGCATCTGCACAGACAGGCGGGGCTTCCGGTGCCATCACTGTAGAGTCTAGTGTAGGTGGCGTTGGCATCACGACTGGTACTGGTGGTGCCTCTGGTGCAGTAACGATTCAATCTGGTATTGGTGGAGCCTCTGGAGCTGCTGGTACTGGTGGGGCGTCAGGCGTTCTGACTCTCCGCTCGCAAGCTGGTGGTGCAGCCACAACCAGTACCGCAACGGGCGGCGCTGGTGGTAACGTCCTCATTACGGGCGGCGACGGCGGTGCTGTCACTGCGGCTGGTACAGGGGGTAAGGGCGCTAATGTTATCCTGACTCCTGGTACGGGCGGGACAACCTCCGGTGGTACGGCTGGCGTTGATGGTGTTATCCTGCATCGTGGTACTAGCCTAGGTAAAACGACTGTCACAGCTATGACCACAACCGCTGCTATCACAGTCGCCGCCCTTCGCGGAGGTTTGATTACAGCCAATCAAGGTGGTGGTGGCGCTGCTACTTACACCATGCCCACAGGTACTGCGATTGATACAGCCTTCGGAGGTTCCGCTAATCTGGCAGTTGGGGATAGTTTTGATTTTGTCATTACTAACATCTCAACCAACGCTGCTGAAGATGTCACGGTTGCCGGTGATACTGGGTCTACGATGACGGATGGTGGTAGCTTAACGGTTGCTTCTAACGATGGTGTTACTTCAATCTCTTCGGCTACTTTCAGAATGGTACGGACTGGTACGAATGCTTGGCAGGGATACCGGATGTCCTAGTAACAAACCTCAATAACTGGTACAATAGAAGCTGAGAACCAAAACCTCTCGGCTTCTATTATTATTGGAGACTTTAGCTCAGATGTCTAGAAACAAACCCTTTGCAGAACTGCTGGAAGCAGGTCCGTCCCAGAATGGAGCGGACGAAGAAAATAATATGACGGGAATTACCATTACCTACACAGCTCCGGAGAACAAACTCCCCAAACTACGGGAACTCTACGCCGCAGCAATGGCCGCCGATGAAATTAGTAGGGCCACGTACCAGACAGCTCAAAATATTGCAGACCGCTATAGTTCGCAACTCAACCTAGCGGCAGAAATTTCAGGCATCAAAGAGGGTACTCCCTTTACCTTTGATCTACAAACTGGCGTCTTCACTGTCTCTTTGGGTAGTTAAACTCTACCAAATAGGATGACTACTTGCTCTATACCTCTTTATTTGATATACTAATCGTGGTGAATCGGAACAGAGAGGATGGAGCATGATCCAAAATGTGCCGAAGATGGTACGCATCAAAGTAGAGGACACCAAAGAACTCAAGTTTATGCCTATCGGCGACTGTCATATTGGTGCCTCAACCCACGATCCTAAGACTCTCAAAAAAGTTATCAACAGGGCCCTCGAAGAGAGAGCCTACGTACTTTTATGCGGGGATCTGGTTAATTTAAACCTGCGTAATAGCAAGGGCTCTGTCTATGAGGATACTCTATCTCCTGAGCATCAGCTAGAAGCAGCGATTGAAACTTTCATGCCTCTGGCTGATGCTGGCTTGCTCTTAGGTAGTTTATCAGGGAATCATGAGGACAGATGCACGCGCGAGGTTGGCATTTCAGCCATGAGGTACATCGCCAAAGGACTCCGCACAGAGGATCTTGGGCCGAACGCCATCATTCAAATAGTCCTCCCCGATTCCACCTGGAATATTTTTGCGGCCCATGGATCTGGCGGGGGCGGTACACAAGCTAGTAAAGCCAGTAAATTAGAAAAACTTGCTTTACTTTGCCCCCTAGCAGATATTATTTTAGTCGGTCATGTACACGCCGACGTTAATTTTACCAGCCAGACGTTCAGGCCCAATAATTCCGGTGTGGGTGTCCACCTGAGGCATCACTTCGTAACAGGGTCTACACAAAGCTGGGGAGGCTATGCAGCAACCAATAACATGCAACCTAACCGAACAGGTTCTTGGCTCTTAACGTTATCCTGTCGGGACAAAGACAAGAGTCAACCTAAAAAGCTCTTCTCTGAGTTTATTTATTAGACTTCTCCTCTCTCTCCCACTGTAACTCTCCTTCCCAACTCATCTGCCGCCCGCGAGGATGTGTCGCAAGCCCCCACTCCAGATCTCTGTGCCACCAGCCACAATAAGGACACCCCTCAATCATCTTTTTCCCGTTATTAGGACAAGGATCATCTGCTCTCATCTCTCCCTCTTTTCTCTCTTGCACTCAATCAAGTTCATAATAATAGTATAAGATAATTGGGAAGGAGATTCAATCCATGGCCAAAACGTTAGAAGAGGCCAAAGAGACAGCAGCGAATATTACCGCCGCCTTCGAGGGCGGAAAAGGTTACTGTACTTTAGCAGGTAATCGAGACGGTCAGATTATATCTTTTGGGTTTATCCAATTTGCTGCCGGGCAAGGGAAGTTACAACCTGTCATCAAGGCGATGAACAAACGAAACCCCGAACTCTTCTCTAAGTG
>Ga0208958_1000531_pt1 | contig 45480 bp, 71 predicted proteins | sample RifOxyB1_FD_184032 | JGI IMG/M metagenome (GOLD analysis project Ga0208958, IMG submission 184032) | Soil microbial communities from Rifle, Colorado - Rifle Oxygen_injection B1 (SPAdes) | ecosystem: Environmental > Terrestrial > Deep subsurface > Rock core/Sediment | place: Rifle, Colorado...
TTTAGAATGATTATAATAAGGTTTTCTACATAGTCCTCTCATTGCATAATCAACTATAGGATTAACTTGAACAATAAATTTATCTATATTAATAATTAATCATTTCCTTTCAATTGTAATTTTTTTGCAAGGTGCATCTACAATCTTATCATTTGCTTGTAATACTTTATGATTGCAATTTGCACAATCTTCACCTGATAATTTTATATTTATTGATTTAATATCTTTGCCTCTTCCTGTAGGAACAAATTGAAGTAAATGAACTTTATGTGCATTTTTTGGTATATATACATCTTCCCCAGGCATTAAACAAACATTTGCTTCTACTTGTATTTCTTTTATTACAGAAGTATTATATTTAATTTGGTTTATTGCATTAGTATATACCCAAACATCAGGAGTTAATTGTTTACATAATTGCAATATCTCATAAAATTTAGGATGTGATAATGGTTCTCCACCTGATATATTAATTCTATCTGTTGCTAATATTTTATTAGATTTTAAGAATTGTTTGATTATTTCCATATGAAGATGTAATCCATTTTCTGTTGTATTAGTAGAACAATAATTACAATTATGTGGACAATATTGAGTTATTTCAATTGTGTATTCTGCCATATTATTACTCCTTATTATCTAATACTAATATTTCTCTATTCCAACACTCTTTACATTTATCTAAACTATTTCCATCATTATATTTACAATCATTCTTATCATTTTTAAGTTTAACATATGGTTTTTCATACTGAGTATTTTTTAAACATTCAAAAAATGATGGACAATAATTAGTATATATAAAAACTTCTAATACAATATTATATCGTTCTGCAAAATATTTTATATTTTTAATTTCTTTCGCGTTTTGTATGATGTAATTAATTAGTTTCATATTTGATATTATTCTCCTTTAATTCTCATAAAAATAACTTTTTCTACCAAAATAATCACAATCATAACAATTCATTAACTCAACATCATTCCAAGATTTAATTACGTCTTTATGCAATGGGAATACTCTGATTAATTCTAATTGATAGTATTCACGTTCCCATTCTTGTAGGTAATATGATTCATTGTTGTTCATATATTATAATTTATTCTCCTTATTATTCAATTTCCTATTTCTTCTCTCACATTCTAACTTTGCATCTTCCTTAGTAAAATGTAAATACAATTCTGATTCTGCATATGCAGAATCTATTCTATCATAATATCTCAAATTTCCATATGTTTTACATCTATCAATTTTAATAATTTTTACTAAATTATCTGATACAATCCATTTTTCTTCAAAGTATGTACCATCACCATTGCATTTGTCACAATCATCGTTAACTTTTCCATTTGAATGACAATCTTCACATACAACTTTAAAATCACCTAATTGAATTTCGTACATTAGAATAGGTAATGTGATTGGTCGTATTTGTTGTTGTTCGTTTTGTGTTGTTTCTTGTTTAGATTCTACTTGATTGATTGTATCATATTTGGGTAATGATAATATTTCATTCAATATATTAAACATATAAGAATCATAAACATTCCTGCCTAAATTTAAATCTCTTAGTACAAATCCATGATTAGGATTAAATTTCCCATCTATGATAACAACTTTAACTTTCTCGTTTCCTTTCTTAGTTTTATAAATAGTTCCTGATAGATTTCCTGACTCATCATATATAAAATGTGTTGCTTTTGGTGTCATGATTTTATTTCTCCTTTATTATTTATTATATTTTTCTTCTAAATACTTATATGTTTCTTCAAAATATAAAGTATCAATAATTCTATTTACTTTATGAATCCAATTATTTTCTGGATGTTCGCAGTTTAAATTATATTTGATATAATTCTTTAAATAATTTTTAATATTATCTTTTTCCATAATTTCTCCTTTCTAAAAAAATTCAATAAAACCGATAATTGGTAACAATATTTTATGGTAATTATTATATTTCTTATTTATATAGTCTATAAACCCTTAATTTATAAGTGTTTATAAGCATCAATATAGGTAAAATCAGAAATATTGGAAATTTGGTAATTTTACCTATATTGTGACCAAATGTTCGTTTGGTGTTGTTTTTATTTTTATGTATTTTTATGTATTTTTATTGATTAACTGATTTATTCTTTCATTTGCTATATTAAAATATTTTTCTTCTTTTTCTATACCTATATAATTACGATTTGTGTTTAAACAAGCAATTGCTGTTGTACCTGAACCTATGCAATTATCTAAAACTATATCATTTTCGTTAGTGTATGTTTTGATTAAATATTCAAATAATTTTAATGGTTTTTGTGTAGGATGGACTTTATCTTTTTGCATAGCATTACTAATTTGTATTACGGATGCAGGATAATACTCATTATTAAAAGAAGTAATATTTTCAAATTTACCATAACACATATCTCCATTCCCTTGTTTTTTATTATAACTTCCTTTATTGCGAGGTTTGCCTCTGACTTCCATTATGGGATTGTATATTGTTTGTTTTTTATAAAAACATAATATTTGTTCATGTCTTCTTAATGGTTGTCTTTTTGCATTTAAGAAACCTGTAGTGGAAATTTTATCCCATACTAAATCATAATATTTAAATTGTTTTAATTTTGAATTTATTAATATATTAGTAAATGGTTCTGTGCAAGTAAGACAAATCATTCCATTATCATTTATAACTCTATTATATTGTTCCCATAATTTATCTAACGCAATTATACTATCCCATTTATTTTTTGTAGTGCCATATGGTAAATCACATAAAATCATATTAATATTTTTATCACCAATATCCTTCATTATTTCTAAACAATCACCTAAATATATTTTATTTAATTCTATATTAATATCCTCCTAACATTTATATTTTACTTTTGTTAAAGATTTAAAAATCTGAATAAAACGTGGAATTGGTTATGATTTTTGGAAAATTAACACCCTATAAACCCTTATAAATCAAGGGTTTAGAAATTTGGGATATTTTGTAAATTTTGAAATATTGTTAGTTATAAAATAATTTAATTAGATATAATTGGATATAGTTTGTTATTGTTAGATATTTATTTTTAACTTCTCCATGCAATGCCTTGTTTTTGATAATTAATCATATTTTTAATTTGATTTGCAATTATTTCTATGCTTGCTTTCTCACCTTTAATATCTGTATACTTAATTTCATAATCATCTAACATTTTTCTTAGTTTAATATCATCTTGTTTTGCTTCTTCTGCCGTTTGGAATCTACCTACCTCATTAAAAGGTTTAACTCTTTCAAGTAAATAGTTAAAATTATTAAATTTATTGAATTCATCTATTACATGTTGATTAAATGTTTCGTCAAATGGTTTATTGTAAAATGCAGATAATATAATTGGTGAATCAGTAACTATTACATCTAATTTATTACAATCTACTAGACGTTTTATATTATATTTTTGTTTTCCGAATATGTAATCTTGATCTTTAAATATTGCTGTTCTTTCTTCAAAAAGTTGGTGTTTGACGTACTCCATAACGTATTCCACGTTTACACCTAACCATTTTAATTCTGAAAATACACCACTTGCAAGCGAACTTTTCCCACATCCACTTCCTGCGAAGAAATTTATTACAATTGTCAAATTAATTTATCTCCTTTTTATATTAATAATTTGTAATAATTACATGTGAATTTTTCTTTTCACTTTTTGCATTACATTTATAATCTTTGCTATATATTTCTTTAATAAATTCACTAAAAGTATCTATTATGTATTTATTTTCTTTAACAATTAACATACACTTGCATTTAGATTCTTTCATAAATTCATATATGTATTGATAAATATTTTCAAACTTTTGCGAAGGAGTATAAAGTGTATCACAATCTAAATATGGTGGATCAAAGAATATAAATGTGTCACTATTATTTTTATATTCATTTATTACTTCTTTGTAATCATTATTTAAAATAAGTGTATCTTTTAATACAGAAGTAAATTGATTACCTAAATTTTTATAATTGTCATTTTCGTAATAACCATATCCAACATTAAAATTACCTTTTGAATTTACTCTCCATGTTCCACTAAATGCAGTTTTATTTAAATAATAGAATATTGTTGCTTGTACGATATTATTTTTATATTCTTTATTGTTTAGTCTAATTATTATTTTCTTATATTCTTCTAAAGTATTAATATAAGACTGTAATTCAATTTTCAACTCATCATAATTATTTTTCAATACTAAATAGAAATTAATTAGATGTTCATTTATATCATTGATAATTGCTTCTTTAGGTTGAAGATGCCAAAACAAAGCACCTCCACCTACAAATGGTTCAATATATGTTTTAAATTCTGGTATATATTTTTCAAAATATTTAATCTCTCTACGTTTACCACCTATCCATTTAATAGGACTATTCAAATAAATATTTCCTCCTTTTAATATTATGACAAATCTTAAATTTTAAAACGATATTACCTTCATAACTTCATTATACATATCTGTATTGTTCCAAATGTTATCACCAAAAAAACTACCACATTTCTTTTGATTAAATAATCTTTTATAATCATACATAGTTTCTTTTACATTTGCCAATCCTTCCATTAATATAATTATGGGTAATAGTATAGTGCTTAATATAATTGCTTTTGAATTATAAAATCTATGTAACAATATACAATGATTATTATAATAATATTCATATTTGTCATGCCATTTAATTTTACGGTGTTCAAATAATTTATTATGTTGTTTCTTTGTTAAATAAAATTGTTTGTATCCTCGGTCTAATGGATTATTATAAATGTAGTTACTCAATATAATTACTCCTTTCTTCACTATCATCAATATTATCAACATTAATATTATTATATAATTTAACATTATTTTGTTGGATATTAATTGATAATGATGTCTTTAAATTTCTAAGTTTTCTTTTATAACTATTTACTATTTCATTAGATTTATTACCTATCTCTTCCTCTAAAATTTTAATTTGTGTTTCTAACTTATTGATTGTATTAGTTAAATCCATATAATTATTATTCCTTTCTATTCCTTCTCAAATTTTTCTTTATATTTATCACCATTGATTTTATTTTTGTAATAAACAACATAATCATTCCAATCATCTTCTAAAATATCTCTAATAGGTATTTCTCTTTCTTTAAAATATATGCATTCATAACAATCATCACAAATACTATCACCACATATTTGATTATATTTACCATGTGATCCAAATGGACACCAACAACTTTTAGATTCATCATTATATATTTTATTTACTGGGTGTTGACATATAGGGAATCTTTCTTTGTATGCAATTTTCTCTTGTGGTGAATAATATCCATACTTTTCACATTCTTCATGTGGTAATATACCTAATTCAAAATCAATCCAATCTTGCCCTTCCATATAACTTTTATCACCATGAGCAAATCTAGTAAAAAATAATTCTTGCCCTTGAATTGGTAAACTTTTAATAAATTCTAAAATTTCTTTTTCATATTTATAATATATTTCATACCAATCTTCTTTACTTTCAATTGTTTCTAATTTCCACCATTCTAAATTTGTGTATTGTCTCAAACATGAATCACACAAATATACTCTACTTGAAAAGTTATCAAAATAACTAGTATATCCTAATGATGGGATACATATTTTGTGTACTTGTTTATCTTGTAAACACTTAAAACAAGTATTTTCTGGATTTTGAATTGCTAGAGGTTTATTTTCATTTGTGATAGGAATGATTGATGTGTCGGTTTTTGTTTCTGTATTGGTAGTATTGTTAGCAATATTGGTATCCATATTAGACATAATTATATTCTCCTTTATTTTTATAATTTTATTTTATTGATTAATTAATTTATTATAAAATAGATTTAACACTTTCCCAAAAAGCATCACATAATTCATTCACAGTTTTTAATTTTAAATCTACATATGGTGCATTAAAATCATCTAACAATTCAATCATTTGACCAATGTTTAATAATGGGTAATTTTTGTACTTTCATAGGATAATTTCTTACATGGTTTGGTGAAACAATTTATAAATTCTGTTCCATTGACATTTAGATAATAAATATCTCCCATTTTGATGCCTTTATTAATCCACCAATTAAATAGTTTTACTTTTTGAGTAGTTGATAATTCTTTAAGTTGTTCTTTCGTAATAATTTGTTTCATTGAATTTATTATCCCTTTCATATTAGTTTTATTTTAGTTTTTTATTTTTATATTCTATGTTAAAATATCATTTTGGTGACACCTTATTAATGTGTTAGTTTCTTCCAAGCATTCTAATTCACTTATTAGTTTAGCAATTTTACAAGCAATAGTTTCTTTTTTATTAGGTATTTCTAATACACCATAACACTTATCTAAGAGTTTATATTTGCTGGTTAGATGACATACTTCTTGATATTTGTTTGATTTATAGTAAAACGGACATTTTTCTTTGATACATTTTATATTTATATTTGTTAAATTTTTTGATTCAATATTTGTTTCACTTTCTTTCATATTTAACTTGTCCCTTCTTGTATTGTTAATTATACTATTATATTTATTATTTGTCAATGATTCATTACCATTTTAATTAGTTAAGTTTGGCAGTTTGTTTTTATTTGTTGATTAATGTTAACTAATGTTGGTGTTTAATTTTGTTTTAATTTAGGGAAAAGTAGAGATTGTTAGTCTCTACTTTTTGTTTTTGAATATGTTTATTTATTTATTAGTGCTGTCTAAACATCCTATTCCTCTTTCGGATTCAAATGTTTTTAATGTTTCATAATCAATTTCTTCTATATTAATTTTAGGAACAGGTAATAATACTACTTGGCAAATTGCTTTAGAGTATGGATAAACTATTGCTAAATTTTGTAGTAATTTTAATACATCTTCATTTTTTTCTTTAGTTATTATAATAGGTTTATTATTGTGATTTGTAATAGATACGAACCATGTTCCTCTATATGAAGAATCTATAACTCCGCATCTTTGACCAATTCCTTTTGTTCCCGTTGAACTTCTTTCAAATAATTGAAAATAATAATCATCAGAACAAACACTAGCAATTCCAGTAGGGATCATTTTTGTCTCATTGGATTGAATTATTATATAATCTTCATCGAAACATGAATATACGTCCATCCCTGCATTTTCTTCTATTTTTGATGGAATAATTGCATTTTGATTTATTTTTGCAAAATGAATAGTAGTTTTCATATGTATATTTAATCTCCTTTTTAATTATTAATTTAAATTATAAAATACTCTTTCTTTCATCTCTTTTGCTCTTTCTTTTTTATATGAAGATGCTTTTACTAAATATCCTACTATTTTTATATAACTGTCTGTTACTCCCCCTTGACATATAGGACATATATTCCCATAAAATGAATGGTCGTTCTTACATACATTAATTTTTGAAATAAAACTAAAATATATAATACCTTCACTTGCAAGTTTATTCATTAATTTCCACGCTTGTTCTTCATCTTTAAATGGTTCTGTAAGATTTATATGTAACATAACTCCACCACCACAAGCCTTATCTAATAAAGAAGAAACTCTTACTCTTTCCATTTCATCACATTTTTGATTAAGTGGAATCCATTGATTGCCATAAATATAAGTATTAATACTATTTTGACCAAATATTAATTTATCTTTTTTACAAATTTTAATAGCACATGATTCTGAAGGAATTTGTTCAGTGTTAGCATTGTATCCATATAATTTTTTTGTAGTTTTATTTGCTTCATTTATAATTTCTAATATTTCTTTTGCAAATTGTAATCCTTTTTCGTTATAATAAACACCACTAGCATTTTCATTAATACCATCAAGTAATACAATTGTTTCAAATACTCCTGTAATACCTATTGTACTAAATTGACGATTTAAATTTAATAATTCAAATGTATATAAAGGTAATAATCCTTTGATAATATTTTTCTTTAATACTTCTCTTTGTACATATAAATATTTATGTGATATGTCAATTCTATCTTTTAAAATTTTCTTATATTTATTAAAATTACCTTTTGATTCAAGAGCGATCCTGACTAAATTAAGTGTATTAACTTTTGCACTACCAATAGATATTGATGAACCACCTATTGAATTAAAATGCCCTTTTAATTCTTCATCATCTTTATTTTCTATATCTTTTAATGAACTGGTTAACCTACAACAACTTGACAACGCATCAACTTCAGTAGCATTATAAATATTTACATCTTGCCAAGTCATATTATGTTTATTAATAAATTTAGCCATATCTTCATCTACATATTTATCATTTTGAAATAATAAACTTGCAGATATTACAGGGAAAGTAAAGAATTTTTCATATCTTATTTCTCTTTCATAATCTAAAAAATCTTTTTGATATTGAATAATTTCTTCTAAATGATCAATAATTAAACTACTATCAGGGAATGTATCAGTACTTAATAATCCTAAAATATGGTCTCTATCAAGAATACTAAAATTTGTGTAAGCAGATTGTTCTCCACCTTTTAAATAAGGTTGATTTAAATTAAATAATATCTCTTGCCATTTTTGTTTTTTATACACTTCTGCATCTAAAACATAATTTGTTTTTACATCATTTTGCCAATAATAATAAGCATATATTAAATAATCAGGAATACCTACTGCTCCAGATTGCATATTTGTTGCATAAGATACAAATTCTAATACATGATGATTAAATGTATCTAAATGTTGTGCTGGTTTTGCTTTCATTGTATCAATAAAAAATAATCCTTTTTCAACAATAGGTTTTAATGAAAATGCAAAACAATATGGTTTTAATGTTGATTCATGGCTATCATGAGAATATAAAGCACCATTTATTTGCAATTCTAACCATTTATCTGCAGTTTCTTTTCCGAAATTTTCTTTTAATTCTATGTAAATTTTATTATGTGAAAGTAGTTTATTATAAGGTTTTCTACTTTCACTTAACATTATAGATATATTTTTATCAGTAACATTACTATTATCATCAATAGAAGCATTAGCTACATTATCACTATTCATGAATCTCTTAAAGAAATTAGTAATATTAAGTGATTCTTTATCTAATCCTTCTATTTCAAACATTTCTTCTCCATACTTCTTTTTAAGTCTTTGAAATTGAGTTTTATAATCTTCGTCTAAGGTGATTTCAATTCTAAATTTGCTATCTTGTTGGCTATTATCATTTAATTTCATATATTGTTATCCTTTCTTTATCGACTGAATTTTTTTGTTGTTTACAAAGTCATATATATATTGGTTAGTTGACGATGGAATATAATTTGTATTTTTATTTTCTTCATGAAAACTTCCTAAAACACCATAATCAATATAAGTTATGTATTTTTTCATATGTTTAATATTTTCTAAATAACGCCAAGTATAAATAATATTGCATATTTTGTCTTTATATTTTAATTTAAAATATTTAGCAATTAAGTATACAGATTCTCTATTCCAATCAGATAATGGTTCTCCCCCTAAATAACATAAAGACATTTTTGGATAAATATCTAACCATCTATTTAAAATTATTTCAATATCATCAATCAAATTTTTATTTGTTGTCTTATATCCTATTCCTTTTTGTTGCAATTCTGGATTATGACAATTAGGACATTTTATACTCTTATCACACCCACTAAAATAAATAGATATTGAAGGATACCATAAACCATCATTGTTTATACTATTTTGCAATGTAACATAAACTTCATTTGTCATTAAGATATTACCCATTTAATTGCTTCATTAAAATTCATAGTTTCTCCATTCACTTGCAACATAGGCATACTTAAAAAACCATTCTCGATCATAATATCAACATCATTACATTCTTCATATGTAATTTGTTTTTGGTCTAGTTTTGTTTTTAAAATTTTACATTTTGGACAATTGTTACTGAATAAAATTATTTTACTGATAATTAATTCCTCCTTTATATTTAACCTACCTTCAACCTTTTAACTTCCACAAAACATTCATACCCATTTACTTCTCCACATTCATCCACATTGCAATATGTTTGACTAACATCTTCTTTACTCAAAAACCTTAAACAATTCTGAGATTTTTTACATTCATCATTTCTACAAAGATTAAATTCAGACAAAAATTCACCTCCTTTTTTAACCTACAATTATATTAACATTCTGTTAGGATATTGTCAAGTATTATTCTATTATTCTTTTCTCCTTTTCTTCTTTTTCATAAATTTTATCTTGTTCAATAGCACAGTTATTTTTACAATCATCTATATCACAATGAATTTTATAATAACACATTCTCCAAGAATCTAATTTATATTTTGGAAATTTGTGTTCAATATTCATAATTAATTTTCTCCTTTCTTATATTTATCTACACCTTTCACAATATACTTCTACTCTTTCACTCTCGAAATAATCCATACAAAAACCACATTTAGTACCACATAATACCTTATGTCTATCACCATCATGTGTGATATAAATACCAAATTCACTAGATTCTATTGCTAATTCTATTGACATATTGTTCATATATGTATTCTCCTTAATATTTATTTCTCCTTTACTTCAAACCTTCAATTTTAATCTCATTTTTCTTGAATAAATCATTCACTGTGTTCCGATATGCTATTTTCCTAAGAACATTAAATGTGTCCACTAAATAAATATCATTTCTTTTATATATTTCCTTCCTTCTACTTGCACATTGTTTTACTGTAGTAATACCTTTTATCATCTCAAATTTACTACCTAACCTAATTTTATAATCCGTAAGATTTACCTCAATCAAACCAATTTTTGGTGGTAACTTGTCAATAGGTATAACACCAACAGGAGCAATCACATATGTATATTCACATTGAGTACAAAAACCATTTAGAAAATCTGAATATGATGCCTTTGCTTCCATTCCCATGACTTTATATTTATCTAATGTGTTTTCTCTTAGATTTAACATATTACCTTTAATTCCTACTACATCAATTGTATTTTTAGTTATTGCTTTTTTATTAAACCATTCATAATCTCTAAGATAATAAGATTGTTTAGAAAATTGTACTTCTGTTGTTATGCAGTTAAAACCTTTAGAGTAAAGGATGTATTTTGCTATTTGTTTTAATTCATAGTGTTCTTTGCTTTCGTTTTTATTATAATTTTCGTTTAGGAGTATTATGTATCACCTCACTTTTTTATTTTATTCCATTACTTTATTAATTACTATTTTACAATCAGGACATCTCCAAATTTCTTTAAATACTCCATCTTCTCTAATCCCATACATTGTGTTAATTAAATTTTTATGTTCACAATCTAATTCAATTGCTTTGTTAAAATCTTTATTTATTTTACATATTTGATTATGTATTTTTTCTTGTTCCTTGGTTAATTGTTTAATCTCTTTATCGCCATGAATCTTAACACAAATACCACATAAGAAACCTAATTGTCTTACAAACTGAATCTCTGCACAAATTAAATCTCGGTAGGTTCTTATGTACTAATGAATATCTTTTATACTCTCATTATTTAATTATAATATTATGATTTAAATAATTACACATATAAACACTAATCATTTTCCATAAGACTTTCACTATCAATTAGTCTATTGACTAAATTAACAATAGTATCAAGTCCGATTCTAGACTTGTTTTAAATGTTGTTTAAATCACATTTTTCAATCCATTACTTAAATCTATGCTTTTTAATCTTTCTATTTCAATATCATGCAACAGTTTAAACCTATCAAATTTCTCAAAACACAATTTTCTATTTATACTATTCAAATCATCATTTACATTCATAATCAGAAATGCACTATATAAATCTCTTTGCATCTTAAATTCTCCAAAATCATTCCATCTTTCATTTAAATCTTTTTTAATATATCTATCGTCAATATGATTATATTGACTTGCCTTTACTTTCCATGTATCTATTTTCTTTAATTCTTTACCAATCCATTTTAACTTATTATCTAAAATAGTTAAAAACATAGAAGGTGCTTTATTTGCTAAACTTTTACCAAATCTCTTTTTCTTATTAAACTTTCCATCTTTATTCTTAGTAGTTTCTTTACTTCTTTTCTGTAATCCTTTATAATTCATTGTTTCAACTTTGATATTATTACCTAATGTTAAAATATAATTTGCTAACTTATTATGTGATTGTTTTCTAATTTCCCTTTGTTTTCTCTGTAATTCTTTTAATTTCATTTGTGTTTTAATATATTTTTTAGATTTAATCCATTTATCTTTATTTCCTTTCTTATTAGTACCATTTTTATTATATTTATTAGGATTCATACTACGTTTTGATCTATCCATTTTTCTTTGTAATACTCTTTTTTCTTTTTCAATATTATTAACTTCTGGTGCTAATTCTAATAATTTAACTTTATTATCAGAACATATTGCTAATGTTTGTGTTCCAATGTCTAAACCAACTTCACCATTATTAATATAGTGTTTAATTTCTCCTGTATCCTTGTTAATCTTCTGAGGTGGTATTCCATCTAAAATTAACTGTACATAATAATGATATTTGCCTTTAATTATCTCACGTTTAATACGACAATATTTAATTGTATTTTGTAATGCCATATAAGCATAAATATCATTTTTCTTAATAATTACTGGTAATTTCATCCCATCATATAAAATATTTTCATCTCTAAATATAATATCTTGTTTATTAGTTTTACCTTCAATAGAATTTAATTCACCATATTTTTTATATTTAATTTTCTTTCCTTTGTGAAACATTAATTTTTGAAAAGCATTAAAAGCTCTTTTATGAATTACTTATGTCATCATAGCATTAATTTTAAAATATTTCGCCATTGGTTTAGTAAAATAATGCAGTGAATACTCTGTTAATCCATATTTTTTGTTTATATTATTAAATATTTTATTTCTATCTTTCCCTTTATATTTACAATTATTTTTATATTCTTTGGATTCTCTAATATGATTATATCTTTTATGTAATTCACTAATACAAGCATTATAAATTTTTCTGAATTTCTCAAAGTTTTTATCTAAAATATCTTCTTGAAATTTTTCAGTTTTTAATGGTAATGTTAAAACAAAAATTGATATAAATATCACCTCCTTTTATTCTTAATTATCAATCTTCCCACACATCTAAATACTCTTCAACCATATCTCTAGATTGCGATGTACAATAATGTCTTATATTACATTCAGTGCATATATAATATTGATAATATAATCCTTCATATTCGTCAGATTCTTGTTCTATTAATTTAACTTTTGGAATTTTTGGATTACAATTTAGACAATACATAAATTATTTCTCCTTTAACTTTGATTTTAAATAATACTTAATTTTCATAAGTTTAGTTAATAAAACTTTATAACCATCAATATCAGTCCATAATAAATCTAAATCCTCGTATCCATTAGTTTTATATTTATTCATAATATTTGCTATAGTTTTATCGTTCCATGTATGTAAACTTTTACGATCATTTATACTTAGAGGTACTTTTTTACCTAGTACGTTTAATTTATAGCAATATAAGAATATTTCTGATAATAAATCTATTAATCTTATTTGATATGATTGAATTTCTGATTTTTCATAAGTATAATATAATTCTGTGACTTGCCAATAAATAGTATCCCAACTAATTATAATATGAATATTAGGACAAATGTCATTATTATAAAATACTATTTCTTTTTGCTTATAATAATCAGATAAATCATTGATAATATAATTATATTTATTATCTTTATTAAATTCATTAATACAAGTTAATACCGCAGAATCAATATCATTTTTATCTTTTTCGTAACTTAATTTATTATTAAGTTTTTCTTCTGTCCATTTATATTTATAAGCAATTTTCTTATTCATATATTATACCTCATATTCTTTCCATTCAATTGATTTACTCTTCCAACTTAATTCATCGTAATTTATTTTATTGTTTTTGATAAAACATTTAAGATTATTAATCATTCTTGGTAATTCCTTTTTTATTAATTGAAATTTATCATTATAATCACTAGGTATAATTTCTAATTCTTGCTTAATAACATCTTCATACCTATATGATGTATGTATATATTTTTTATATAATGCAAAACTTAAATATTCATCTAATGTTGCAATTATTTTTGTATTATAATTTAGTAGTATTATTTGTTTATATAATTCTAATATTTTATTGTGTAAATTAAAATCATCATATTTTTGCAATTCATACTTGTATTGAATTATTAATTCATTATATTTAGAAATTAATATTTTTTCTTTAGTATCTTTATCTGTTTTATACCAACATTCTTTACATATACCTACTTTTACTATTGTATTGTGTTTTCCTATGCCTTCAAATATTAATAATTGCTTATCATAATTTTTAACACATTCATTATAAATAAAAATTGTATCTTCGATATTAGAATTATTTAGTCTTTCGATAATACGATTTTTTAATTCTTCATAATTTTCTATTTTATCATAACTACTTTCAGGATTAATTCTAATATTATTATTAATAAAATCATCTAAATTATTACGGAATTTTTGCTTTTCTTTTTTATCTATTAGTAATCTTTGCATATATTTAACTCCTTCAATTATTATTCTACTCCTACAAAAATCTAATAACATCTCTCAATGCAAAGTTTCTTTCTGCACATTTATCTACATCATATCCATGAATAAACCATTGATCATCAGTATGAAATTCTGTATTTCCAAACCATAATTTGTAAGGTGAAATTTTTCTTATAGAAGTAACACCTTTGTAATTTGTGTATTTAAATTGTAATAATGGGATGAATTCTGTTGACATATTGATATTAATTTACTCCTTTCTTTCTTCTTTAAATATTATTTATTATACTTTTCAATCAAATCTCTAACAATCATAATATCTTCTGATTTTTTCCTTTAATTTATCAATCATATTAATAAACTTTTTTAAATCTTTCCACACCTTTATTTTAGTTAATTTTAACATTTTAAATTCTTCTTGCGTTAATAATTCAGATGGTTTATCTTTTTGTGGGAAAAAATAAAAATCATAACCATCAAATTCTCCACCTTTAATTACAACCTCAATATCTGTAAAATCCATAAATCTTGGTTGTATATATGCTTTTTGATATGGTTTTGTTTTACCTAATAATTCATCATTATCATCAAATACTTCTATTTCATTAACAATATAAACCATTCTTCCTTCTTTTGCTTCATTCCAATTTTTCATATTAATTCATTTTCCTTTACATACTCCAATTCTAAAATATATCCTTTCTTTTTCAATTCACCTACAATTCCTACTAAATCTATTTGTTTACCATTAGGTTTAATCCCATCTTTATTACAATTAGGGGATACAAAATGTTTTTTATCAAAAGTGATATTCTCAATAGGTGATTTATATAGATAATAACATTTATTACCACGTATCCATTGTACTATGTCATTAGATTTTAGATTAATTGTAGGATATGTGTTTTGTTTTACTATTAACATATTATTTATATTTACTCCTTTCTAATCATCTAATCCTACATATTTTATATAAGTTACAATCTTACCCTGTTGAACATTCTTTTTATTAACTACTTTATATCCTTTACGTTTCATTTCTTCAAAATGTAAATATTCATGAGCTGGTTCAGATGGAGAATATAAATACTTCTCAGATATAACTTTTGCTTCTTTTGTGATAGTAGTTTTATATTTTATCATCTCCTTCATTTTCAATATCTACAATATTCACACTATTAGTAATACCACATTTACCTAATATTTCATGAATATCACTTACTATTTCTTCTGCATCTTCCATTGATTCTACTTCTATCCATACATTTAATAATATTTCCATATTTATTCTCCTTCCTCAACTCCATCAATTTTTATATCTAATATTTCTAACATTTCACGAATAGTTTTTATTTTATTAAAATAAACATCATACATATGAATATTTCCATCTTTTTCATGTTCATTCTTTACAAACTCATACTCTTTATATCTAGTTAGTATTAGTTTCTTTTTATCTTTGGATAATCTAGTCATTTTATTTCTCCTTTTAAAATACTATCTACTTCAAATGAAACACACATTAATTCTTCTGCCATTTGTTCATCAAATTCTACATTTTCACAATAGGATTCTTCTAATGACTTACAATAATTTTCATTTTCATCATATAAACAATCTAAAAGCCATTCTAATCTTTTATTTATAATACCATTTACTTCACACAATTCTTCACCATTATTATATTGAGCAATTATTTCTCTATTTTTAATAAGTATTATTGTTTCATTATCTTGTAAAAATTGTTCTTTTTCTTTTAAAATTTCATATAATCTTTCCTTCATATTAACATACTCCTTTCTTTCATAAATATTTTGATTAATATTCATCTTCCTCAATTCCATCATTCCCACAAGTAATATTTACATCAAAACTTTCCTTTAAGAATACTCTACCAACAGGACTATTTAACCACCCTATGATTGTATCAGCAACAATTTCAGCACATTCAGGATTATTGTTAACTATATTAACTAATTCTTCATTTGATGAATCATATTGATAATGCCTAAATATTACATGTTCTAATGTTTGTTGTTTATATTTATTTAACCATGTTTGAACAATTTTGCTTGATGTTCTATTTGCTCTGTATTGAGACATATCTTTGTTCATGGTTTATTCTCCTCTCCAAACACTCTACTATACTCTTCTCTCAATCCTTTAAACGTAAATAATTGCATTAATTCTCTTCTTGAAGATTCCCAATCTTCTTTTAATATGATTGTTTCATTTTTAGTTTCCCATTTTCTTTTTGCTAAATGAATATAGTTATATAATTCTCTTGCATTTTGATTAACTAACCTATTCTCTTCATAACTACTAGGAATAGCAATGCCATGTTCGTCTATTCTTGAGCAAATATTTTGATCATATAATTCAGCATGATAATAGTAATATATCCATAATTCATATGATTTTGTTTGTTCTTTTGTAGGTGTAATAAATGTGCAATGATAATGTTTTTTAAATAATTCTGGATTGTTCATATTAGTTTCTCCTTAAAGCATATGTATATTTTACACTATCTTTGGTTATTTTACTAGATAGAGGAGTTGGTAGAATAAAGATAATAATCCGTCGGAAGATAATTATGTAATTAATATCAACTTCTCTTTTTTATTTAATCAAATATATTTCCCAATACTTCTTCTACTTCATAATCAACATCTATAAGGTAATAACAAACAGGGTTTATAGTCATTGCAGAACATTTATTACCATTATATCTTGAATCAGGACTATTGCCATAAGCAATCATTCTTTTTGTTTCTTTCCCTTCTTGATATATGTCAAAATAATCACCAATTTTTAATTTAATCATATATTTATTCTCCTTTTTTAATCAAATGTCGTTTCGATCTTATCTTCTTGATAGAAATAATTTTGGTCTTTCTTCTTTCTCTAAAACGATTATATTACCTAATTTTTCATATATGGTATTCCCTCTATGCCCATCATAATAATCATCACATTGAATATCTATTTCTAATCCTTCTTCTGTTTCTCTGATTTTATCTACCCAACCTTTAATTCTTTGAGTAGTATGACCATAATATTCTGTGCCTTCAATATAATCATTAATTTTAATCATATTATTATTCTCCTTTATTATTCCATTGATTAGATTCTATTAAAGATTCAATTTCCCAATCTATATAATTTTTAATTTTGCCAATAATACCTCTAACTTCTAATTGATTCTTTTTATTTTCAAAATCTTTAAATTGTTCATATAATTTTGTTTCTGCAATTGCCTCCCAAATATCATGTGTGTTACTTAGATTTTTATGTTCAATTTGTGAATAAATAATATTTTTAATTTTGTCAATTTCATTGAATATTATTAATAAACTATTTTCTATTTTTTGTTTTGTAGTAGGGATTAGAAAAGTAGGATTCGTATTTTGATTATTCAAATTATTGATTGTGTTATATTTATTATCAATATTATTCATACTATTAATATAATCAATAATTTCCTCTATTTTCTTACACATAACTATTTGATCAGGAATTCTTACTCCACCTCTATTTAATTTCTCATAATGAAATTTCTTAATCTTTTCCATATCCTTCATCCTCTTTCTTCTGTTTTTGATTCTTCTTAACTTTTTCTATTTCTAATGCAAGTTTACTTTCATTTTTATTTTCCTTATCTTTCTTTTTCTTCTCTATTTCTTTTTTGTCACATTCTTTTACGTAACCACGACAACCAACAATTACATATGGTTTATCCTTTGGAGGTTTAATATCTTTGCATGTAGATGCAGGAAATTCACCATATATTTTTTCACCATAACTTGCTATCCATTCTTTTTTAATGATATTTTTAACAAAATTAGGGCAAATTTCTTTGCTTGAGTTTTTATTATCTATATTATCATCATCACTATTATCTTCTATGTATTGTTTTTCTAATTCTATTGTTTCATCATCTTTATGCTTATCTTCTAATTGAGTATTTTTAGGTTTACGTATGATTAATTCCTTCTTTCTATATATGTATCTCTATGTGTAGTATACAATTATTTTTATATTCTGTCAAGGTTTATTTTTACCTTTTTCTAAGATATATTGGACTTAGATTTCTTGCTTTCCATAATATATTAAGATATAATTTTTGATATAATGATAATCCATTCCAAATACTATCTCCGATTAATGATTTGGGATTTAGATTATTAATATATTCTACATATTTTATAATTTTGTCTTTCTCTTCTTGTGTCATAGCATCATCATAAGGTTTATTTAAAATACGTTTTCCTTTGGTAATTATATTTATCTCTCCTTTAACTAAAATTAACCCAAATACAATCTCTATGATTATTCTCTAAACAATCTAAATCACACTCTCTATCTAATTTACAATTATTAAGTTTTAAACAAAAACCATTTATAATATTAATATTCTTTGATAGTATTTCTTTGTTAATAGTTAATAATTTATCGTATGTTACTTTAATATAATCATCATCGGAACAATCACACCATGAACAATCTTTATATTTCTCTTTACTTTTACATTCATCTTTATATTTATTTACAATTTCACACCCATCTAATTCACTCATAATTCCCCATTCAAATGCTCCACAATCTAATATTTCTTCTCCAAAATTTTCATATGGAGATTTTTCATATATACTTAATCTTACTCCCATAATTTATTTTTATTCTCCTTTTTATATTAATATCATGACCAAATTCCAAATTGATCACAATATTATTTTTGATAATTTGATTTTGGGTAAATTAGTGCTTGTAAAGTATTGATTTATAAGGGTTTACAAGCACTAATTATGGAAATATTGAAAAATCTATATTTTTAGGTATTTTTGCCATGTTTGAATGAAACGGATATTTGATCATGATTTTATTTTATGTATTTTTGATATTTATATTGATTAATTCTTTCATTTGCTAAATTAAAATATTTTTCTTCTTTTTCTATACCTATATAATTACGATTTGTGTTTAAACAAGCAATTGCTGTTGTACCTGAACCTATGCAATTATCTAAAACTATATCATTTTTATTTGTGTATGTTTTAATTAAATATTCAAATAATTCTAATGGTTTTTGAGTAGGGTGAATAGTTAAACTAGGATGTATTTTTCCAAATATAATTATAGAAGTAGGAAATTTCATATTTCCATGTTCATTAGATTTATCAATCATATTTGCTTTACTATAATTACTTCCACTAATATCATCTCTTGCTTTATCACCTTTTGAATGACTTTTCTTTTCTCCTTTGAATTTTTGTGGATTGTATGTAGGTTGCTTCTTATAAAAGACACATATATCTTCATGTTTTCTTAACGGCATTCTATTAGCATTTAAAAATACAGTAGTCATAATTTTATCCCAAATTAAATTATATTTCCACATTTTTCTATTGCTCATCATTAAATCTGCTGTAAACATTCCATTAGCAAATAGACAAATTGCACCATTTTCTTTTATTATTCTTTCATAGTGCATCCATAATTCATCAAAGGGTATAATAATATCCCATTTGTTTCTTGCAGTTTGACCATATGGCAAATCACATAAAATTAAATCTATACTCTTATTATCAATATCCTTCATTACTTCTAGACAGTTACCAAAATATATTTTATTTAATTCTATATTAATTCCTCCTAACAATTATATTTTAAAATAATAATTCACCATCTTATATCAAATATCACAGAAATAATAATAAATAAAATACCTCCAATTAAACAAGATACATAAAGTTTTTCTATACATCCTACATTCTCATTAGAATTATAACTTTTATTATTACTTATTCCATTGCGGTAATTATTTACATAGTCAATCCATTCTTTATCATTATTATTATATTTATAATGATTTCTACCATCATATTCTCCGTGTATACGTTTTTGAACATTTATAAGAAATTCCCAGTCTTTTAAATCCATTATTATTTATCTCCTTCTAATAAAATGTTTTCTAATAATTTATTTATAATTGGCATCCTTTCTATTTATTATTATCATATAATTGTTTATTTAATTTTAAAACATCTACATTGCCTATTTTCCTTTCGATAGAACCATTTGGTAAAAATATATTTAATTTATCTACTGTCCAATACCAATCAAGTACAATTCCTTGACTTGCTATTACTTGCCTATATATCATATTTTCATACTTATTATATTCTCTATTATCATAATTTCTACCATGATCCCAACTATTTGTAGGACTAACTCTATAATCATCATGTGAAGCTATTGCGTAAGGTGATTCTAAATTATCTTTTTCATATAATACAACATTTGCCGTTGGTATTTTGCAAAAATATATTCCACCATCATATGCTTTTAAATAAAAATAATAATATTTTTCAATAAATTTACTATTAGTATCTTTAAAAAATGTCATACTGCCAGCCAATAAAAAAAATGATTGCTCTGACCTTTTAGTATTAGTTGCGATTTTTGCTTCACCGTTTAAATCTATTTCTATAACATCAAATTTATTTTATCAGTAATTTTATCTGCAATTTTTTCTGTAGATTTTTCATTATTTTCTTGTTCACAGCCTGTTAAAATAAATATAGATATTAATAACGATACACATAATATTAATGTTAATAATTTATATTTCATATATTTTCTCCTTTAATAATTCTTAGTAAAATAATAAATCATAATTACATAAAAAGAAACACTGATAATTCCTGCAATTAAATATGATTCTGAAAACAATAAAACGAAAATACCTATAATAAATGCTATAAATAATGTAATAATTACATTATCACTATATTCTTTTTCTTTTTCATAATCATGATAACTTCCACCCATAATATTATCTCCTTTTTAATAATTTATAAATATCTTCTGGAAAATACTCACCTTTATTTGTACCTTTATTATTAGACAAACCAATAACTCTTGCAACAAATTCATCACAACATGTACCAGAAAATACATTATTATATATTTTCCAAGTATCTATATTTTTTATTGGTATATATATTGGATTTAATTCTGAAAATCTTTCTATCCTTTTATTAGCATTTTGTATGATTGTATTTTCATAATTAAAACATTCATAAAAAGTATCTTCAATATATATTCCAACATGTTGGAATATTCCTTTTAAATATGGTGCTCTATCTTCTTCTTTTTGTAAAGGAATAAAAAATATATATCCATTTTTATATCTTTGTTTGGTATATTTTTTAATATTAAATTCTAATAATTTTATTTGTTTATTTATATTTAAACATTCTAACATTTAATAAAATTATACTCCTTTCTTTCAATTAATAATATAATTTAAAACTAAACAACGGTTTTATCATGATTTATGATTTTACAAACCCTTATTTTATAGGTGTTTTAAAACACGAAAATCTTAAAAATCAAGAAAATTGGGTATATTTGGTTAAATTTGTGGATTATAAATAAATTTAGTTAGATATAATTAGATATTATTAGATAATTAATTTTTTACACATATTTAATTTCATCGAATCCTTCTTCCATACTTGGAGATTCTAATTTTTCTTTCATTATATTTATAATTGGAATTAAATCTAATTGATTAGTCTTTTCTGCTCTCTTGATACAATCTTCTATACGTACCATTTGAAAATATTTTCCAATAATATGATAACCGTATTGTTTAGCAAGTTTAATTATAGATTTTCTTCTATCTATTGTAGTATTAGTTTCATCAATTATAATATCTACTCCTTGTTGCATAAGATATTTCAACATTATACCTCTAACACTCCACATTAAAGGTTCGCCATCAGACCAGAATCTTTGATTGTAAACAATATATCTTAAATCGTCTGCTGAAATAACAACTTCGTTTGTTTTATTATTTATAACCCATGTTGACTTTCCACTTCTAGGCAATCCTATTAATATTTTAATTGTCTTCATCTTTTATACACCTTTCTGAATAATCATTAAAATCTTTTAAAACCTAATTGCCTTACTGCTTTTTCAGTTAATATAGATGGTTTGAATGTAGAAATCCATAATGTACATTTGGGACATTCATAATGAAAAAATAAAGGTGGTTCTTCAGGATGACAAATCCAATCTTTAATCAATTTTGGTTTTATGAATTCTTTACAAAATGGACAATCAATATACCCTGATTTTATTTTATATTTTTTAATTAGGGAATTAATATAATTTTTCATAATTTACTCCTTATTAATATATTTATTAATTTTAATTTGTGCCAAATCACAACCCATACATTTAGAACAAAGTAAATATTCTTCTTTTAATTTATCATCTTCACTTAAACCATCATAATATTTAGAATTTATTAATTTACTTAATAGTTGACACATATTACTCTCCACTATCATTTATATTTTACTTTTTAATCATCATATCAATATCTCTCAACAAATCTTCATATATACTTTCCATACCTTTAATTTCCCATGTTTTTAATACTTCAATAATAGGTTTAATATAAGACATAGCACCTTGAAAATTAACTATTTCAATTACTACTTCATCGCCATAAAATTCACCTTTGCTAGTTAAAGATAAATTACTACTAAAACATATACCACTAGATTTAGTATCTTTACCAACATGAATTAGACTAATATGTGTTGTACCTTCACCTAATGTAACTTTTCTTACTCCGTCAATATATTCTTCTATCATATTTATTCACTCCTTCAATCCACAATATAACTTTTACTATAATGATAAATACTTTTATGTGTTCTCAATACTTCAGATTTACATTTCATTATTGCAACATTTCCCATCATATGATCATTATATGCAAATCTAAAAGTAATAATATTTTCATAATCTTTATAAACACTTCTCTCTGTATCACAGTAAAACCAATTAGATAATTCTACTTGATCAAATACACTACATTTTACAAAATCTTTGTCCCAATCTTTTATTAATAATACATTATCCATAAAATCAGATAGATTATTAATTTTTGATGCATTTAATGCAAATTCTTCATCTATTTGAAATACTTTATCATAGATTTCAAATTTCCCGATACTTTCTCCTCCACCAATTGTATTAATTGCTATGTGAATAACGTAGATTTGTTCGTCTTGTTTGATGAATTTTTTGTTTAGAGAGTCATAAGTGAATCCATCAATTTCTGCTTGTTGGTGAAGTTGTTGCTTCTTTAATCTTAGTTTTATTAATTCGTTGTTGTAATCCATTTGTTTTTAGTTTACTCCTTTCACTCACCCATATATCCTGAAAATGTTCCATACTCCCATAGTTTTAATGGTGAATATCTATTCCTTAAATCATCAATCCATTTCTTATATTTACTACTATAACCATCAATTTTCAATACTTCACTCCAATTATTTAACCATATGGAGAATAATTTTTGTGGAATATTAACATATCTCAATGTCTGGATTATGTTGTTGTTGCTTTCTATACTAATAATATAAACCATATTACCTTTGATATTATTTACTCGATTATCTTTATATAAATTAGGGTCAAACTCAATTTCAAATAATAAATTATCACCAAATTTTAATAATGCATAAATATAATTATTCTCTTGAATTGCTCTTGTTTCAATTTTATCAAATCTTAGTGATTGTTTTTCTTTTTCTGTCATATCATCAATGTAGATATTAAAGAATAATTCTCCTTGTTCATGACATTCTAGAATACAACCACATTGATTTAACATATTTCTACCTTGAAACAAAGTGTATGGTGTACCTACTTCTAGTTTTGATATTTGATGTGACATTGATAATTACCTTCTTTCTAAATAGTTTATGTAGATATAATTTTACTATTATTCAGGTAATAAATCAATAAATTCTCTTACTGATAAAATACATGCCTCAAACTTTTCTTTATCCCAATATGAAAATAATGCACTATCTCTAGATTTTGCATATTCTTTTAATTCATCTGATTTAATTAAATCTAAATATTCCATACAAATAGCAATAGTTGATGATTGGGCAACTAATAAATCAGAAATTTCTTTTATATTATTTCTTCTGAGATAATGCTTAATTTTCATTTCGCAAAATTGCTTTTTAGTTATCATGATTTAATATCTCCTTTATTATTATCTATTTGCAATAATTTCATATACTTTTTCTGTATTTGATTTATTGCTTAATATATTATTGTAAGTATTTTCATCAATAATATAAAATCTTTCAGGACAACCATACCAAAAATCAAGATATTCATATATAATAAAAATAGTTCCAGTTTCATAAGTATCTGTACAAATTCTAAATCTTCCTATATCAATATAATTTGTTTTACCTGCTATATATTTTCCTAGTTTGTTTATATGATGTTCACGTTGCAATCTGTCTAACCATTCTCTATTAGCAGGAATTTTTCTAGGATATTTTTCTTGCATTTCATTTAACATACTTATTCTCCTTTTACTAATTCATAATTTGCATTTAAATTGCTAAATGTTAAAGGGACGATTCCATCAATTATTCCATCTTCACTACAGTACCATATAAATCCAGAATCTTTAGTTATATACCAATATTCATGTATTGCAAAATTTGCCTTATATATTTGTCTTTCTTGAATTATTTTAATAACTTCACTTAAACTAATAGGATAATACATATTAATTTCTCCTTTTCTGATTAATTTTCCATTTCATGACAAATCCTTGATTTGGTGTTAATATTTTAGATTTTTATGTTCGATTATCTTCCATTTACGAGTGTATGCTTCAAATTTCATGTTAAAGATTGTTAAGTTTATGTTAAGATAGTGTTAAGGTGATTAGGAAGAGATAATTTTTGTTGTGTGAAGTGTGAGTGTTAATGTGTAAATTTTATTATGAATAAATTATCTCTTCCATTAAATATAGTATAATTGTTTAATGGGTGATTGTCAACAATTATTTTTATGTTTTGTTATCAGATTTTAAATTATTTATATCTTCTTCACCATAAAGTTCTATATATCTATTTTCATTAAACAAACTTCTGAATTCTCCATAATATTTTATTTCAGCTTTTATTCTTTCAATAACAGCATCTTTGATATCATCAAAATATCCTAAATGTTTTTGTTTATATCCAACTTGAATATAACTTCTCCATATACTCTTTAATTTATTCCAAGAAACACCTGTAAAACCAGAAGAATTTGTACTTGGTTTTAATCTATTTTTAGCATTTTCTAATTTATTTGCTGGTCTAAGATTATATTTACAGCAATTTTTTCTATCGCCATCCATATGATCATAATCAATATTATCATCTAATCCCATAATTAATCTATGTAATAATATTGATGTTTTCATATCGCCTCTATAATATGTTGCCGTAGCATACCCACTTCCCATTTCAGACCATTTATATTTTTTAACTTTATCAACATCTTCAATATCAATTAATGCTCTAGATTTTTCTTCATTATTTTTGTCATATAAAATAATCTCAGCATATGTATCATATATTATTATTTCATTCAAATCATTTCTAGTTCTTTGTTTTATTTCTCCATATAATTTTATTTGTTGATAATGTTTACTACATAAATACATATTTATTATTTTACTATAATATATCTTATAACCAGAATTAGTATCACATCCACAAACTTCACATACTTTATTTATTTTCACTATTTACTCCTTTATTTATTAATATATCTTTTAAATATGTTTTTCTATTAAAATCTGCTTTCTTTTTTATTGCCCTATTTACAGTTTCTATTTCTCCTAAATGAAAAACTTTTTGCTTTGCTCTTGTTTGTGCGACATATATTAAATTACTATTTAACATATATGTATGTGCTTTAGGGGTAATCATAATAACAATTTTTGCTTGACCACCCTGTGATTTTATAGTTCCAATACTATAAGCTAATTTTATATTAATTAAATCATTTTTATCATATATTACAATTTCATCAAACTGAATAATAATTTTATTATATTCTATTTTTATTATTGTTCCTATTTCTCCGTTTGCAACAAAAATTTCATCATCTTCATTTATATATTCTTCATTATATTTTATTGCTTTGTAATTATTTACTGTTTGTATTATCATATCATTTTCATAAAATTTTATATCTCCTATTTGAATATATTTTTCTTGTTTATCTACATTATCATTAGAAATTGGTTGTAAGTGTTTATTTAATATTAATGTACCATAATCTCCTATATTATATGTTGACAAAACCATCACATCTTCTTTTAAATAACCTTTATGTAATAATTTATTATAAATTTTTATAACACTATTAATAACTTTTTCTTGTGGAGTATGGACAAATACATAACTTTTATCTTCTCCAAATATTTGTGGTTTTAGGGAATTGGTTAAAAATATTTCACTATTTCTAGTTTTTGTTGCTACAGTTAAAATACCACCTTCGCCATATCTAAATATTTGTGTTAAAGAAACAATAGGAATGATATTTGAATTTATTAAATCATAAAAAACATTTCCAGCATTAATAGATGGAATTTGAGCACTATCACCAATCATTAATAATTTTGTTTTAGAAAAATCAATTGCTTCAAGTATATGTTTAGTTAGAAATACATCACACATTCCAAACTCATCAATTATAATTACATCATAAGGAAGTTTACATTTTTCGTTATAACCCCATTCTGGAGGCATATATGCCAAACCTCTATGTATTGTAGATGCTGGTTCTTTTGCATATTCTGCTAAAACTTTAGCTGCCCTGCCTGTAGGAGCAAATAAACAAAATGATTTATTATTATCTTTCAACATCTCTATTATTGCATTAGTAGTTTGTGATTTTCCACTTCCTGAAAATCCATTAAGTATACATATATTTGATTGACATAACATATTTAATGTTTGATGTTGTTGTTCTGTTAAATTAATATCATTGGATACTTTTCTATGTTCTTCTGTATCTATATTCCATTTATTTTTTATTTTTAATCCTTCAATAATTTCATTTGCTATATATAATTCTGTCTCATATGTTTCTAAAAATGAAATAGTTTTATCTTCTCTGTTAATGTGAAATATATTTGAATTTTTAATTGCATCAAGTAATTTATCACTACATTCTGGTACTAATTTATCAAGTGACTTTCTTATTAACGAAATCCCTATCTTTGTATGACCATTATTCTCATTTTCTTCTAATAAATATTCTATTGCTGAAATAACACGTTGAACAGAAGTTTTTACATCAAAATCAAAATATATTAAAGGTTTTTCTCCTTTTTGTTTTTTTAATTTTGATTCTTTGTCTAATTCAAGAATAATACTATCTGCATTTTTAAATCCTATTTTAGATAATGAACATAAAGATTTATATGGTTCTCTTTGTATTTCTTCTTTAATTTTTTGTGAAGAAGGATATTTATCATACATTTTTTTAATTGTTTTCATATCTATCAAACCTTGAAACATTTCAATTAATTCTGCAAATACAAAATTCTCTTCAATTTTTTGTCTAATGATATTAAATCTAAATTGTCCTATATTATATAGTTTTTTTAAATCAATATCATCAAGTCTATTATTAATAACTCTATCAACTATATCTGGATAATTTTCCATAATAGTTTTTACTTGATCGTATGTAAGTATCTCAGATAAAAACATTCTTGTAGTATGTTCATTAGTTGGTCTTTCTCTTTGGATATGAATAATATGGTATCCATATCCACGACCTTTTTTATCTAATTTTTCTTCTGCTTTTACTTTGTAAAATATTCCTAACCCTAATTCATGAATATTTCCAAGAAGAGATATATTATTATACATGTTTAGTTTTAAATCAGGGTATTTAATTGTATCAATTTCAGCACCATATATTTTACTATTTGTTGTATTATATACTAGTATTCTAGGTATACAAGTAAATTCTTTAATTACTTTTTCTGATTTTTCCATGTATTCTATTAATACACCATCCATTCATCTAAAATTTGTTCGTCTTCGTCTGTTTTAATCCATTGGCCTCCGACAATCTTTGTTTTCTTTTGAGTTTTAAAATTAATAACTTGTAAAACATCGAATAATTTAAAATTATTTTCAACAAAATATTTAGTATTTTTTACTTTGGTTTTTAAATCTTCTCCACTTTTTAAATTTCTTAATGTGATATAGGGTTTAGTTTTATCTTTATATGTTTTGTACTCAGTGACAATATATAAACTACTATCTGCTTTTTCATATTTAACTGTTGTATATTCAAGATATTCAAATTCAAATTTTACCTGTTCTTTTATTGATAATGTTTTGTCTTCTATTAACTCTGAATACTCTTTAATATAAGAAATAATATCAATATTTTTATAAATACCTGTTTTAGTTATTTTTTCAGTGTGCTTTAATAGTATATCTGTATTTAAATTTAACTTTTCAGCAACAAGTTTTTTAATTTGTTTTGATTCTCCTATTTTTTCATATAAATCTAGTATCTCTAATAATTTTTTATTTTTACCATATTTGGTAAATAGATTTAAACCAGTCAATATTCTTAATTGTCTAGAATTAGTAGAAGTTTTTTCTTTTATATCTTTAATTAAATCAATATAATTTGTATATGTATTTCCTTGAGCAAGTTGATAAAGTTCTTCTGCTATTTGTGTACTGAGATATTTAATTGATAAAATACCTTTATAAATAGTATTTTCATTTCTATCAAAAGAATATAATGCTTGAGATTTACCAAATTCAATAGGTTTAATTTTAATTCCTAATTGTTTTGCCAAAGTAATACCATTAATAGTATCCTTGGTATCTTCTGCTCTATTTAGATATGCCGTTGTAAATTCTAAAGGGTAATATGTTCTTAATCTAGTTTCTGCATATCCATTCATCGAATATCCTGTACTATGATTATATCCAAATTGATATTCGCTGGAATCTGAGATAATTTGTAAAAACTGTTTTGCTTCTTCTTCTGCAATTTCTCTTGATTTAGGAGAGACTTTACAATAACCGTCTAATATTTTAGGTAGTTGTTCTTTTAATTCTTCCTGCAATTTTTTACCAATTGCTCTTCTAGTAGAATCTGCAGTAGAACCATCTAAACCGCATATATCAGTAAGAAATTTAATAGTATCTTCTTGATATACTAAATAACCATAATTTTCTTTTAATAATGTATCTATTTCTTTTGATGGATTATTATTAAATTCTTTCAATATCAATCTATCTCTATACGATTTTCCAGATGGTCTAAGTGCAGCATTAACTAATGACATATCATTTATATACTGCGGTTGGAATTGTTTAAGTAACGAAAATGCAAAATCACCTTCAAATTGAAATACTCCTACATTTGAAGTTATCATATTATCCCATACCTTTTTATCATTCCAATCAATTTCATGTGCTTTAAGATAATGAGAACCAATATATTTATATACATCTTTCATTATTCCTACAGTTTTTAATCCTAAAATATCAAATTTAACAAAGTTTATTGAATCAACAGCTTTCATTGAACAAACAGAAACAGGTTGTGATTCATCTCCGTCTTTATAAAACACACCTAAATTATCTGCCAAAGTTATTGGAGAACCTATAATACCTGCTGGATGACTACCTTTTGCAATTATTGTTCCTTTTAATCCATCAAAATAATAAAACAAATCTTCATTATTTTTCTTTAAATTTTCAAATTCTTTCTTCAAATTATTTATTCTTGTTAATGCTTTATTATTTCTTATTTTATTGTAATAAATATCATAATAATCAAAATCTACTGACTTTGCTTCTATTTCATCCCCTTCTAATTCTTCAAGGTTAACTTCTTCTTGAATAATTTTAGAATATTCATCAAATAATTTATCAAATTGATTCTTAATTTCCATTACCAAACTTAAATCATGATATTTTAATCCTTTTGCTAAAACATCAATTGTTCCTCTATCTCTTAAAGTTGAAAATGCAGCAATGTAAGCAGTTTTTTCAGGAGTAAATCTATTTATAATAAATTTATAAACCTTTTCTCTATCTTCAGAAGCGAAATCCATGTCAATATCTGCAAGACTTATTCTATCTGCATTGCAGAATCTAGAAAACACAGTCTTCCATCTAACAGGGTCAACATCTATAATATCTGTAATATACGCTATCTCACTTCCACCTACAGATCCCCTGCAAAAACCATATGGTATGTCATTTTCGTTACAATAATCAACTAATTCAGACATAAACATCATCAAACTTTCCATACCTTGTTTTTTCATTGCTTCAAACTCTTCTTTTATTTTCTGTTTATATTCATTTATTTTTAAAACATCAATAATATTGTTTTTAACTTTTTCCTTAAATTTTTCTAATATTGTTTTTTTCCATAAACATAATGCATTATCACCATATAAATGAGGATATTTAAATGATTTATCTAGTTTAAAATCTTCTATCATATCAGCAAATTTATTAGTATTTTGTATTGCTTGCATATAAACTTCTTCTGGTAAAACATTTTGATTTTTAAAACATTCAATTAATTCATCATATGTCTTCCATGTAAGATCAAATTCATCTTCTTCTCCATAAAAACTTTCTTTGGATATTTGAAGAATTTTTCTACATTCTGCTTTATATTTTGAAGATGAATGAGTATCTGTACCTGCTATTAATGGAATATCATATAATTTACTCCATTCCCATAATAATTTATTATATTCTTTTTGATTTTCTGCTTTATGATATTGTACTTCTAAAAAACATCTATGTTTATTATTTGACATCCAGTTTATAAATGTATTGAAATAGTATAAATAATAGTTAGATAAAGATATTCTTTCTGACATTTCTATTTCTTCATCTAATAATACCATTTTACTTTTTTGAACCATATTCCATAATATAGATGCCAAACATGCAGTTGTAACAATAATATTTTCACTTGTATTCATTAATTCTTCTATAGAAATTCTAGGATTATAATAATAATGTCTATCACTCTTATCTTCTTTTTTACCTTTTGAAGTAGCAATTGAAACTAATTTGTTTAATTCTTTTACTCCCTCAAAATTTTTAGCATATAATCCTATATGATATCCTCTTTCATCTGCTTCTAATTTTGTACATAAATATAATTCAATTCCATGTATATATTTTATTCCTGCTTTATCGCAATCTTGTTTTTTCTTAATCCAGTCGTAGATTCCTCCGTGATTGGAAAAAGCAATTGCTTTCATACTATTTTTTTTAGCAAGTTTAATATACTCTTTATAATTTGTACATGAATCAGCATAACCATTGCAATTACTAGTATCATCATGTAAATGAAACACTACATAATTATTAATTATATTTTCCATCTATATCCTCCAATTTTACAAGATTCCATCAAGCCAACTCAAATCATCTATAATACTCTTATCTTTTTCTACTCTTTTACTATCCTTGTCATCTAATTCTTCTAAATATTTCCTATAAGGCTCATGAATTTTACTACTATAACCACTTAATACAGCATGATAATAGCTACTTTCCCTAGTTATGTCTTTCCAAAAAATATTTTTATCTTTTGTCTTTTCAAATTCTTTTTCTTTTTTAATAATATCTACAATTATATTTGTAATATATTGTTTGTGATTATCAATTATTTCTTCATTCAATTCTACTTCTACAAAACAATCATTAATTTTAAATTTTTCCTGTACTTCTTTAGGTAAACATTCTATAGTATTTGTTTCTATCATTTGAAATAATAAATTTTCTATATCATCTTCAGAATATTTAAAATGTTTTAACCATGTTTTTGTGTTAGATTTTAATTTTTCACCAATACTATTTCTTTCTATTTGCCTTACTTTTATTTCTCCATTCTTTTGAGTATATGTTACATTTACATATTTCATAAAATTAAATCTAATAATAATATCTTCGTATGGCATATTTGTTTTTTGATGAATACCTTCTGCATATAATAATAATTGACCTGAATTTTCTATTAGTTTTTTACCAGAATATAAAGAACTAGTTTTCCAATCTGAGATGAATATTTTTTTTCTTCCATTTCTTTCTTCAACATTAAGTATATCAATATATCCCTGGAAGTATTGATTCCCTATTTTAATTAATAAAAATGGTTCGATAATTGGTTTATTAGTTACTTTTTTATGATTTAAGAAAAAATGCCTCATACATGCTTCATATTTTTTTGCTATTTTCTCATTTTTATCTTTGTCTGTCCTATCATACATTAACCCCATAGTATTAAATTCAAATAATTTTTCTTCATATTCATTTAACATACCTTGATTATCTAATTCATTACGATACAGTTTTTCAACAATTGAATGTGCATAATTACCACTTACTGCATAAATTGAATCTTTTTTATCTTCTGGTATTTTTAATATATATTTTAACATGTATTCATAAGGACAATTGATATATGTATTAATTCTTGACCAACTCCAGAGTTTGTCAATTTTCAGATCTTTCTTAATTTTTTCTAATTCTTCACCTTTTTTTCTTGTCATTAGCAATCTCCTTTAAATATTCTTTATGTTCTTTTTCATCATATTTAATTTTATATTTTAAAAGATAATTAAATATTTTATTATTTGCATCTGTTGGTGATTCTTTTTCTTTTAATAAATCATGTTTATCATATATGTAAAATATATTACGTATTCCATAAAATCTACTACATTCTGAACGTATATGTTTTAATGGTATATCTTTATCATAAGCAATTACAATATCGCAATTAATGCCAATAAGAATTTTAACTTGTTCATCACTCAAATTATGTGATCCTACTGCTACTCCCGTTCCATCTAATCTACTATGTCTTTTGAGGACTCCCTTCTCACTTTCGTAAACACAAACATAACCTGCTTCTTGTATTGTTTTATAATTCTCTTGTAATCCATATAAATTAATCCCCTTTGGATATTGTTTGAGAGGATAATATTTAGGAATATCAAATAAATCATAATTCTTTACAGTAGTTCTACCAATAATTCCTATATAATCATCTTCTTCACCAGACCAATATCTAATAGGAATTATAATTCTTTTATGCTTATAACTATAACCTATATTAAATTTTTTACGTGTAAATTCTACTATTCCTTCTTTAAACCAATCAATATATAATACAGGTTCGTATTCTTCAATAATTGTACTATCAAAAATTTCAATATCATTTATATTTATTTTGTTTCTTTTACGTTTTACTTTTTTAAATATTTCTAATGGATCTATTTTACTTTCTTCTTTTGATTGTTTTTTATTTTTATAATTATAAACTAATCCAAATAATTTATGTAAATATTTATTAGCATCTACAAATGAAATATCTTTTATGGTCATTATAAGAGTAAATATATTTCCTCTTATAATTTTACTATCTGATTGAAATATTTTAGTTTTTAATGTATCTTTTTTAATTGCAATATTAGTTTTATTTGTACTTTCTGGCATACCACATCTATATTCAGTAGAATATTCTTTAAAATCATGACAACCTAAATTATCAATGATTTTATTTGTTAATTCATTATCTATAATATGTTGAATGATTTCTATTGCTGTCATGCTTTTTAATAATCACCTACCTAAAAATCCATAGGAACTTTTGCTATACCTATTTCTTTATAAATATTTCTAGAAAGATCGTGTTCCGCTATAACCTGATATTCATTTGTTGATCCAAATCTATTTTTAGGAATAAAAACAATTGTATAATGTTTATCTTTTTCTAATTTGAAAGGAATTTTTGTGAGCTTTTTCTTACCTTCCAGTCTATAACATTTTAATTCTGCTTTTTCTCCTTCATATTCATCATCGAAGGGTTTTCTAATCATTATATTAGTTGATGCGACATCAACAATATTCTTTGCTAAACCGATACATTCATTAGTGTAATATCTTTTCTTAGTAGCATCTTTACCTAATTGATATGTAATCCAAATATGCACATTCTTACCTACAGGTTTAATTGTATCATAAATATCAACACTATCTTTAGTCATTGATTGCCATTGTTGTTCATTTTTATTATCAGCAGATACCTTCATAGTATCTAATATGAAATATTTACATCCTAATGAACAATATTTTTTAATTGTTTTTATTGCTAATGATGCCGTATATTTTGGGAAAGGTATGATAACAATATTTTTATTTTCTTTTTTTAATTCAATCCAATCAGCACATTTTTTTAGTAATTCCCATTGTTCTTCTGTAAATCCACCATCACGTAAAATATATTTTTGTAAATCTTTTTTAAATACATTATTAGCTACCCAAGTAATTAATTCTTTTCTCCATTTTGATTCATCTTCTTCATTTATCATAATACATATTTGTTCATTATAATGTAATATTTGTGGCAAAATTAATTCTATTGTTGTTGTGGTTTTTCCTACACCACTTAAAGCACCTAGCATAGTTACATGTCCTTGTAAATTTCCACCAATTTCTTTATTAAGAATAGGAGAATTATACAAAGGCATACCTACATTTTCACCTTTATCTAATTTATCTAATAACTCATGTATACCATCACATAAATTATGACTTTTAATTTCTCCTTCAACATTGATGAATATATGATTTAATTGAGTTTCATACATATCATATATATCACTCACATTCATATCCACAAATTCTTTTATTTTATCATAAACAGGGAATCTTCTTGCTAACAATTGCAATACTGCATTCCATTTATTTAACTCATCAATATAACCATTGATATTTTCTACATTAACATATTCCTTAGATTTATCAATGGTATCATAACCACCATATTCATCATACTTTTGTTTTAGTTTAGGATGTTTTTCAAGATATAAACCAATAGTAATATCATCTAATGTTTTCTTTCCTTCTTTAATAATAATGTCATAACCTATTTGCCAATAAACCTTCCATACATTACTACTAAAACTTTTAAGATTTAATTTATCATATGTAAAGTATAAATCAGGATTCTTGTATAAAGAGGAAACAATATTAGCCTCGCAAGCAAGTTTATATTCTTGCACTTTTTTACTTGATTTTATTAATTCAATCTCAAGAGGTGTTAATTCTTTTTTATTTTTTTCTGCCATTACCCACCATCCTTACCATAATTCTTCTAATTCTTTATTAATTTTCTTATCATTATTCTTATTTATATATTCCGCACCTTCATGTATTATATTTTCAAATTTCATTTTCTCAACTTTTTCTTCTGATTTAACTACTTGTTTCAATCTATTTACCACATCATTAATTTCTTTTTCAATTATAATCATTATAGTATTAAATTTATGTTGTTCATTTTTAAAATCTTGTGACCTAACTATTTGTTTTATTTTCATTTTATTAATTTTAAAAGTATATAAAATATGTTGATACTCATAATTAGCCATAGATGTAGTTTTTTTATTTGCCATAAATTTACCTTCTTTTAAACCTTTTAATCTTAATGCCATATATGAAGGTAATTTTTGTGATTTATCATATTCAAATATTTCTAATTTTATATATTGATATAATTCATTCCAATCCTTTTTTTCTTGCTCTGTCATTTTTGCCATATTCATCACCTATAATTATAATTTAAAGAGGTGGTTTTAATATACCACCTCTTTTTTTCAACCTTTAATAAGCAATAACTTCCATGAATTCTACTAATTCTTTAAGTTTTTCTATATTGGAAGATTCTAATTCTTTAGGTAATAATTCTAATTCTTTTAATTTAGCAGAAACTTTTTTAACCTTATCTCCATCAGTTTTTAAAATATTCATTGTTGTTTTAAATTTTTCTAATAATATTTTTTTTGTTTCTAATTCTTTCTTTTCATCAATCTCTTCTTTTTTCTTTGTTGCATTTTCTTCTACAACTTCTTTTTTTGCTTCTTCTTGAATTGTCCTTGTTTCTTCTATTGATTTTGCATCAGATTGTTTATTATGTTCTGCTTTAATAGCATCTTGCAATGCATTAATTAAAGAATCTGCATCAAGTGGAATTTCTTCTACTATATCTGCAAATCTACTACCACTATCTAAAGCCATATTATCATCTCTGAATTTAATTTTTCTACTTTCTTCTGTTAATTTATTTCTAGTTTCATCTTTTTTAGTAACAATATTTTTCTTTCCTGTTTTTTCTGTTATAATCGTTCTATCATAATATGCAAGTCCAATAAAATGCATCTTTTTCTTTAAAAGATTGAAATATATTTTTTCAACATCAGATGTTAGTGTTTGATATGTAGTACCTGTTGCAATATCAGTAAGTTCTCTATTCTTAACATGACCAATAATAATCATTGAAACTCCAATTTTTCTTAATCTTACTACAATATCAAACATTAATTCAAACGCTTTTGCTTGACCTTTTTGAAAACCATTCCATGCAGAATCTATTGAATCTGCTTTTTTATCTGAATGATCTTTATTCCATAAACGAATTGCTTCTTTTTCTGCTAATTTAATCCAACCATCATATGTATCAGCAACAATAGCTTTTAAATTTGCATATTCTGTATTTTTATTATATTCAATATCTTCAATAATATCTTCTAATTCTTCCCAATCGTCAACATCTTCATAAACAATACCACTAATTGCATCTGCTCCAGCTTCTCCAGCCATTTCTAAAAATATATACCCATCTTCACCAATAAGTCTTTCAAGCATTTCTTTAATAACAGTAGATTTTCCAATTTTAGGTTCTCCTAACAAGCAAATATTATACGCCAAAGGATCTACTTTTATTATATTCTTTTTTCCAAACTTTCTATTGTTTATCATATTTTTTATTTCTCCTTGTATTATTCATATTTTCAATTCTTGTTACCCATTTACAATTATTTTTATTATAACCTTGATTACAATCTATTCTATCAATTTCTGTATCTTCTTTATATTCTTCTTTATGTAATTGATAACTTTCATACATATCATTCATAAAATTTTTAAATTCCAGCCATTCATCACAAACTTTAATTCCATGACCACCATAATAATTATAAAATTGATGATTTGGATTATTACATCTTTGTGTCATACTTTTCCATATATAATAAAATGGTGTTTGACTCATATTATGTTTAGAATTTGCTTTTGAAATCATTTCATTTCTATAGCATCCACATGATAGTGTTTGACCACTTCTAAGTAAATAACCTCTAGTCGTAATTTTATTACCACATTCACATTCGCATATCCAAGCAGGTTTATTACATATATTTTCTTTTGCTCTTTTAATTACGGTTAATCTACCAAATTTCTGATTAGTTAAATCAATTGCTTTAATGCCAATAATTATTTCCTCCTTTTATTTTTATAGAAGGAGAAATTAAATCTCCTTCTATAAACCAATAATTTTAATCAATAAATATTCTAATCATCTTCTGCAAGCAATTTATCTAAATCATCTAAACTGTAATCACTAGAATTTTCTTCTTCTGTGTCACTATCATTTTTATCAGCATTCTTATCATCTTTGCCTTTATCTTCTTTTTCACTAAGCAATTGATTTAAGAATACTAAATCATCAAATTTATATTTTTCATCTGTTCTTTGAATTACAGGTTTTTTATCGTCACCTTCGCCTACAAGTTTAATAACAGGTTTTTTGATTAACATTTTCTTTTCTCTAGTATTTCCGACAGCACATTTTGCTAATGCTTCTTCTTCTGTATAAGCACCTAATTCAATTAACTCTCTAATATCTTCGGGTACATCATCAAGAGTAATATTAACTTTTGCTTGACCTTCAACGATAATACCTTCTACTGTGATTTCATTAACATTATCTTTTTTTGCTTTAAACATTTTTACAAGTAATTTTGCACCTTTTTCTAAATCTTTTTCTGCGACTTCAAACTGGAATACTTTAGTGAATACTACATTTTGTTTAATTTCAATCTTATCTTGACCGTATTTACCAACATAATCAACAACATATGTAGTGATTGGGAATGAACCAGATTCTTTATCGTATTTACCAATACTATCTTTATCAACAAGAATTGTTTGTTGGAATGTTGCAGAATATTTAGATACATCATCTGCTTTTGATAGATATACAGAAGTAATTTCCTTTTTAACTTGAATACTATCTTGATATAGAGAATATTTCAGATTACCTTTTACATTAACAACCATTCCATCAGTAAGATGTTCTTTTATGTATTCAATAGCATCATATGAAGATAAGAATTTTTTAGAAAAAGTTTTTTCTTTTGCATCTTTTTCTAATCCTACAGTGATAAAACATTGATTTCCAACTTGTTCAGTAATATTTTCGTCAAGTCTATCTTCCCAATCAATAGTGAATTTATTTTCATAATCATCTTTATCTTTACCATCTTCTGTTTTCTTACCATGAACATAAACAACAGAATCACCTTTGTTACTATATCCACCCATCATGTCAGCATAAACTACATTTCCATTACCACAGTCTACACCAAGATTCATAACATTATAAACCCAACCAGAACTTGATTCTTCATCAATTTTGAAAGTATAATCGTTAACTTTCGCAATTCCGATCAGTTGAAATTGAGAAGTCCCTTTTTTTAGAGGTGTTTTTTCTTTAGTTTCTTTAGCCATATTTAATCTTTTCTCCTTTTATATTATTATTTTTTATTTCCTTTATATTTATATTCTCCGAAATATTCATCTTCTGCTTTCAATCTTGTATTTACAGCATCTTCAAAATTATCAAAATAACCTAAATGAATATATTTTCCGTTTTTACCTATATTTGCATTCCATTTTCCTTTATCTTTTCTCCAAACAACCCCAGTTACACCAGATGTATTATTTGATTGCAAATCTCTATTCATACTGTTTTGACTTCTAGTAACTAGTCTTAAAAATTCTTTTCTATTATCATTTTTATTATGAAATATATGATCTACTTCCATATCATCAGGGCAATTCATAACTAAACGATGCATAAGTATAACCATATATCCAGTTATTACATAATTATCTGCATTAATATGCCAACTATAGTCTTTTATTTTATCATAATCTTCTAAATCAAAGTAAAATTCTTCATTGTTTAAAGTATAACCAATACCATATTTACCTGTTAAGTCATATGTATTATGATTTTTACTTATTTGGCTAATTTCCCTAACTATTTCTTTTTGTAAACAACCACATGATTTAGTATGACCATTTCTTAAACTCGACCCTCTGATTATTTTTAAACTATCTTTTCCTAAACAATCACATTGACATAACCAGTATATTTCTCTTGATTTATTATTTTCAATTCTTTCTACTCTTTTAATTACAGTTAATCTTCCAAATGTTTGATTTGTTAAATCTATAACTTTCCCCAATAATATTTGTCACCTCTTTCTATATTTTATTTTTCTTCATCACCCTCACTACCATCGTCTTCTTCCTCTTCCTCTTCAACCTTAATATCCTGTTTAGTTGATTCTGCCACAGTAATATTAATTTCACTTCCAACAAAGATATTAAAATCGTCAAAACTAAGAACTTCTACTTCTTCAGTTTTCTTGTCATAGATATGTAATCCTTCCTCGTCAATCTTAACTAATTGACCTTTTGCATTAAGTGTGTGTTTAATTTCCTGTACTTTTTTAATCATAAAATAACATTTCTCCTTTTTTAAATTTTATTTTTATATTATCTTAACTTATAACTTAATTCATAATCTTAAATACATAACTTTTTACAAATCATAACCAAATATTCCATTTATCATGATTTTACGATTTTTGACACCCTCTAAACCCTTAATTTATAGGGGTTTGTAAATTGGTATATTTTGTAAATCACCCTTTCTACTTAATATTTTCTTACTTTTTTGATTTTTGGTGCAATTTGATACTTTTTCTTAATTTCTGTTTATTTTCTTAACTCTTCCCTACTTTCACTATTATATTCTCAATCTGTTAATTTGTCAAGAGAGAATTTAATTTATTTTTTTATTTTAGTTAAATTCTCTCTTGAATAGCAAACTAAATAATTAAAATATACTATCTCAATTCTATCAAATACTTAATAGTCATTTGCTCTTCTTTATAAACAATAATCTCATCATTATATAACATACTACCTGCATATGCATGAAGTGAATTAACACCAGGACACATTTTTTGTAAATTCTCATAATTAAGATTATAAAACTTACTATCAAATGAATATACATCATATGGTTTACCATAGGCAACATTAAATAATGCCATGAATCCTGAATTAGAATTACCATTAGACCATCTAGAACCAGATAAAGATGTATAACCAAGTGATTTCTTTGCCTTTGGAGCGAAGTAGCAACCAAAACCGAACATTTTACCATTTATTACCACTTTTGAAGGTCTTAAAACTAATCCTGAATTAATAATACCCCAAATATTCTCTGAACGAGATCCATGAAATAATAATCTTTGGTCTTTAATTTTCTCATTAGCAACAAACTTTTCATATCTTTCTTGTGTCTTTAAATTAATAACTTTCCATGCAGAGTAAAACTTATTACTAATTTCACCTAATTCTTTCTTAATCATTTTTAATTCTTCTTGTGTAACTTCTTCAAATTGCAATCCCATTGCATCTAATATTGTTTTATTATTTTCTACTTCTGTTTCAATATCGTTATCCTCATTTTTTTCTTCAATAGAATGCTGAGTAACCTGACCTTTCATTACATCAAGTAAATCTTGTTCTCTTTGAAGTATTTCAGAATAATCTTTATCAGTTTTTGCTAAATAATCTTTAACTTTTCCCATTTTTCTAGGAATAGTTTTAAATAAATCAACTAATACCTTATTAAATAATTCAATATCATCAATATTAATTAGATTATTTAAAATTAATTGTGCTTCATCAACCATAACCTGAGTAACATTATTTGAAGAAATAGTATAATTGTCTTTAATCGCTTGTCGTGCCATTGATTGTAATCTTGCTACAATTTGTGCAATGGAAGGATTATTAATATCAAGATATTCTTTCTTCTTATTTGGTGTGATAGTAGTTTCTGCAACAAGTCTAGATTGGTCAACATATCCTTTTTTAATTTTACTTTTATATGTAGATTCCCATTTAGATATTGGATAAGTTTTTGTTTGATAGCCAGAAGTTCCTATTCTTCCATATTTACTAACAAAATTTCCATCTCCACTATCCAACATCTGGTAATACTTGTTGTTATTTTCTCCTGGTTCTACTTTAACTAGATATAATGGATTTTGCATATATCCACCTCTCTTATAAATAACAAACTAAAATTTCAATGTCAATATCTTCAAATACATCTTCAATAATTTCCTTAACAACATCCCAATCCAACTTGTCTAGTCCACATCCTATCATCGGCATTGCAATCTTTTCAATTTCTAATGTTTCAATTGTTTCAATCATATCTTCTAATGATTCTCTTAAACTTGCATATGTAGGTTTATGATAACATTTTCTTTTAGTTACTAGATTAAATACATTATCAATTAGAATTGCACAATTATCAGGAATATAATCAACAGTATTCTTTAACTTTTTACGCATATTATACAATTCATTAAATTTTACTGCAATTCCTGCACCTAAAGCGAAATCACCTGAAATGCAATGTGCAAAATAATAACCATGTGGTACTGAAAATAAATCTCTTTGTTCTTCTCTTAAAATCATAATAACATTCTCCTTTTTATTTTATATTTTTAATTAATTATAACTAGGCTCACTCTTATCGTCTCTATAACTGATCAATCTGCACAATCTTAAATCAATATTACCATTTTCATTAATACTCTCATCCATATATTTAACACGCACAATCTTACCAACTATTTCATCTTGATTATTCCAAATATAATCTCTGACTAATCTATCATCATATTTTTCAGAATTATACTTTGTTTTATATCCACCCATAATATTAACTGAGTTTCCTTTATAATCAACAATCATTTTACCTAAAGTATTTTCAAATGCTTTACCTTTTTCACCTTTTTCAAAACCAATTACACGTAAATCTGCCTCTTTTTCGGTTTTAATTTTTAACATTTGTTGGTATGACTTCTTACCATTATATTTTACATCTAATGGTAACACCATAATACCTTCGTCATCTTGCTCCATCATTTTTTCAAACCAATAATCAATTTGAGCAATATCTTTTCCTACATAGAATGGATCAACATTACTAATTAAATTAGAATTAATTTTATCAACTAATTCTTTTGCTAAATTCTTTCTATCCCTGCAAATCATAGGGTGATAACCTTTATAAAATCCATCATCAGGAATAAAATTAAATACATTTACTTCTATCCCATGTTTAATTCCATCTTTTCTAAGAATAGAACCAGTTTTATTAAATTTTTCTGTTCTAGACATAGTATTTTCATTATCAATTGCTAATAATTCACAAGAAAATACTCCATGTGGTAAATCTGCATCTAATAAAACTTTTTCAATATCGGTTAATCCTTTATACAATTCTCCACCAGAAGACATAATTTTTACTATATTGTTACCTACTTCAATTTCTGCCCTATATCCATCTAATTTTTTATAAATACCAAACTCTTTACCTTTTAATAATTGAATATGTTTTGGTTCTGCAACTTCACCTTTCTCTAATTTATGAATATAAATAAATTCATATCCAAAAGCACTATTGATAGTTTTTTCTTTTAATCCACAACGTAAATCTTGAAGTATAATTTGAATATATAATTCTTTCATATCATCTTCTTGCTGTGATAAAAATTCTTGAATATTTGCAATTACATCATCTGAACCAGTATTATGAATAGATAAATATTCTCTTAAATCATAGAAATTATTAATAGTAATTGTTGATTTAGATTTAACTTTTTTCTCAAGTTTCTTACGTTTAATACCAGTTTTTACTTCTGTGGTATAAACAAATGTAAGAATGTCTTTCAATAATTCATTAGATTGATTATTTTTCAAGATTGATTCTTTTTCATTACGACTAGATGTACTTGCTAATTGATTCATGATATTTAATATTTGTTGCATAATATGTATCCTCCTTTTCAATTCTTAATCTTTCCTTATTATACTATTATTTTTCTTATCTGTCAAGAAAATATTTAACACTAAAATATCATCACTCAAAAAGATACGCAATCCAATATTCTCCATAATTATTTTCATTCCACATCCAAGGTAAATCTAGTTTTTTAGGTGATATTTTATTACCAGAATTAATCACTCGATATTCTTCAACATATTCACATTGTTTATTTACATTCAACCATTCTGGTAAAGATTTAATTAAAACACTTACTCCCTTTAAATTTTTTAATTCACTTAAAGACTCAATAAATTTAAATTCTGTGTTCAATTAAATCTCTCCTTTTTCAATTAAATTCCTTAGCCTTACCTTATTATATATAACATTATATTTACTATCTCTGAACCTCTGCACGAGATAAAACTCGGCAGGTTTTTAGGTATCATATAATTTCTCATATATCACGAATGATATATACACTAATTATTTTCCCTAAAACTTTCACTAACAAGAATAGTATTCTATTCATTGACATTAGCATAACGCCCGATTCAAGACGTTTTTGTTTATTAAACTCCTATACTACTTAAATTATTTAGACTTTGTAATCTTACTATTTCTGTATCATGTAATTTTATAAAGTTATCAAAATCTATTACACATAAATCATTATTTATAGTTTTTAAATCATCATTAACATTTTTAATTAAATAAGCAGAATAAAGATCTCTTTGTATTTTAATATCTTTGTCTTGATAATTAATATAATTCCATCTTTGTGATAATTTCTTTTTATTATACTGTTGATTTAGATGATTATATTGACTTGCTTTAACTTTTCTAGTATTAATCTCATAATATAATCCACCTCTTATTTTTAATTTATTTTGTAATATAGTTAAAAATTTACTAGGTGCTTTATTGGCAAGTGATTTACCAAATCGTTTCTTTTTATTATACTTACCATTTTTATTTATTGTTGTTTTTTTACTTCTTTTTTGAATCCCTTTATAATTCATTTCTTCAACATGAACTATATTACAATTATTAAGTATTTCATTTACCATAATATTATGATCTTGTTCTCTTATATCTGCTTGTTTTCTATATAATTCTTTTAACTTATTTTTGGCTTTCATATACTTTTTAGAATAATTCCATTTTAATTTAATACCTTTTTTAATAGTGCCATTATCATTAAAATTATTAGGATTGGTAGCACGTTTACTTCTATCCATATATCTTTGTATCTTCCGTTTTTTGTTTTCAATATTTTGTACATTAGGTGCTAATTCTAATAATTTAACATTATTATCAGAGCATATTGCTAATGTTTGTGTTCCTATGTCTATACCGCATATTCCATTGCCAATATGATATTTAATCTCACCAGTTTGTTTATTTATTTTAAGAGGTGGAATACCTTCTAATACTAATTGTAGTATATATTTATACTTACCACGTACAAATTTACGTTTAATTCTACAAAAACATATTTTATTACTTAAACAATTTATTTCATATTGATTATTAATATCTAACATTATTGGTATTTTTAATTTATTCCATATTAATTGATTAGTTTTAATATTATATTTAATACCTGATTTATTCCATTTCCCTTCTAAAGAATTTAAAGGATTATTTTTATTTTTAAAATGAACAGTTTTACCTTTTCCAAATAAATTATCGCTTAAAGCAGTCCATACTCTACTTGCAATTTTTTGTGCTGTAAAACTATCTATATTTGTTTTATAATGTTTATAAATTGGTATAACATCTTCATGAAGTGAATACTCATTAAGTTTAAATTCTTGTAACATATTATTTTTAATATCATAATATGGTTTACAAAGTTTCTTTAATTGTTTAGAGTTATCT
>Ga0208958_1000537_pt1 | contig 45252 bp, 34 predicted proteins | sample RifOxyB1_FD_184032 | JGI IMG/M metagenome (GOLD analysis project Ga0208958, IMG submission 184032) | Soil microbial communities from Rifle, Colorado - Rifle Oxygen_injection B1 (SPAdes) | ecosystem: Environmental > Terrestrial > Deep subsurface > Rock core/Sediment | place: Rifle, Colorado...
CTGACGCAACCTGCCATTCTTGTACCACTGTTGTGATAGCAGCTCCGGAGTCCTCGCGAAAATGCCAACGTATCCTGTAGTAACCTATCGTTGCCGAAGGTGGCACCATCAAGCTGGCGTAGAACTCACCTACCGTAGGGTTGACTGGGGTTCTAGTAGCAGATCCAATCAGAATCTCTGTCTCTGCGGGGAGCCCATAATCCTGAACGTAGTAGATAGCATAGGTAATCTCGTAAGGGTTTGTTGGGTTGGTGTTTGAGTCCACTAAATAGATAGCCAACTCCCCTCTGATGAGGGTCTGCCCGGGAGTGAATGCCATGTCAGCTCCTACTTGAAATGCTACTCATACAGTTAACTCACCCAATGCCATCTAAAGGCATTATACGAAACAAATTCACACTCGGATGGACGCACCACTTTGGTGAGTCGCTCCCCGGTGCCTATCGAATGCAAACTAATTCTCTCATTTGACGTGCCGCCTACATACGTAAGTCCGTACCGGGCATGTCGCACTAATGATCCTCGCCTAAATCCCATCGATCTAGTACCACCATGGGATCTCCTCAAACCACCTTTAGCTGGGACTTCCAAATGCAACGCCCGTCTCCTATAATCCAGAGGGGCTATGCAAAGCAATCTCCATAGTGTGGGTTGACGCTTTACTCCCAGCCCGTAAAGGGCTAGGACAAAACTGTCAACGCAATGAGCAGCAAATACTTCATCCATCTTGGCTTTAGTCTTTTTCAGCCCAAGGTCATCCCTAAGTGCCTTGGTTTCCCACCCAGCAATCAAAACCAAGGGGAGATTCAGGACACCAATTTGATTAGCAAAATAGGTCTTTCCTGCCTCCAGGGGCGAGAATGACTGATTCCATTTACGTTGATTTTCCTTCGACTTAGCCTTAATGTCCTCAATTACCACCTTGGAGACCGGGTAGATTTTCATCAACGCTTTGACTATAGTGAGTTTCCAATCCCATCGAGCCTTCGTAGAAGGCGGGATACGATCCTGTGCTACTGATCTATTGCTTTTGGGTTTACGGCAAGGCGTATTCCTGCCCCGCCGTGCACGGCGCAATGCCGCCCTACCCTCCAACTTCTCCTTGATTTTGGTTTTGGCATCCAACTGAATGTGTAGCAGGTCTGTCAGTTCCGTAAGAACGGACACGCCTTCCTTTTTACTACCCGGATCAATTCCAATGACTACAGGTTGGATCACATAACCGGATGGTTCCACATTGAGTCGGACACAGAAGATACCGAGTTCGTTCACGAACGGGGTCGCTTTCCGTATCCGAACCCATAACTCCACCCGCCTTCTTCGTGCTGGCATAAGAGGTTTGCCTTGAGATGAGACCACAGGAATTCTCTTGGCGAGGGATGGAAAAGACTTCGTGCCTATAAGAGCAGCAAGTTTTTCCATCTTCGCCACTGACCCTGACAGAGGTAGCAGACTAGACGAGCATCCGCTACATGCTTGCCCCGCTGTTGCCGTACCGGCAATAGCTTCGCAGAATTCAGTTGAGGTTCTAACGATCATCTCTCCCTCTTAGGCTAATCCCTTGACCTGAGTTAACCGTAACAACATGGTTTTCAAGTCAAACTCTGGGTTAGTATTCCTGACCCCCTCTAGCCCATGTGAGCTAAGGTTTTCATACTTCTGATCTCATCTACATAGGAAAGGGCTACTACTTTGCTGACCCGACCAAAGTACTGTCTCTTCAAATCTGGGATAGCTTCTGTGTCCTCAAAGAAGAAGAATATCTTAGGGCGTCCATCATCAGAGGATCCTTTCTTGGCTTCCACGAATGGAACACCAGCGACTTTGAGATAAGCAGCGAAATAGAGATCGGCTGTACGGAATTGTTGTCCGAGCATGTCTTAAATCCTCCTGTACATCATCGTAAAGAGGGCTCCTCGGCCAAAGACTCACGGAGGTAAGGAGCCCCTATCCTGCAAGGGTGTATAAGATGGCTAGTGAGTGGATACACTTCTGCCCGCCAAGGAAAACGAGCAGAAGTGCCAGTATGGGGGAAGCAGCTGAGGGAAGTCTTAGAGGATGTTACCCAAGGAATCGTACACCATGATTCCCCGGAACTGCCCGTTGGTACCAATGTCGATGTGATTGGTAAGCAGGGTGGTCTCAAAAGTTGCAGTTGCACCCGCTGCAATTGCGGAAGCCGCGTTGATACCACAAGAGAAAGTAGTCGCATTGATCGCAGTTACTGTATAGGTACCGTTGAGGGCATTCGGATGCGCTGCTCCGGCTGCGTTCGTGGCACCATTCAGACGGATAATGTCACCTGTGATAAAGGGATGGGATGCACAGGTGATGATGGAGGGATTGGCCAGTGTACCAGCCCCAAGAGTGATGCCGACGTTATTGGAGTGCGCCGTACCACGAACGTTACCACTCGCTCCATTAGCAACCCCGTAAGTGGCAAGGGTCACGCCATTGGGCAGAATTTCGGCCGTGTAGCCAAACGGAACTGCACTTGCCGGAGTACGCTTGAAGATTGAGAGGTTACCTTCACCCGCTGATGCGGCGAGAGATCCACTCAGGTACAAGGCTCTACGGCCCACATAGTCTGTACTGTGGGGCCATGTCTGTGTTGCCAGAGTGGGGTTCGGCGCTTCGAGGAATGCGGATGCATTGGCACCAGCAACCTGAGCCGGGTGAATGACGGCGCCAGCGTTCGACCAGAGGCCAGCACCATTGTGGATGATACCACCGTTCAGGATCTCGTAGATGTCCCCAGCAAGAACCCGGAGGATCTCTTCCAAAACCATTGCTCCGGTCTTTCCCGTAACGGCTGCCACGGTGCCATCGAGAATGGCCTGTGTAATCGCGGGAGCAGTACCCGTCACCATTGCTCCAACACTGTTGATTGTGGTGATCAGGTTAGCGAGTGTCAGGGTCTGACCCGACACAACCCGCAGAACAAGACGGGCAGCAATCGACCGTGCCTGGATCGCCGTAAGGGCGTTATCTGCACCAGCGGGGTCAGTCGCAGGAATGTGGTCCAGGATGTAAACCGCAAGGCCACGGGTCGTTCCCGTCAGGGTACCACCGCCAGCAACTACCGGCAGGGGGGCCGTAAACGGAGGGACCCAAGTGGTACCTGCATAGTGTCCATGGTCAATGTATGCTGTCTGGCCTGGACCCTGGATACCCGGATTTGCCTGGGACGTGTTGGGTTGAACATCTGTGAACTGAACCAGTCCGTGGGGTAGATCGTTCCGGCACGGAAGAATGAAACCTTTGTTCGCCATAGCTTTCTCCTATCTCTTACGTTTTGCCGTCAACGACGGACTGTTCACCTTCTCTTAGTACAAGGAACCGTCATCATTGTAAACGGTAACTACTCTATTGTTAGCAGCTGCCAATGCGCCTGTACGGGGCAGATTGGCGTCCAAACCATGATACGGGTACTTACGGAGCAAGTTACCTGCTGCATCCGTAACCACACCAGTTGCCCCACCTGCATCGCTATTCATGTACGAACGGTCGAAGAGACGCATATCTTCATCGAACTTACTCAATTCGCCCACCGTCTTAGACTGAGCAAGATAGGCACTATTGTAAGTCGCCCGAATACCTTTGATGTTCCGTGCTGTTCCTGCAACTGTAGTAAGGAAAGAACCTGTACGAAGACCCTTTGTAGATGCAGCGCCAGCACCCACAGCAATGGAAGCCCCGGCCGTGAGACGATAGCTACGTCCAGCGAGGATCTGAAGGATCTCTGCCAAAGTCGCCTGTGAGAAAGTGCGGGTATTCCAGCGATCACTGGTACCCGTCATGTTGATGATTTCAGTTGTGGTACATCCTGCTACAGTCTGTACGATGCTGTTCAGACCCAAAGTCCGCACGGGGCCAGTGACCGTGCCGCCTGTACCACCAACTACACCAACCGTTGCAATGGTAAACGTAGTCGCTAAGGGGACTGTCAGCACTACATGGTTGGCATTGTAAGCCACATCTGAGTGTCCCACAATCGTGACAACATCCCCAATCGCCAGGAGGTGATTAGTTGCAGTTGTAATAGTGTCAGTAGCTCCAATTCCTGAAGTGACAATGTCATACGTTTGTGCACCCGGATCGACTCCTGTCAAATCTGCCGCAATCGTCCCACCCGTACCGGCGACTGCTGCACCAATACCCTCTAGGGTCAGAGTAGTCGGAGCAGGGGTGGAACTCACAACATGTGTTCCATTGAGAGCTGCAATGGAATGCCCCACCACATTGACTACATCACCCACCACAAAACCATGAACAGCACTCATAGTAATGACAGACGGCGTTGCAACAGATGAGCCAGTAATAGCGAGGCTCATCCGGTTGACAATACGAGCCGCCATGATCAGGGCATTTGCTGCCGTGATAGAACCGATACCGGCACCAGCCAATGGGGATGCGGAAACAGTCAAATTCACAGCATCACTTGAAACTGCTGTAATCGCATTACCTGTTGCACCATAGACTTCGGCACGCAGAGTCACCACACCGTTAGCGGGGTTTACAGTAGCCAGACAACGTGCCCCGTTTCCCGCCGTGTGGTTGATACACGCTGCTAGAGATGTACCCGTGGCAATGTCATCACCAGCGATACCGCCACCCTGAAGGAACTGCCGGAGTGCCAAGTTCTCAGCAGCGGCAGCCGTGAACACCGTGGCCCCACCACCAGCCGCAGTAGCATCAATCGTCAGTGTCGTAACACCCGCCACATTGATCGTCGGGGTTACTGTCTGCCCACCCGCACGAGTCAGACCGTTCAAAACCACATTGTCCAGAATGTACGCCGCAAGGCCATCCGCTGTGGATGCTGCCAAGATGGGGTTCGCCCCTGAAGTCGTCGGTGCCTGATTCAATGCCCGATTGACATACCGGGTCTGTCCCGGACCATCAATGGACGGGTTGGCCTGTGAAGTGTTCGGCTGAAGATCAAGGATCTGAATCGTTCCATCGGGAACATCAGCTCTGGAAAGGCAGATGTAAGGCATATTGTTTCCTCCCTAATTTCTTCAAGGTTCCAACTCGATCTGCCCGATGGGATGATCGAGAAAACGCCTTCACTCTATCTTGTCGCAAGCAATAGGGAAAATAGTGGGAGACTAGAATCAGACTACCGTGTACGTCTCATTATGCGTAACTACATTGACCAAGAAATTCGACGCCGTATCAGCCTCAATGTAGAGATGTTTGGCGGCATTAACCGTCTCGTATTCCAACCCGGCCTGAATCTCATTGGTAGGGCCTTCCTGATCAAAACTGTAGTAGATGTTATTGGCAGCATCCAAGTTCTGTATTGCAGTCTTGAATGTCGTCTTGGGAAATACGATATGCATAGCTCCGGGTTCCTGCAGGGCAGGTGGTGCTGGGGGAGCAGCATTGTTGTTCACTCTGGAGGGTCGATTCCCCACTGCGATACCCGTGTTACATCCGGGGGCCCTTCCAAAGAGCATCATCTGGCCTGTGGGTGCTGTATACCAATTGAATGTGGGGACCACATAGATTGGACCCGGGTAAAGCCATGCATTGGCCGAATCACTAAAGGACTGCACCCGGAAGTAAGCTACCTCATCCTCACCGGGGCAATTGGGCTGGGTGATCGGATTGTACCATTCAGCTAAATCCACCTTGATTCGAGTCATACCCTTGATGGACTCCTCAACAATGCCCCGTCTAGCCCTTACAAGCCCTGGAGAACGCCAACCAGCCCCTGTACCCACAGTGGCTAGGAGTAAGGGAGCCGCAGCCCCCGTGACCCCATTCTTAGCAGACGCCCCCGCAAAGTCATAGGCATCGTTGATGAACCTAGCCACATAGAGTCGATACTGTGAGATATCGGCCTCTCGTGGGATTGCCAAGTCTATGAGATTAGTCGACCGTTCAATGACATTCAGTATGGACATGGGTTTCTACCTCGTTGCCTGTTCTTTCCGGACTTGTTTCGTATATGTCTCAGCCTTCTTGCCTTTCGATTCAGCCAACTTCTGTGCGTCACTCCAGGAGTCGACTTGTTCCCCGCCGACATTGGGGACTAGTTTGGCCCCCTTGTACTTCTTTTGCTTCTCCCCCAATATTCGATTCTTCCGATTCATCTGCGTCTTGATACGCCCATTCTTATCAACCCACCCGTCACCCTTGAAGATCACTTGGCACTTTGTCACTACCTTTCGTGTCTCATCCGAACTACAAGCGGGGCAACACTGACGGACGCCGCATTCGGAGACAGAGAGCAACTTCTCCCATTCATTCTCACAGGCATTACATTTGTACGCGTAGAATGGCATGTGTGGCCTCCTGGATATCTACATCATCTACCACAGTACCGGAAACTTCCGGCTGGGATCACTATCCTCACGTACTTTCATCAGCATCCCTGAGTAAAGGCACCAACGTTGCCCGGAGAGCAGGGATATCGTGTGCCAAATGAATCAGCTGTGTCCTCAAACTACCAATCTTACCTGTGGAGCGACCAATCCAGGCACAAAGCGCCTCAGGGTTGTCTACATCATCCCGGCACTCCTGCATGAATTTCTTGCAGTTCTCAAAGCGTTCCCCTTTTTCACCTTTGAACTGCCCGTCCTCTTTCTTGTACTTCTCCCCACAGGGGCCCCTCTTATCTGCCATCATAGCCCCAATGGCCAACCTACCCACTCCATCCATGTCAGCCTGATAATGCAAACACCCGACTTTCTCTTGTGGGCGAGGCTGCAGCCATACCTTCCGAGCGGCTAGATACTTCAAGACCGCTAAAATATGTTTGCAGGCACGATTCAACCCCTTTGGGTCTCGTATCTCCGGGAATGAGCCATCCCCACTCATTCGACCATAAAGGTACCCTTCCTGATCTGCCCAATACTCTGGGCCATACCACCGAAAGAACTCACAGTCACACTCGACTTGGACATCACACTTAGAGAGATCCCGGACATTGCCTTCCCGCAGAGCCTTCAGCCGCACCCTATGTGACTGGTCACTCTTAGGATCCTGTACTGTGAAGTGCCACATATCCTGTCCAGGCATAGTTCGAGTCTGTTGAACCCTAATGCTAGGCACACGCCTATGTATCTTCCTTCCCGTTGACTCCAAGATGTCCGAAATCTTGGCAGCTTCCTTGTTCACAAAGTCATGCCCAGATGGGATAACCCGAGTAGACCCGGGGTTGCTGTCCACCTGCCCGTAGTCAGGTATCTCAGCGGGCGACTGTTGATCCCTATGTTCCGTGAATCCCGGGGCATGAGTCATAGGAACTACCCAAGTGGAAAGCCCACTGTAACTCTGTGCATTCTCGTCTTCCCCTTTAGGGGTTCCTGACTCCTGACTTTCACCGGACTGCAACCTGTCAGACGGTCTTTTCCGTTCCATGTAGGGGTTGATCTTCTCGGCTACCTTTGGACTTGAAACGTCTTCCCCACCATAGGTGGCTTCGAGCATCCCCAAGAACCTATCCGCTTCACTCACATCCTCAAAGAGGACATCCTGTGCTAAGAAACTTTCCAAGTCTGTCTCGAATAGGCCGCCATCGTACTCGAAAGCTACCCCATCCAAAGTTACATCATAGATGATCCCCGTGCCGTCTTCATCTTCCCCAACTGTGAAGTAGATGGGGTTGGCGAGAGCTGCTACTTTGGATTTGGTCTCTTCACGCCAATCTTTACTACGATCTTCGGGCCTACCATAACTTCCAGATGGTAATCTCTTGAATCGAACTGGGTACTCTCTTCTGAGACGAACGTCCCGATGGAAATTGCTCTTGGTTTTGACTCTGCGATACCGTTTCTTGGCCTTATTGTTCAGGATGCCCTTGTTCTTCCTGTAGTATCGAGCCGAATATGACTTGGAGAGTCCATACTGCCTATGCTGCCTGTCCGGGCCACTTGGAAACATGTTGTAAAGGCCCGCATATCGATCTACCACAGCGGATGCCGTCACTTCGACACGCCTATGAACTCCGTACCCATCGTCCTTCCAAGGATGCCCATACTCCTCCCCAGGCTTACTCTGTGTGCGTGCTTTGTCCTTATGGACTGACTTCTCATCCGGTCCAGTACCCGATGGGCCCGGTCCATTATAGGATGGACGTCCAGATGGTTGATCTGGATAAGGTTGGTGCTTTTCTCGTTCTTTCTTGAACTCAGGGGTAATTGGAAGCGCCTGTTGCTTACGCTCAGGGACACTTGGACGAATGATGTAGTCGTTCTCTACTGTGGAGTTGGTATCCTCATTGATCCCCTTATCCTTCTTGGGGGATACCCAAGTCTTCACTCCAGGCAATTCGCTCGCAGGTGGTCTGTAGGCAGATTTCACTTTTTGGACTTCTCCAACCACTCAGCTGCAATCCTGGATACGCTGCCCCGGTGCCCCCCACCCCCCGGGAGAGGGGATTGCCCATACTTTACTGCATCATCTACCTCTTGCTTGTCATCTATAGGGAGACGTGCTTCAAGGAAATCCTTGCCCATGATGGTGAGTGCATAGGAAGTCTTGTCCAGGACAGTCTCTAAAGCATCCATCCGATTTGGAACCCCAAGGATCAGGTCACCCGCCATCTGATAGAGGTGGTCCTTTGCCTTGGACTCTTCGATTACTTTCAGGGCCCTATTGATCATATGGCGTAGTCTGTGGGCTTCCACACGGGCAGACGATACCCCTTCTGAGAGGAGAGCATAGGCTGCTTGACTACTGGAGACTTTCACAGACATTTTTCAGACCCCTTCCCCTACAAACCAAATGATACCTGGAAACTTGCTTGCATCCGCCATGGGATACTTGCCCGTCACTTCCCTCAAAGCAATCTCTACTTCTTGTATCGCTTGTTTGTGACTCTCTTCTGCTCTAGTCTGAATACCAGTCTGGATCGCTTTCCTACGGGACTGCAAAAAAGCTAGTGCCTTTCCCGTTTGATCTGCCTGCCGCCCCCAATCGGACTTGTCACTTAGAGAGACACCCATGTTGAGTAGAGTGCTCACTAGAGACGGGGACCGCTGCTCGATCTCCTTGATCACATAGACCCGATGGATTGCCTTCTGGTTGAGGGCTCCCCGGGAAGACTTATAGGGATCAGGATTCAGGATCATGAACTTACCCCCGAACTCAGCCGGAGAGTATTGCCCATAACTCGGATAGATGGCTAGGATATCCTTGATGCTGTCTGCCCTTTCCAGCCTGTCGTTATCAGCAGCCCACTGCTCCAAGTGCTTCCGAATGCCATCATCTGTCTTGTCTCGTTTGAGCCACTCTTGATACACAGGGCCACGTTTGTCTAAGTCTGCCTTAGCCTTCTCGTAGTTCTGTTTGGCTACCTGGACAAGTCTTTTCTTGTTCTCAACTCCATCTTGTATTTCGTCATCCCGTAGGTAACCCTCAATTATTTTGGAACTTCCCGTAAACATTGCCGCCCAGATATCAACAGGATGGTACATCCCCGGCTTGTCGAACACCTTGTACTCAATTTTGGATGCTGCACAAATGGTGCGACCCCAGGCAGATTCCAAATCAAGAGAAGCATCTCTGGACATCTAGGCCCCCTAACCCAACCTATCAGACTGTTTCCTATAGGGAAACAAAAATACTGTTAGGGATTTGATGAACCGGGTAGTATATGCGTGACAACACGGGGAGAGTGAAACCATGAAGCACCTGACCGTTGCAGATTACTTGGCAGAAGGATATCGAGGGTTCCCACAGTCAACCAAACCTGGTTGCATCAACTTCCTCCAGAAGACCATCTGGGGGTACGGAGATCAGGAAAGTACCAAGCTGTACTTCATCAGCGTTGACGTGTACGCCCCCATCCTACACCTTCCAGTTACGTGTGCCCCCCATGTCCGGTTCTACATGAACGGGGGCTGCATGGTGGACGTGGAATGCCACCAGCCGGAATCAGTCGATAAGACGGAAGCCTTCTTCGCTGACATGTTCAAACGGATGGAATTCGAACCGGACCCGCACAACAACTAGCTAGAGAGGTACCTACCATGAAGTATCGATGCTACAGAGTTTTCAGCAATCCTAATGGGGATTATGCCCGAAAAGTTGCTGAAACCCATCCCTGCATCGACTGTCTGGGGGCGGTTGGCCCGCATGCCTGCCTGGCAATGCGAAAGCACGTCTGGCCCCACTGTGCAGATTTCATTGCAGTCGGAGAAACCGAGACGTTCACCATTGAGGAGAAGTAGCCACTATGATCAATTGGGACAAAGACCTGCCCGAGAATCACCCGGTTGCATTCAACTTCAATGGCACATATGGGCTGGGCCGAATCCGGGGACTTGCTTCCACATATCCCGGAGTCAGGATGTGGATCGTAGAGATCACAAGCATATCCAATCTGGACGTCACTCTTTATCCCTACACTTGCATCGTGGTCCCTTCCGGGAATCTATCGTTCGTGGAATAGTTACTGAGCCTTCCCCACCAACTCGGCCTGAATCCTCGTCCGTACAGCTTCCATCTCATTGTCCATGATGGACTGGAGGGCTACCGGATCTGACCCGTACTTATCAATCGCCAACCGATACCGCTGCTTCCACTGCACAGCAAAGTCCCACGGGAACTTGCCATCTTTACCGGTAAGCATGGACACCTTGGATCTCGGTGCAACAGCCACCTTGACAGGCTCGGGGGCGACTTCAGAGGCGATGGGGGCTTCAATAGGAGCCTCAACAGGAATTTCCACAGGGGCGGGTGTACTTGTCTCAGATGCTTCCACATGGACAACAGGAGCAACAACGGCAGCAGCACCACCATGAGTCACTTCAGTCAGGGGCCTACCACATGTGGGGCAGAAAGCAGCCCCTGCAGGGATACGAACTATAGGAGTCGTAAGGGCTTCCTGAACTACGGGAGTAGCTGCCTGTACCCTTAGAGCAACAGGTGCCACTATCCCCCGCTTTACGATACCCCCAGCTACCGCGGCATCCGGGAACAACCCAGCATCATTGTCAGATGCAATGCACCCCACACTCGAAACCCGGGGCCGGACATCTTCCACACCTTCCGAACCCCTCCGACTCTCAGGGCTGGAAAGTGCATTGATCTCCCGCTCAGCTGAGAGCCGATCCTTAACCAACACATGTGTATCCGTGGAACTCTTAACACGAGCCACCGGAACAGCATCCTGGTTGTCCATATTCACAACCTGCATCTTCAGCTTCCCACCCTGAGCTGTCCTCTCATCCACCATCTTCCCGTCCCTCTGGCCCAGATTGGCGGTCTTCAAGGAGCTTACCTGTGTTTCCTCATTTGCTACCACACCCATAACAGACGCCACACCACGATCCTGACCCCTGGAAACAGCGGCTTTAATCGACACCCCAGCGGGCTTAGGGACATACGTAGTCATAGGCGAATCAGCCGGAACCAACCAACCCGAAGTGATAGCCCCCTTAACGTTGGGGATTGAGAACTGTTCGGTTCCAATCCTGACAAACTGTCCATCGAACTCGATCTCATCTCCCTGCATTAACGACTTCCCATTCGGCGGTATCTGCCCCAAATGAAGTCCGGCCGCCGTCACCACCCGAAACACCTGAAACTGCCCTCTTGTAAATAGGATCTCAGCCATTGTGCCTTTCTCCGTAGGTTTCTGTTTTACATTCAATGAATCCCCGAACTGCCGCCTTACTGTACCACGAGGTTATAAAAGAATGCAAGGTTTCAAGGCCATAGCACTTTTTTGAGTCTATCTGGAGTAGTAGTTTGTGGTAGGGAGGGTGCTCAAATGAAGACCATCCTTGATACAGCTTCGGTCGCCCTAGCCTCCGGAGAGCCCAGAGAAGATGTCCTGGGCAGACTCTTTCCGCCTGTGGGGTGGATCGTCCTGTCAGGACATCAATGCATCCTTTTCACAACAGAACCCAGAGAAGCGTTTGCTCTCTATTGGAAACTAACAGGACAGAACGAACCCGCCAGCATCGTCAACATGGCTGTCTTACTGAACGAATCGGGCATACTCTAGAAGGGTGTGGGTCCAAAATCTTCGCCAACATCCGAGACCTCAGAGGCACCAGCCTTACTGAGAGCCATACGAATACGCATGAACAGCGTAGACTTCAAATCTTCATACAACCCACTACCTGCGCTCAACGGCGTGGGCACCCGCACGCCCGACCGACGCAGCATCCGAAACTTGGCTACTGCTGCCATCGGATCGCCAACTAGATACTCCACGAAAGCATCAATCACCAAACCCAACCGCTTGGGATCATAGCTTACCCCAGCCGTTTTGGAAACGGACCCTTCCTTCAACAAAGGAAGTAGATGTTCCCGTAGATCAGGATTGGCATACGCAAGCTTAGTGAGCTTCTTTCTCAGATCGTCCATGGTCCTTTCTCCATCAAGTAGTCAAACACCTATCACAAAACGAACCCCTATAGGGATTCTAGCGATTCTCTGCTCTTACTGCCATACCCTCAGGAGTCAGCCGGATTCCTGCCCCTGTCATCTTCACTAGATCCTTTTGCACTAGGGACCGGATGTGAGGATTCTGTGGCCCATAAATACCAAGGTGTGCCCTCTCAAACGCATCCCGCCTATACCCACTAATGATCCCACCAATAGTGTCCAAGGCTGCCTTTTCCTGGACACTCAAAGGCGTCTGAGACGAAGGGCCCCGCATAGCCACAAAGCCCTCATAATCATTTGGGTGGAGTTTCAAGGTGCCCCGAGTTCCAGCAGCCATACCCCCACGATAACCCTTGAAGACAGCAATCCCAGGCTTGATGGGGTACGTATTGTCATCTGTATCTACTCGATTCTCCTTCGTCCAGGGATTCGGCCCCCCGAACGACCCATAGTCAGGACCATCCACGAATCTTCCGTCATCAATCCTAAAGGTTGCAAAGACTCCCTGGACTCCATCACCCCCGAAGTCCTGTACTGTGTAAGTGTTTGCACCTGATATAGAAATGGTACTCTGTGTAAATTTCAATGCCTTCAAAGCCTTCTGGACACCATCAGGACAGGACCTGATAGGGACAACTGTAGTCTGCCCCCCCGTCTTCAATAGTGGGAGCAAGGCTGGACGAAGGTTTGGGTTGGCATATGCTAATCTGATGGTTGCTGCCCGTAGATCCTTGCTCTGTTTATCCCACCGTGACGCTACACGAGCCAACAACTTCTGATATGCTGTCCTAGTGTCCATCGTCAACCTGGTTTCGAGAAGTTGGAAGAACTTCTCAGGGGCCTTTCATCCCCGTTAACGATGGATCCTTAATTGGATTCTGTCGGCGTGTCCGACCAGTTGTAGGACACGACTCGTCCGCAGGATTCTCACCTACGCTTCCCTCTATGCCGAGTTTCAAACCCGGAACCAAAGGAGTCCCTGTGAGGGAGACTGGCTTCGGCTTCAAGAAACAATCCTGAAGCCACGACCACGCTTTCCGGCTCAGAGTGTGAGAATGTCCTCGTCCTTCCAGGGTTGGACCTTCTCCCCTTTTGCCCTTCAACGTGTCCGTAAAATCTTGACGCTCCTTAAAACCCGCACCCCGCCTGGCAATTACTAAGGCCGCTGCTGTGTGCCGGTTCAAAGAGTACATCGCTTGATACTTGAGCTTTCCGAGGATGGAAGTGAAAGCGGGCTCAACCTCAATGACCTCAACCCCGGCTCGGGTAGCCCTAGACCTAACAGCATCCAAGATTTTCTTGTGAAGGAAATTGTGCCTCATTCGACGGAACTTCTTATAACCCCGCGGCTTTCCCTTTTTGAAGCTCAAATGCTCGACCACCAGAGGTTTACCGGTTGAAATAGCATGATCTACGACCCTGATAGCCAACTCTCGGACATCATGATCCCGTTTGTTGGCTGACGCAAACTGGATTCGTTCGGCCCGCTCATACTGATGGTGGAGTAGATTGCCATCAGGAGAGGTTTCAACCAGGCCGCACCCATCAGGGTTTGTGTCGATTCCAATGGTTCCACGAGTGGGATTCCCGGTACCAATTCTTGGGGTGGGGGTTTCCCAGGTAGCCGTGACCTGCATTGACCCATCAGGTTTGAGTTTGAGCCGAACGTCATAACAACTGGAGTCAAACTCCTTCCTAAATTTGGCAGGAATATGAAGTTGCCCTTCAATCCACAATCCGCGTCCAGATGGATCGTTGACTAGGAGTTTGTCTCTCATGATTCTGATATTGGAGTTGCCCTTCTTTGTTCGGTCTCCACAGGAGTAAAGCATTGAGTTACGTTTGGTCTGCCATGTCAGTTTGGAGATTCTACCATGGGCAACATCCCGCCAAGATTTCTTCCCCCCGAAGATGGCATGGGGTTGTTTGATCCCGGTAGCCAATGTACAAGCATCGGAGACATAGCGTTGGTTCAATCCCGCCATATAGTGCTGCTTGACGTGGACTTTGAGATCATTGGTGGTATTCTTAGTCCGTTGGAGAAACTGATAAGCGGAACGAGTGGCAGAGCATTGGAGGAGCATAAGATGTTTCACCTTATCTGCCTCTTCGGGCTGAAACCAAACACTCCCGTGGAGAACCTTCCGCATCCCCGACCTCCAATTGGAAGTCTAGGAGCGTTAGCCTCCTTTGTCAAATGATTTCTTTCCATTTGCATCATCTGTAGCCTCCTCCAACCTTTTCCAACTTATCCAGAAGCAGATTCAACCCCCCCAATCGTCCTACAATCTCAGAACCCTATAGGGTGCCTAGCGATTTTCCTTGTTATAAATCCCCACTCATGGGTAGTATAGGTGTTGACAGATAGGGGCTGCAAATGAGCGATCTCCATTACACCTTTTCAAATGACTGCCCCGTACCAGCACTTCGGGGAGTGACCCTACATGACGGAAAACTCTCATCTGTCATGTTCAAAGGGAAGATGACAGATGCGGTCCAGTTCAAGACCCCAGCAGTCAAAGGTGGGGTGATCTCTGTCACTCTTGAGAGTCGCCCCGAACTCCAGGCCGCCGTAGCAGCATGGCGGAAGGCGGAAACAGCACGCATGGATGCCGCTGCCAAAGAAACCAGAGCAGCTCTGGAAGCCAAGGTTCCCGGTGTTCACGAAATGGAAGTGCTTGCCGCCAGGGTCAAAGCGGAGAGCAATCGGTATCGCCGTGAGTCCGATCAGATGATGTCCAATGAACAGAATGACGGCGTCAACCCGCCGAGACCAGAAGATACTTCACTGATCGAAAGGCTCAAGACACTCATAGCGTCCAACCCCCGAGCCGCACTCTACATTCAGGCCAAGAGACAGCGGGACAACTCCCATTGGAGCGACAACACCGGAATCGGGGCTGCAGGCGCCAAGGCCATGACTATCCTGGAAGCCGGGGGTAGTGTCGAAGACGCTACTGCTGCTCTAGCTGAAAGACGACGTTTTACGGACTAGTGTCAGAAGATGTCCCCTCGTCCCAAGCCTCAGAAAATTCCTTATCCGCAAATAAATCGGCCAATCCAGTGATCTGCTTTAACCGTAACACTTCATCCTGCTCCATACCCAATTCTCGCCCTATCTTAGCATCACTCCAATTCCGTCTCGCCAACTCAAGGACAATGCTGCTCATCTCCTGAACCAAATGCTTCCCACGAGCCCTATTGTGCCTTATCGTGGCAGCAATGCAGTTAGCTTTACTATCCCTCTCGGGATTGATTACCGTGACGGGAAGGTACCCTTGGATTCGTTCCCGGACCACATCTACTTCCGTCCCCACCTTGAAACGATGAAAACCATCCACCACCTCGTAAACCCCACCAACCTCATGGGTCACAATGGGCTGGGTATACCCGTCAGCCTCGATACTACGAGTCAATAGCCGCATTTCAGGGGGTGCTACTCTGTTTGGATTGTAGTCGTTGGCCACAACACAGGATGCCTTTACCCAAACCACACAATCAGTAGGCTCATTCTTCATAGGGGATAAAGCATGTAGTTCCCGCTTCACAGCATTGATCACCTGAATACGCTGATCGTCGGTCAACCCAACCAACCCACTCAACACTTCTGCCACCCTCTGCACCACTCCGGCGACTACAGGGTCAGGTTCCATAGCCCCTCCCGTTTCTTCATTAGTTTGCGATACCGCTCCCGTACCTCTTTATCCGAGCTATTCTGCGAAAAAGACAACCCCTTGCACCAGTAATCATTCCGCAACAAAGTCTTACAGACCCTCCTCCAACTTGGCCTCCGTTCGCCCCCTCGCCCGTTTTCCCACTTCACAGATAACTCATCCGGAATCTCTGCATACCCATGTTCTTTCCACCACTGCAGGAACACCAGTATCTTGCGCCTATAGTGTTCTTGCATGGGGGCTGGCATTGACACTAACAGAAGCTTGGCAAAAGACTGCCATGTATGCCCGTCCGGCTTGTTGATCTTGATCCGCCCTAATGCATTGCCACTCTCCTTGGCATACAAAGCCCCCTGATTCGCCCCATTCACCCTAGCCACTACCCTCCCCCATGTCTCAGGCTCTATAATATGGAACAACCACAATCCCTTCCTCTGGTCATCCCCATAGGGCTGACAGATACGTTGCTGATGAATACTCAAACCAGCCTGAGACATCCGATCATACAATTTGTTATAAGGCTTTCCGCTTTTGCCATTGTAGACCCAAATATCCTCAGTCTTCCAATCATAGATGGGATAGCAATTCCAAGTCGTCCCACTTACCCGGGTTGTCCACCCCCGACCGTCTTTTGTCTCCTTACTCTGACTCCAAATTGTCCTCCACCGATTCAGTGACTCAGACGTCCGGATGCCAACTAAACAAGCACATGGTTCCCCACCTGCATACCACTTCCCAAACGCTGGGGCAAACTCCTCAAACTCCATGCCCTCCTGGAAGAATGGAAGCGTACCCGTATCGGTGATAGCAATCTTGGGGGACTCCCGTATCCAGTCGTCCCGTCTGTTCGGATCCCAACATTTCCATCGGGGCTCGTACACAGACACCGCATTCCTAAGCAAGATAGGCAGTGCAACCCAATAAGGCTCTATATGATCGGCGTACATAGCATAGCACTGTTCAATGAAATTGATCGTCAGTTTGTACTGTCCCTCAAGGTCCACGAACAAGACACATACCTTCCGCTCACGACGGATCGCCTCTCCCATGACAAGATGGAGCATAACTGAACTGTCCTTACCACCCGAAAAGGACACGCATATCTTCTTGAAGGTATCGAAAACCCAAGCGATACGTTGCTGAGCCGCCTCCAACACATTGATACCCAAGTAGTGCCTAACGTGACCCACTACTTCACCACTTTCAATGTGGGTTTACCACCTCTAGGTGGAGGCACCTTGGACTTTCGCTTGATCTCCCTCAATAAGCCGTCTTTCAAGGCACCCCACGTCTTGTTGAGCCTACGTTCCTTCACATCGGGGTCTTCCGTCCCGTCCGAGAAAAGGAACGTACATTTCCCATATTGACAGGTCAACATCTCATAGTCGACCCGCTCACTTGATCTTGGGCCAGTCCCATGTAGACATCGACCCTCTTCAGAACGCCAAGTACAAAGGCCACACTTGGTGGGTCTAGATTCAAAGGGATCATCAAAGCCTTCTTCCATGGCTAACCCCACTATTCAAAACTACTCTAATCTGATAGCAAAGATACTCGGGGCTACCAGGATCAACGGTGCGGCCTGCCGATCTCCCTAACATGTTCAATGCCCAGTTTGACCAACCACCTGGAGAGCGTAGATGCGCCAACCCCCAACCTCTGGGCCATTACTCGGATGGGTACATTTTCCGTTGCCATTTGGCGTATGACTTCTGGGACCATCTTCAGACGAGTTTGGTAATGTGGCCCCTGAAACCCAAAGGGACCAAGCTTATAGCCCATGCACACAGGAACATGATGTTTAACTAGATTGATGAACCGTTCCGCTGTATCTTCACGTTCCATGATGAAAGCACCTGTGTTACGGACCCTCAATTGCCATCGAGGTTTCAATTGGAACTTCTCAAAAATTGCATGTGCAACTCCCCTGCTGGTCAAATCAGCCCCAAAAGTAATGTTGGGCCACCAACCTACATTACCATCATCCATGTACCACACGGTCAAAGCAAACTCATCCACCATGTCTACAATACAAGGGAGCAGCCGTTTCCATCCCTTATGCCGGTCAGGATAGAACATCCCTTGCCATTCATTCAGAGATTCATGGGCACACGTATTCATCCCCACCTGACTGAACCCCCGCTTATCCGGCACGTCCCTGATGGGACCAGCCCATGGACCCCACATAGCCGCCTTCCACTCTAGGTAGGGCTTCTGTGCCTCACAATGGCGCTCTGAATAGTAAGTAGCATTCACTTGTCGTACAAGCCGCCCATCCCCCAACATGGAACCAACTAGCAACGACCGTAACTGCCCCTCAATTGGAATAACATTGTTTCTCGCCCATCTGGGTAGCGTCCCGACTCCATACAGAGTTCTCCATGAACGAACCCGTTTTGCTGTCCCACCCGGAATCATGCAGGCAATTTCAACATCCGTCAGCTTTGCACTGTGGACCAAATGTTCGAGGCTTTCTATAGGTATCGGACATGGGATGGCTCTCATAATCTCACCAGATCACTCCCCAAGAATATCCCAAAGAGTAAGAGGCGCAGACATGGGCTCCTGTAGTCTTCGTTTCACCGTACTTGCCCCCACCGAGAATATCTTGCTGATTGCATCAATGCTGAATCCCCTGTCATGAAGATCCCTGGCTACCCCAGCAGTCAACTGTCGGGCATTGCGGCGAACTGCACGCCCCGGCAGATCGAACGGAAGCTTGTAGGCCATCTCTGGAACCACATGTGCTTCAATCAGATGCCTGAATTCAAGGCCCTGCTTGGGAAAATGAATGGCCTGATTACCACCAGAGCCATAAACAATCGGATGCAACCCCAGCTTCTCTAGGGCAGACAGGCAACGAGATCGACTCACGTCATCCAAACCAAAGGCTATTCTAGGCTCCCCGTGGTCTGTCACCCCCCCGTCATCCATGTACCACACAGCCAAAACGAGAGGCGTCATCCTATCGGGGAGGTCAACTGGGAATACTTTCCGACGCAAAGGGGCGGGGTAGAAAAGGTCAAAGAATGGGTACAGGACAGTACATGAATGCGTGGACATACGCTTCCCCTGAAGCTTCTCCCCTGTTACACTCTTCTTCTCATACCCCGAGTCGATAGATTCAGAGAAAGGCTCCAGAATTTTGTACTTCCACATAAGGTAGCCTTCCTGTTTCATACAATGTGTCTCATTGAAACGTGCGGCCACAGTACTAGACGCAGACAATCTACCATCCCCTAATAAGGAACCTATCAGCAACTGTTCCTGAGTAGGTGCCAGTCGATCCGGAAGCCTACATTGTAACCTCCCAGTTTTGCCAAGAGTGGGAATGCCCCACTTTCCTCGCAGATGCCCCACTTTGGGCTGAGAACACCTAAACATCTTCCCAATCTCAGCGTCAGTCCAGAATTCGTCACAATAGAGTCGAACTAGAGTTTCTTTCGTCAATCCAGACATCCCCACCACCTCTTATGAACCATACCCCAAAAGACACACTCTGGGCAACTCTCAATGTACCCCAATGTGGCTATAGCAGAGAACTGGGCTCGTGTACTGACCCTAAGAGAAACTAAATGTTACCTGAAGATGGTGGAGGGTTAGCGGGTGATCGTCAAGCGGGTGAGTGCCCTCGGGTTGAACGCCCCGAGTCCAATGTTTTCGAAGATGGAGAATCCGATCGTGCGAGCTGCCGGATCATCAGCAGAAAGCACGGTCACTTCGGTTCGAACCGGGATACGGCCGAACATCTCCGGCTCCGCACACACATAGATGGTTCCCACCGGGACGAGCCTGGACACGATGATCTGGGCTCCCCACAGAGAGGCCATGAGTCCGGTCTTGAGGAGAACTGCCTGGGACTCGATGTCCAGAATGTCCCGACCGAACTTCCGGAGATCGGAGTAGTCACGAGCATTCATGAACACACGAGCGACCCTGAGATCGTGACGCTCGACCAGGGAGAAGGCGTCCGCAAGCACTGCACCAGTCACAGGAGCAACGACCGGCACGTCCGGGTTGGTGCCAGCTGCCATGGAATCGAAACCGTTGGTTGCGATGGCATCGAGCACTGCGAAGACTCTCTCATCTTCCGCAGCCTGGATCATTGCACGTCCCAAGTCCTGGGAACGTTCAATCAGATCGAACCGGCGTTCCTTGATCTGAGTCAAGGGGATCGACGGGTTGGATGCAATCTCAAACAGCGGGAAGATCACCCTGCGTGACTTCGTGACAGAAAGGATATTCTCGCCTTCCTCGCCAACGATGTACGCGGCAACGTCGGGATCTTTATCATAGATGGGCAAGGCGCCATCGGGCAGCTGCTCGACCAGGAAGGTCTTACGACCGACACTAGTATAGTCACGACGCAGCCGCAACGGCTGTGTCATTGACGCTGCAAGCTTTGCACGACCGGCTGCAGTCTTCACGTAATCGGAGATGATCTGCTGTTTCACAGCATTGTTCATTTCGTTCATGGTATCACCCCCTTAAATCCACTGGTCATAGACGATCTCGCCCTGCGTTGCATCTGCAGGCATCTTGAGAACGCCAATGAGTGTACAAACGGGACCAACGTTGGCCGTGTAACCGATGTTACCCTCATACACCTGGAGCCCCGTGGCCCCACCCGCGAAGTCTCCTGTGACAGCATTGGTCAGATAGCCGTTATGAGAAGCCCAAAGGTACTGACCCACAGCATAAGCTGTCAAGGCATTCCCAGCTCCGGCTCCCGTAAGAACCTGAGTCTCGTACAGTGCATTACCATAAGTCCCCATCGAAGAGACATACGGCCCAACACCAGAAGCAGTGCCCGGAGTGTTCTCATAGGCATTGCCGTTGGCGCTGTTAATGAAACAACCCAAAGGATGAGTGTCGGCCGTTGCAGCGCCAAGCGGGTCCGGCCCACCTACCATGTTGCTACCACCACCACCAGCAGCACGGGGACGAGTAAAGCACACACTGCCAGACAGCACTCCCAACGCAGCGGTATTCACCTGCGTGGAAATTGTTGCTGCCACAGCTACAATTGGAGGGTTGGTCTGGGTGAAAGAATCCGCTGTGAGGACGCCTACGCTGTTCTTGTGTCCAACGTAAAGGATCCTCAAAGCCGATGAGCTTTCAGCCCATCCACCGCTCGCCTGTCCAAGCAAAGGCATTGGAAACCTCCTTAGCCTCTGGCTCTCTGTTTCCAGAGAAGCGGTTCATTTACACGAAACTTGGGGTACATCCCCGAGTCCCGTTTACTGCCATAATTTTCAAAGGGATACAGACACTTATCTGCATTGACCCTTCAATCTATAGATCAGGATATAGGGAAAACATTGAGTTTTCTTATGGGCAACTAGAAGTGGGGTGCAAGGAGAGTGTCGTGATCTGGAGGGGGGGTGGGACTTACTTACCGGCGAACACCTTGGAGACGTCGGGAGCGGTCCCCCACAGCTTCTCCAGTTCCTTCACGTCACTGGATACAGCAGCGGACTTCTGCATGGCACCAAGGGTCTTGATGCTGCCTCCCGGCTTCCTCGGCTGAGGCTTCTGTGCGGCTTCTTTCTTCACATCATCTTCCTTCTTCTCTTCAACCGGCTCTTCATCGGCCCCAAACTTCCCGAAGAGTGCAGCCAACTTGGGATCGGGCTTTTCGTCTCCATCGAGACCCATATCATCGGCAGTCTTGGGGGTCATATCCACATCGAGTGCCCCGGCCGACTTGAGAGCTTCGAGTCTGGCCTCTTCCTCAGCATCCGTTGCGGCTTCCTTATTGGAGCAACCCTCACAACTTGTCTTTGCACAAGAGTTGCAGGCTTCCTTCTTGACACCCTCTTCCTCAGGATCTTCTTCAGCCTTCTTGGCCTTCTTCCCGCCTTCCTTAGCCTCGGGCTCTTCGACCTCAGGATCCTCTTCAGCCTCGGGATCCTCTTCGGTCTCAGGATCTTCTTCAGCCTTCTTGGCCTCCTTTTTCAGGAAGTCAGGCAGTTTGCTGTCGTCCTTCTTTCCGTCGTCCTTCTCCTCACCCTTCTTGGTGGCATACTTGGCGTAGTGTGCAGCCAGCTTGCTGAAAGACGGTCCCATGCCTTCATAGGCTTCTTCATAGGACACGATCCCATCTGCATCCCCATCAAGGGAATCAAACACCGGGAGTGCCCCACCCCACTCGTCACGAGTCAGAAACCCATCGTCATCGGCATCATATTCATCGAACACATCATGCCCGTGACAACCGGCTGTCTTGCCTTCTTCGGGGACTTCTTCATCTTCATCAGGAAGTTCTTCATCCTCTGCCTTTTTGGCTGACTTCCCGCCCGGACCCCTTGAGACATCGAATCCCGTGTAGAAGCTTTTGGGATCATTCTGTGCTGCGGCCAACTTGTGGGTAAGCTCGGCCACCTGCTGTGTCAGTGATGCAAGCTGCTGCTTCACGTCGCCGTCTGTTCCGGCTCCGTCTTCCTTGAGCATCTCGGCCAGCATTGCATCTTCGGACTTCTCACCACCAGGCTCGTCTCCTGCGCCCATGAATCCGCCGCTCAACCGGCTGAGGGACGCATTGATCTGATCATCGGAGAGATCCATAAGATCCAGAGCCTGATCTTCAATTGCTGCCACAGATGCCGTGTTGCCTAACATGAGTGTAGCGAGCTTGATAGTCTTTGACGCCTTCTTCTCGGCGGCTACACGAGCTTCCTTGGCGGCTGCCGGGTGTTCAGTTCCTTCCCACGGAACTGCCGGACGCTCACCATTCGAGTACGGGGGCTCCTTGGGATCTTCGGCCCAAGCAGATGGATCACCCTGCTTGTAGTCTTCGTAGTTGGGATCGCCCTGATCTGCCGGGTGCTCAGTTCCTTCCCACGGAACTGCCGGACGCTCACTTGCCATTCTTTCTGTCATCCTGTCACGCTTCATGGTTCCTACTCCTGTTGCATTCGGCGTATGCCGGTTGAACTAGTCCCCTCCACAAGGGAGAGTATCTTGCCAAGTCGAACCAAAGCTGCTGCTTCAGTTTTTGAGGGCATACGCCCCAACACGACCCGGCACGTCTCAATGACTTCCCGATCACTTCGAGAAGATTTGCCCATAGACCCAACCTTCAGAGCCGTGCGATAGATATCCAGGGGGATGATGATTCCCATTGACTCGTTGAGTTTTGCCACCTTATTGAGGCAGTCCGCATCATTGGATGCCGTCTTAGCAATAGCCCTTACCGACACGTCATAGACTAGAGCCGCCTGCTTCACGATGTTATCGTTCGGGGCAGTAGTCGCCAACTCACCGTTCAATGCGGGATCAGCGGGGTTCAGTTTATCCTTGAGCTTCTTCTTGACCCTATCCAGGACCATCTTCTGGACATCATCTTCCAAGGACTTGAAAGGATCATCAGATTCAGGGGATGGAGAATCAGTCTCAGGTGGGGCTTCACCGCCTCCATCGTCTCCCCAACCTTCGTCTTGTGCAAAGGCACTATTGGCTGCTTTCCTAATGCCAGAATCAGAGAGCCACTTCCTGGGGGGCATAGAGAGAACCTTCTGTGCATGCTTCAACATCTCAGGCGTGACATCCTTGGGTTCCAGGACGTTACGCAACACAGCCCCTGTGAAAGCCGGAGTAGCCACCCAAGAGGCTTCAATGAACACAACGCCCCCATCTTCCAGACTGTCATGCCCACAAATTTCGGCCACCTTGTGGGGGTTCCCATGCTCGTCGTAGAAGGTGTTGCCTTTTAAAAATCTGATGTCTTCGCAAAGTTCTGTCTCGTCGGCTGCTACATGGCCACATTTTGTACACGTTGTGGACGACGTACAACAGCCCATACTCAAGGTTCCCATCCTTCCTGACAGGATATCTTTGATCAGTTCTGTGTGCTTCCGATGAGTAGCAACTAGGATATCGATGTAGACTGAATGGCCTACATCCCGGGGAACTGCATCAATGATCTTACCCTTCGCCAGCTCCGCCACCTGAACGTGTTCTTGATAATTTGCCCCCCCAATGAACGTCCTGTACGACTTGAGTAGTCCTCCACGGGGGAAGCAATCCCAATTCGAATTGATCAGGGATTCCGTTTCTTTTGTGACCCTGTAGTCAGGATACTTCCGATTGATCCTCTTACCATGCTCCAGGATCAGCCCGGTTCTTGCCCCAGGCACAATCTCAGTATCCACTGATGCAACGATGGTCACATGAGTCAATAGATACTTCCTAGGGTCGAACGGTCCCCCGAGTATCTTGGATGCCTGCTCGATGAGATTGGGATTTAGGTCGGCCCTTTTGGAGGCTTTACGAACCTTACCCCACTCCTTCCCGGACACCTGAGGGTGTGCCACCAACGCTTTGGCATATTTCATAAATGCCATAACCTAGAATGCCTCCTCAGCGTGATTGGTGATAGAATCATACTTCACGAGAAAGAGGCACTTGTGGCACCCCAGGAGTTTCTCACTTCTGCCGTCTTCCCGCTTATACACGGCAGGACGTAGACGCTCTGTTTTGCACCGTGGGCACATATAGCCCTTCGCCGCACATTCTTCGGCCGTCCCTCGATAGCGACGATCCCTTTCAGTCCAGTAGAGGGCTTGCTTGATCCCATATGCCTTGGCTACTCTAGTCGAGCTTGGGCCTTCGGGAAGGGGCCCCCCTGACACTCCGACTGTCCCTGCCCCACCGGGCACGGACTCATCAGTAGGGGGGTGGGCAATAGTATTCTCGGCGTTGATCTGTTGGATCTCTTCAACGGGCATACGCTTAGTGCCAATGGGGAATTCCACGTCTACCATGCCGATAGCAGGCCAAACAGCGACAACCCGACCCGTGGTCCAGACATCGTAGACGGAAGCCACGATATCATTGATCTGGTATCCGGCTGCTCTCTCCTGGACATCTACGACTGTACTGGAGAACCTCTCCATGATGGGTTCCTCTCTTAGTTATGCGAACAGATTGAACCCATGTTCCTGTACAGAGGCTTCTTTCTTGGCAGCGGGCTTCTGGTAAGCCTTCCACAGGGTATCCACGTCATCAACGGACTTCTTGATTGTCTTTGATGCCATCCCGACAAGGACCGAATAGGGCTTATATACCTTCGTAAAGAATCTCAGGATACCAGCCTGGAAATCCATGAAACCCACATCCTTCATGCTGGCGAGGTTCTTCAGGGCATCGCAGGCAACTGGACTGCACTCCTTGGAGACAGCGTCGATGACATCATTGATGGCAACCTGAACCGTACCACCAATAGCCACTCCTGCTTTGTTCCAACCTAGAACAACATCTCTCAGGGCGAAGATATCCTTGCTCTGTGCCTTGAGAGCATCCACGAACTTCCCGCTGAATTCAGTGAGGGCTGACGCCGAGTCACCTTCGAGAATGCCCTCCCCCTTGCCCTTGACATCCCCGGCGACTTTTTCTACCAGTGCCCTAAGTTCCGTAACAGCTGCTTCCGCACCAGTCAACTTGCGAACATAATCGGATGCGGGATCAAGGGCATCGGCAACCTTAGCGAGCTGTGCGTCCATGGCCTGCTTTCCAGGCTTGGGGTTCCGCTCATTGGGGACGATACCCTTGTTGCTGATCTCACCGCTCTCAACCTTCTCACGGAGTTCCCGATTCTCCTGCTGATCGAATTCGCCATCCATGTAGGCTTCGTCTCTGTCGCCTTCCAGGGGACCAGCGGTTTCCTTACCGACTTCTTCAGGATTGAATCCAGGTTCTTTGACAGGATCATATTCGGTGAGGGCTTCCTTAGTGACACCAGCCTGCTTTTCCAATGTGGATGACAGGAGGTCGCAACGATACGCAAAGTCTTTGGCCACACGCACCGGAATGTTCAGAGTTTCATGACTGTGCTCGAATAGGTTTGCCAGCCTATCCAATGTGGCGGTTACTTCGATGGTGCCCTTCTTGGAAATTCTCTTGTCGCTCATTAGAAAGCCTCCGGATATCATTTTCATGGGTCAAACTGTCAAAAGCCCCCATCCTTGGAGGCGTAGGGACGAGGATGTAAGGTCCATAAGGACACTGACCCTCGCTTAACTTGCAAGTCCCTATAGAGAATCTAGCGGAGAATTCAATAGGTTGGGGTGGTAGCTTTAACGTAGGGCTTTCTTTCTATCCTCGAAAATCTTGGCAATATCAGGATAGTCAGCATGAAAGTGCACGTCCTTGATCCAGGCATTGATTTCGTCAGGATCGGTGAGTTTCTCGGCCACTTCCTGCATGTACTTGTGTAAGGATTTTGTATCCAGATAGCCGTCGTCATCCGTTCGATCTTTTACTGCCTTGAGGAAGGTCTTGCGGATCTTGGCAAGATCGGTGTGGGATGTACTTTTACCATCATCCACGATCTTGTGATCTGTGGCTTTGGCTCCTGGATGTTCCTTATGGTAGGCTTCCCACTCCTTTTTGGTGAATTCCATTGCCGTCTTCTTCAGCAATGGGACCAGAATGCTACGGAACTCAGGATGTTCCTTAGCTAATGCCATTACCTTCATTCTCAAATCACTCATGGCTCTCATGCTCCTTCGATGGCATCTACGTCGCTAGAGGTGGTACTGTACGGGCTTTCGCTGGTAGATCGGAGTCATCCCGATCCAATGCATCCAGAATCAATTGCAGGGCTGGATTATCGGTAGCATCGCCTTCCGACTTATACAGCATATCCCTGTAGTGCATGAGACCCATTCGATCCATTGACTTCAAATGCTTATGCAATTCATCTTGTGAGATAATGCCTGCCCGGAAATCGGTCATCACTTCATGGATGGCTGAAGCTACCTTATTGCCGATCTCGTACTGAATCCGTTGAGCTTCATCCAAGTGCTCTGGAGATGAATGTTGCTTAGCCTTCTCAGTCTTGTCAGAGATCGACTTGGAAATTGCTGCATGCCCGTAGGTCATGTCCCGAACGGCAATGTTTTTGAGAATATTCCGTAGGGCTTCCTGTACCTCTGGTCTGAGGGTTGGCATCCCGGTATCCCGGTCAACCTCACCCAAAATATCGAACACACCTGAATACGGGCCTTTGTCCCCGCCCATGAATTCGTGCATCTCCGTGTCGTCCATTTCATCAATGGCAGTGGCAAAGGTGTGCATCCCCTCGGGACCGGCAATGTCCTCTACTGCTCCAAGTAGATTCATAGCGGCTCCTCTCCTGTGGAGTGCCTTTGCCATGAGGTACACTTGTGGGGAGACGTGCGTCTGTCCATTGGGCATGTGAATACTGCCAGGATCATCCCCTGAGGCCATCTGAGAGATCACAATGCCATTATGCAGGTGTCTTGCCTGTTCCCACTTCTTATGCTGCTCGGGATCATTGGGTTCGGGCCTAGAGAGGGTGTCTGCTAATTCCCGGACCATAGTTGATCGTGCTGTAGGGGACAACTTGTTGTATCTCTGGAACACTTGCTCTTGCAAGCTATTGGGATTGCTAGAATCAGGTTTAATATCCTGTAGGGCTGTTGGGACTGGGTTCTCATTGGGGCTCCATTCCATGGACTTGAAGTCCTTTTTGCCCTTATTGCCTTTACCTGTGTCTTTCTTGACTGTAGAGAACTCCTTATCCTCAAGCACTGGCTTGAGTGCGTAGGCATCCTCCCTCGACGGGGCTGCCAGCACAACCCCCCCAGAATCTTCGATGTCTTGAATCTTTTTGATCAGGCTTTCCTTTCTAGCGACTGCATAGGCGTCTGCCACTCTAGAGATCACCGAAGGCTTTCCAGTCAGGGCCGTCTTGATGGACTCAGGATCAGCGGGGTCAATACCCTCCTGTTTGAGCACTTCGGCGGCTGCCTTACTCAGGATACTTGGGTCACCCAAGTCCTTTGCCATACTGGCATAGATACCCGCCTCAACAACTGCGGAGTCACCAAAGTGTTTGATCAGGGACTTAACCATAGGGGACGACTTCTGGAACTTAGGTTTTTCCCCATACATGTCATAGGGCCCATTGTCGTCCCATGTGTCCTGTTTGATAGCGTCCCCAAATTCCTTGGCGAGACTATCAGCAACATCCCTCTGTGGGGTTCCATCAAATGCCGTACCCCCTAAGAGGAAGACCACCTTTTTGCCCTTCTCGATGGCTTTCTTTGCTGTTTCAATGAAGTGCTGTGCATCCTGTTCCGGGTTGTCACCAATCCCCATGATAGTGGATCCGTTGGATGTCTTAGCTGATGTTTCTGTGTAGGAGTCCAGATCTGCACTGGTGGGCTTGGTAGTCCTGAATTTCTTGCCATACCCGGATGTGCCGCTGTATGCCTCTGGTACTCTACGTTTGGCTTTGGGAGTGCCCTTCTCGGGTGATGCAGCCGGAGGGGCTTTGGTTGTTTTAGGCACTGCAGGCTTGGGCTTCCTGCCAGATGCTTTCGTTCCTTCCTGTGCCACTGATTTCTGCACTGTCCTGATATCAGCGATAGACTCCTTCAGTCTGTCTTGCGCCTGTGCCAAAACATCATCGGCTTTCTCTTTATCTGTTGCCCTAGCACGGGCTGTCCCCGCAGATGTGACAGCCCCGGAAGCTTTGAGATATGCGTTCCATAGGGGCTCCAAACTCTGCTTCACCCCCGGATATGACTTCAGCAGTTTTTGATAAGAGGCCATAGCTTCCTTGGCCTTACCTTCATCCATCTCATCTGCCATGTCAGCAACAGATGCTTCCACCCACTGTCGCTCAAAGGCACTTTCTTCGTCTTCGGGTTCGTCCTCCTGGGGCTCTTCCTTATCTGGTTCTCCCTTCTTGGGTTCCTCTTTCCCGGGTTCTTCTTTCTTGGGTTCCTCCTTCTTGGGTTCCTCTTTCTGTGGTTCTTCTTTCGGAGACTCCCCTACTGACTCTGTGGCAGGCTGCTCAACCCCATTGGGTTTCGTCTCTTCTTTGGGGGCTTTTTCGGTCTTGGTCTCTTTAGCTCCTTGTTCCTTCACATGTTTTTTGAACCACTCGTAGTAACCCGACCAAACCAATTCCGGGTCCATCAAACGGTCACTCAAGGCGTCTGTGTACTGCTCCATCCCATCATCCTTCAACTGCTTCAGATGGGTCTCCTTCTGTTTCTGCCGTGTAACCCCCGTCGCCTTCTGTTTCTCTGCTAAATCCTTCCACGGGTTCTTTTCTGTATGGGCAGTTTCCGGAGTTGTCTCACCCTTGGGTGCTCCCTGCTCTTCATCTACCGGAGCCGCTTTCTCTTGCTCCGGCTCAACTCCTTGTTGTTTGTCGAACTGCTGCTGATAGGTTTTTCTCTCTTCGGGGGTCAAGCTCTTCCACTGGACCTTTACATGCTTGCCCTTCTCTGTGGTATGAGGAAACTTCCGGCCTTCCCACCACTCTTTGCCTTCAGTAAGGTTCTTGTCCGTCTTACGTGCAATCAAACTCCAGAATGCCACTCGTGCGGCTGAGGGCCGTGAATCATCCGTCAGCCATGCTGTGGCAACTTTCTTATAGTTCAAACTCAAGTCGTCATCATCCCCCTTGTCACCAACATCAACATCGGGGTCATCCTTAAGGTCTATCATATCATTATGGAGATCATGCCGAGGCGGCTTCTTCTTGGGAACCTTACGGACCAATTTAGCTGCTGCATCGTCCTCTTTCTCCATACGGGTCTTGGTGGCCACCCGAACGTGACTTGACTTCAGGACGCTCTCTAGCCATGTCCTTACGGTATCCGATAGGAGAGACGATTTAGTAACCAGTACTGCCACTAGATCTGCAAACCACTCTTTATGGTTTGTCTGTGCATACTTGGTGGGGAACCATTCAGAGAGTAGATTCCGCTCGTACTGCTCTGCTTCCCCCCTTTTGCTCTCTTCAGCTGCTCGATTCAACTTCTGTATCTCGTCATCCAATTCACGTTTGAGTTGGATGTACTCCGAGAAAGATCGAGCCACACTGTCTATGCGATCGAAGATTACATCTGGTCTACCTCCGTACTGTGAATCGAGGCGCAATATCTTGACGTCTTTTGGCCCAGACCGTCCTAGAACCCTACACCTACTAACCTTGCCACCCCAATCCGTGTGATCGAACTCAACTCCAGGTCTCACCAATCGTCGGGCTAGGCCATTGAGCTGCTTATCCAACTGATCAACTACAACCTTCTGTTCTTCCCACGAGCCGTGTGGTTTCTTTGTCCTCATCTGACGAACATCCTGCCACATCTGTAGTATGGCCGGGTTGCTGAACCCACTTGGCAAGAAATGGTTATGAACGTAGTGTGCTACTTCATGTACCATCGTTGCCAAAGAAGCTGCATCCCTCAGATTGTGCGGTATGAATTGGATGTAACCCCCTTCATCATCTATGTAGAATGATCTACGACTTGGCCCCTGCCCTTTGATCTTTACAGGTATCTTGCCACTGAAGGTAATACCCGCACGCTTGTATAGGTCTGTGACTCGTTTCAGCCCCTCTAGCGTTGCAGGAATCAGGTCCGCATACTTAGGCAGGTACATGACCTCAAAGGGTGACTGAGATACCACCTGATGGTTAGATGTGGCTTCCTTGCCAAAGTAGGTGGCTTCCAGATCGGATGCGCCCACCTGTGTGAACTCGGCCTTTGGCTCTTCACCCATGCACTTGTCACAAACAGCATCCATAACTATCCGAGTCTCATTAGCCGCTTGAAGAGCATCTGGCTCATGGAATCGACTGGGGCATTTACACTTGGTGCTATTTCCGCAGATGGGGCACGTCAAACAGAAGTGATCCGGTTGGAGATCCTTGAACACCTGTTTCCAAGTTTCCCCCTTCCTGGCATACATGTTGAGTAGCCTTTGGTGACTTTGGGCATCCTGTCTTGGAACGGGTTCTTTGACTGGAATCCCAAACTGACACCGGCAAATGTCTCTTTCATGGGGGATACCGATCCCGTGCCCGTCTCCATCGATCACTACATGGCACTTATGCACGTCACACCAAATCCAATTATGCCCGTTCTCACAGCTAAAGTGTCCGATGGAACAACGGCACTGGCTCTCATAGGACGATCCACACACAGGGCACCACCGAACAGGATCTTGCTTCCATGAGTCATCACCCACTACGGATGCTGTCTTAGTTGTCTTAGGCATTGGTGCCTTCCAACCCCGTACTTTCTCACCAAGGAATTTGATGAGAGACCCTATGTAGGCCACCCGATCCTTTGCATCATCCATCCGCTTTTTCAACTGATAGGCGTACTCAGGAGTCCCCTTAAGGATGGGTTCCTTTTTTCCGGGTAGGCTATCTGGCCCTGCTTCCAACTCCTTCAAGTAATTCTGCAACGCTGGCAGATCTTTGGTCTGTAGATGCTCCTGATAAGCCTTGGTTCCTTCAGGGCTTTCCTCGTAAGGCTTATAGCCAGCACCAAAGCAAGGCCCGGTATGCCAAGACCCACCCATAAACCCCCTGCGCCTATTCCCTTGCACGGACCAGCCATGCCTAGTGATCCGACCATTGCTCTTAAGAACCACATCCCCAAAGCAGGCTGGACAGATTCCTACATCATCCCGGAGTTCCTTACGAACCTGAGTCTTACGGATATCTTGTTCTCGTACCACTGCTTTAGCATCTTCCTGCAAACCATGCTTGTTAGCCCAATCCAACAACTTAGGCGGGATGTTGTCTATCCTGGGACTTTGAGCCTCCGTAAATGTCCCTCCTTGAGGGGAACGCATTGTGACTAACGTTGCCATAAATTCCCACTCAGAAGTAGGAAAACCAAACCCCAGGATGTTCGTGTCTGGCACCGGCTCAATATCCATGCCGATATGCTTGGCTCTTACCTGATACGAATTCCTTTTGAGGAAGTTGAGCAGGATGGCGTGCTGCACTTTTACTTCCTCTTCGGTCTCCCCCTTATTGAAACCAACCCAGAAGTCTTGGGGCCTATTCATGGGGTCGTGAATACGGAAGGGCTTCATCTTCAGTCTGGCTTTATCCAGTAGAGTCTCCACCATATAAGGTCTGGTAACCGGAACCCATCCAAAATCAGTGCTTATCGACCATCCTATGGCTCCCAACGCTTTGGGGAGAGTTGAGTCGGTCGGGGAGGGGGAATAGCTACCCCTGGCAAAACCTGATAGCATCTTAACGACTTCCGGTGCCATCTCCCCATTTGCCGTTTTGATCAACTTATTGGGCACCACGGGTTTGTCCATCCAGTGCGGGCCGGTCTGAACGTGACTGGCACGCACGAACTTAGCGATGTTCTTATCAAATTCATTGTAGTGAAAGCTACCTGCATTTCTTACCACATATCCTTCTGCTGGGCCGGTGCCAACCTTTGAATTGCCGTCAAACACAGCCTTGATCTTCTCTTCATCCCATGGCCCCTTATAGAGGACAGGGACGGTGTGCACCCCCAACATCTGTGCTACATCTTTGGTATCCTGCCATGACAAACATCTGTTGTTCTCATCCCACACCGAGAACAGCATGAAGTAGGATGGAATCTGGTCGTAGGCGATACTATGCTGTGCATAGAGGTTCTCCCCACAGAGTCTCCACCCATCGGGAATATCATGCCCGATCTGTGACCCAAATGACTTAACCCAGGAACGAGATGGATGAGGACGCTCATTGACGGAACGGGCATGCGTATAGTTCTGCCCGATTGTGCAGTTCTCTCCGTCGAGTTTCTCAGAAACCACCACCTGTTTTCCCTCAAACTGGACGGTGGATGTGAGAATCAAATCATCTCTGGATCTTCCGGGAGACCATGGGAGGTGACGGGTACGGGGATACTTCACTTTCTCATCAGCACAGATACGGAACTGTTCGTCATAGATTTCAGGTGCACAGGCGGCTTCCTTGACCATCTTTTCCGTGACAGTACCGTCCTTCATGTATTCCTCTTCAAGACCCCTGGATAGGTACTGAGTACGGAGGGTTGATGGTTCGTGCCCCACAGCATCAGCCGTTTCATCCAGTGCCTTTTTGAACTCTTCCTTCAACTTGGCTTCCCGTTCTTTCTTGTCATCTGGCAGTTTCCCGCCTTTTCCCCGGATAGCCTTCAAACGAGTCTGCATTTCTGAGTTTGCATGATAGCCTCTGATATCTTTCGCTGTCACGTCAAAGGGCTTAAGGTACTCGTTCACGTCCTCAGCGGTGATTCCCTCAAGGATAGTGTCATCGTCCTTTTTACCTTCCGTAGCCGCCTTAAGGGCTGCTACGGAATCTGCTTTCTCTACTACCTTTTCTTGATCTACACCACTTTTGCCGACGTACCGAATTGTAGCCTTACCATCTTTGAAGGAAACATGTTTGGCCCTCCAACCTGTGACGCCAAAATGGCCATCCTTAGCAGACTGTTCGTTGCCTACCCTTTCGAATGTGAGGTCCAGAAGTCCAACAGCGAGAGCCACCAGACGGGTCTTTTCATCCTTGGCCTTGAGATCCTTCCTGACCTGATCCCGCAACTTATCAATGTTCCCCCGTAGTTTCTCTATCCTCTCAGCCTTTTCTTTATCCCGGTTAGCGATTTGACGATCACTATACTCGTAGACCGTCATATCCTCTCCGTCAGCCGTCTCGACGGTTTTTTTCTCCTTGTACTTGGCTGCTACGGGCATTCCCCACTGTTCTGATAGGCAGGCGCTTCTGCCCTCCTGACTAATCTCAGGATACAAACTCAGGACTTCCTGTGGGACAGGCAAACCTTGCCCCAATGCCTTACGGATTTCCCGCTTATGGTTTGCCCTTGCAAAAGCCAAATCGGAGCCACGAGTCAAATCCAGATCGGACTTCACGTCCACATGCCCTGTATCCCGCTCATATTCCTTGTGCAATTGCTTCCGTAGAGTGACTTTACCTTCCAACCCTTTGATCCGGCCCTTTTCCCTCCGGGTCAGCATTTGAGGGAAGATCATTGCCCCTATGTAATCAGCATGCTCATACTCGTTAGCTACCTGATGGGGGTTAACCCCCCTCTCACGAAGATACTCCGCAAACCCCCTATCTGGCTTGGACTCAACCCGCTGTAGTCCTGTAGTATGTAGGTACTCCAGCAAAGTTATTTCCCACGGACGCTTAGCAGACCCCATGTGTGTTGACTCGGACAGTTGCTCTGAGGTACCAGCATCCTTCGCCATGGAATGATCATAATCGATCAGTTTACCCCCTTTAATCAATTTCAGTACTCGGACATTGGACGGGGGTGCAAGGGACACAATCTCACCCACTTTTGCGATTCCCTTGATGCGGTAGCTTGTAGCCCCTTCTCTCAACATCTCTTTTGCTATCCGGCCAATATCCAAGGCATCACTCAATCTACCCTGAATAATGCCCCCTTCCCACTCAGCATCCACCGGAGCCATACTGTTATAGGTGACAACACCACGATAACTCTTAGTCCATGACACCGGCGGTTTAACCCAAAAGGTGGATGGGTCCTGCCCCTCTACCACTCTGTAGGCTTCCCCGCTGTAGCCATACTCAGGATACCTCTTCAGCAGTCCCCGAAGGTAGGCCATGTTCCGCACAATTGGCTTCATGAGGTACCAATCGTTCAAAAACCCAACCCAGTCAATTTCCGAATCAGAATTCCCCACTATTCTGCGTCTAGTATCTTCAACGTATGCTTTTTCTTCCGACCCCAAATGTGTCGACTTGAAGTACTGGTCTTCCAACTTAGACTTTTGGCTAATATCCTTTGGGGTCAGATTGGCAGCGGGGTCCCCCGGCAAATTGGCTGTGGCAGACTTGATCATTTTCCTGAGAGCGGCATCCACCCACTGCCGTGCAACTGAAACAACCTGTTCTCTGGTTTCAATCCCCGTAGATTTCTGCTGACGCATCAGCACTTCCACGGTTGATGCATAATCATGTGCTGTACCGTAATCTTCTCCAAAGTGAATCATCCGATAGCACTCTACCAATTCATGTACCAGAGTATATGCCCAATCAGCCGGAGGAAGATCGCTCTCTAGCCAGATTTCATCATCAGGAACCCACCCGTATCGAGCGGGGTTCCCACCCATGGTAAAATCGATGTCATAGTGGGCACGAATCAAATCCGCATCAACCAATCGAACCCTAAACCCGCAAATCTCACCCAAAGTATCCTGTACAATCGAATCTAGGACGTCGTTAGATAGGGGGTACCGACTCTCCCCAGCATGATCATTGATATGCCTCGTCATTGGATGCAGCCCGTGGACTACATCACTGGTAGCCAAGACACTCCTGCCCTTGGCAATGGGTCTGCCAAGCTCCTTCTCGATAGCCTTCTGGAATTCCTTGACAGCTTTGAACCACTTGTCTGGCTGCCTATCCTTCAGGGCCTGAAATGTCTCAGCCACAGGCACACCTGGGACATCCTTTATACCCACCCAGCCCTTGAACAAGTCTTCAAGCTTGGCACGCCCCACTTCGTTTACACCTTCCAGGAAATCGTGCAACTCTGACTGGAGGCGGGGGTAGAACTCAATATCCCGCAAGGCATGCGGTATCTGATGTTTGCTGCGAGTCTCAGGATTGAAACCAGCCGGATCATACTTGGGATCTGTCAATTTTGCAGCGGGCAACCCAGCATACCCCACCTCATAGATCAATCCAATCAGAGTCTGCGCTACATGAGCCATCTCATGGTTGACTGTACTCTCCAAGTTGCTTATCTGGTAATTGACGAAATCGACTGTCAGGCCAATAATCATGGGGGCATCAATTTCCAACCTATTGGCTCTAGATGTCCAACGTCCAATTACCTCCCGACTCCCCCTATTGAACCCCATCTCCAAGCTTATGCGATCCCAATCCTTAGCCTTCAGAGCCACTTCGACAGCCTTACTATCGCTACGAAGGTACTTCCATCCTGTGAGGTCAACCGGAACTTCTATGGCTGCCTTAGTCTTGTACTCCTTTGCTCTATCAGTGTATTTAAGGCACTCCCTACGAAGCAACTCCAATTCGACCCTTGTGCTCACAGGAGTATCTCTATCCGAGACAATCCCGCCAGTCTGGATATCTTTCTCCATCCAACCGATATACTTGTCTAGGAACGCCTCCACCATGGGTACAAACTCAGATGCCGACCGTCTAGCAAACACCCCATGGAACTTTTTGTCGAAACCTACTTCGTCTTTTCCTACTTCAAGGAGCAGTTCATAACCCCCCAAGTCTTTCGCTCTTTCAGGCTCCAAGAAAGTGAAATCCCCACCCCCCGGTTTCCTGTACGCATACCAGTCTCCTTCTGTGCCTTTCCTGGACCGAATGGTGAACACCCCCGACCCCAGAGTGCCCCCGGGCTTCACTCGATACACCTTGAAGGTGACCGATTGTCCAGGTTTGATACTCTTGATCTTAGCGTCCAAAGCAGCTCGCTGCTTCTGCATATCTTTCAAGGCAGTCTCAAAAACACCCTTCCGATCTGCGAGTAGTGCTAATCGTCGTTCCACTTCTGCAAGGACATGCCCCGCAAAGGCACCTTTGACCCACTCCATAACGGCCTTGTGCATGACAGGGGGCGGCTCAATCAGCCCCGCCGTATGACTAGATGCCACCCGCAACTGGGGAACAGCCTCACGCAATGTGTCCCGCACCAACTCTGGGAGTCGCCTTGGTCCCTCTGTAATGTAGTGGGCGAAAGCCTCTGCAAATAGCTCTCCAGCACTAGTGCCACTGTATGCCGTCACGGGGTGCAGGAAAACCTTGACCTGATCCTTCTTGGCTTTGAGTTGGTCTAATCCCGGGACTGTGCCCCGTTTATACCCGGCATAGTCTTGGGGCTCATTGATCGGCAATTGATCGGCTATGAGAGAGAGCCACATAACCGTCTTGGGGTCTTTAGCCCTAATGGCATCCAGATAGGATGCCAGATACCGAGCATACTTCCTTTCTATCGAATCTGGCTCAGTCGATGCAGCGTAGGCTTCCCATTCCCGGATGAACCTATCCACATCGGGTGCTCCCACATTTGCCCCAAAGAAGCGTTCCCATTCTTTCTGCCCGACTGATCCCAATACCCGATGGTAGTACCGATGGGCCAGTTCGTGAACCAGACTCCGGGTAACGGCCTTTACATCCCGACCCGCTGCTAGGAACACCCGATCTCCCTTGGCCTGATAAGCAGCTAAAGCATTACTACCAATCACCGGGGGCAATACTCCCGCTGGGAAAGCCACTACAGAGACATCGGCAAGCTTTGCCAGCCCTGTCTGTGCTATCAACCTCTTGGCAGATTCCAATATTGCCTCAATCTGTGCCATCTTTTGACCGTCCCAATCCCCTGCATGGGAGGTCATGAAAAGCACTCGCCAACCTGCTATGATCCGTACATCATCAACCTTTGTCACCGTTGCCTTAATGAACCCCAGAATGAGTTGCCGGTACTCCAGCAGCTTGTCCGTTGCCGTCTGTGCCTTGGTTCCCCATGCTCTCACTAGCGCCTGCATATCTTCCGCTGTGGTGACTTTGGTCAAACCGAGCAGGAACTTCTTGAGGTTCTCTACCTTACGGTGGAGGTTGCTCTTGAAGACGCTCTCAGCCACCCGACTCTCAAACTCAAAGTGAAGTACATCATAAAGAGCACTGGCCGCATCCTTAACAACAGTCAGGTTAGGTACCCCGCCCCATCTGGGTAGACTGTGGAGCAGATCACCAAACAGATCATCCACCCGCTTGTATTCGTCTGACACTGCTGCTGTATGGCTGCCTCCAGACGGGTGACGCCTTTCGTGGTCCGGTAACAGATCAAATATCTTGAGGTTGAAGTCTACCAACCACCCTTCTTCATCTATACTGACCAACCCGTGCCTGTGCAATTGATCAAGGACTTGTTTCACTCGTGCTTCTGGCCAATCCATGAAAAAAGCTAAAGAACGGGCAGTTGTCTTGTACTGGAGTGCATGCAGCACCTCCCTCTGATTCGGGGTCAAACGGAGGGTGGCATCCCGTACTTTCTTCCCTTTGTTCTTTTCATCATGTACCCATCTCCAGAACTGACCGATAGGCATAGCAAGGTAATCATCCTCGACGTAGAACCCCGGCTTATCGTACTGCGCCTTGTATGCCCCAATGGCTTCCTCTATGGAGTCAAAGCCCAACATACACTTGTCCTCGTCAAACTTACCTGTCTTGGGGTCATGCTGGTGAATCACCACCACCAGAGATGAATCATGGTTATCACCCACATACACATCAAGTTTGTCAGAATCGACCCCCTCCGTTTGTCTCACTTCCCCATAATGCGCCTGCATCTTGGTGGTCCATTCCGTACCATCTTCATTTTTGCCCTTCCTGACATCCCCCTTCTTGTCTTCCACGTCTATCTGTATACCCTGAAAGTCTATGAACCCAACAAATGGAAATTCCTTACGTTTGGCCCTGGGTGGCTGCACCTCCACCGGATGTGTATGCCTTGGAACCTCCACCACACCTGTCAGATTCCCCGCTTGTCCAGCAAGGTACATAGCCGCAATCTTCTGTGGATCCACCGCTAACCTCATAATGGGTTTGCCATACAACCCGGCTAAGGACAGAGTACGCTGCATCCTGAACTTGGCCTGAGGAGTCAACTTCTCCGGGGCTGCAAGGAAAGCAACCCACGCCTCAGCGAAGTCTTCCCGTTCATTTGTCTTAGCATAGTCTGACGTTACACCAAGGGCATTGATCGCATCAACTACGGATGTATCTTGCTGCTTGATCTTCTCCAGCAGTTTAGACTCCACTTCCGACCCATAGTTAGCACAGGAATCACTAACCCCCAACTGTGTGCGCCGCAACTTCGTCCTACGTACAACTTCTTCATCAATCCGATCTTCCGGATAGTCTGGATACTCGGATGTAATGTACGCCTTGGGATCCCGCATAAACTCTTGGACCATCTTACCGAAGTCCGACAGCCTCACCTGTCCGGGAACCGTCGTTAGGTGCAACTCACTCAAAGGGCTAGGATGAAAAGTCCAGGCCAGATACTTCACCCGGTCTAGACCCTTGAGCCTACGACCCACAGCTTGGAAATCCCAGTTGGCCTTCCTGAGCAAATCCACAAACTTGACCCGTTCATCATGGTTGACCCGGAGAGACCGCTTTTTAGCGTCCTCTACCGAGACCCACGCCTTATCCCATTCCTCTCTGGCTTCCCGTGGAAGCAAATCCATATGGATGTAGTGGCCTATCTCGTGCAGGAACACTTCGTCAATCCAATCCTTGAGGAATCTACCGGCCGATCTAGCCTTCTCCTCAACGGTTTCCACCATGATTGTCATTTGCCGAAAACCGTTGAACCAATAGCCCGAAGCAGTCTCATCCGGCTTCCGCCTACGGATCTCTATCACCCTAATGGCATCCTTCAAAACTACCTCCACGCCCCGTTTCTTGAACATGGCGAGGAGGTAGTCAACCCCTGGAAGGATCGAGTGCAGTATCTTGTCTGGTATCCTCTCAGCATTGGCAATCTGCAATCCGGCATAGGTGAACTTCTCTGGAGATGCTTTCTTGAGAATGCCATTGATGCAGTCCCTGTAGTCATCCATGGCCTTGACCAGATTCTTTACGAACCACTCCATGGGCTTACCCTCAGAGTGATTCTGTGGGTCAGCCCAAGCCTTAATCGTACCATCTGCCCAGTGTGCCACCACATTGCGGAAAGAAAGAGCATCTGCTGCATCCTGACGGTCTAGCAACTTCATCCACGCACGAAGATCGGTCAGCGGGTCTGATGGATAGATAGACTTCCCACCCCGATCCGCTCCCATACGGAGCATATCAAGGGTGTCATACATTGGGGTCACTTCAGTCTGTAGCCATTCAGGGGAATTGCCAGCCAATCGTTTGATCTTCAGATGCACATCGTTGAACCGATCCACATCTTTCTGGATAATGGACCAATCAATAGCTTGGTAAGCTGCAGTCTTGTGCGTACCTGTAGCCATACGAGTACGCACAATGGACTCCCACTCGGAGGGTTTCCCGATAATCTGAGGCTGGTCCAGCAAAGCCTGACGAGCCACTTGCATCAACCCACGAATCTCAGCACCCTTCAACCCTAGTGCCGCTATCAGACCAGCCATATCAATGACCTTGCCAGGCTGCTCCAGTACCTTCAGGAACCGCTCGGATTCGTCTGCCCCTAGTTGTACCGTAGTCTTACGTACTTGATCCCTCTGGGGGGCATCTAGGAAGCTCAAACGCCTTCCCGTGGGCATACCAAGATCCAGCAGGTCAAAAAGGAAGGGCACAGAAGCATTACTGTCAGCCCAATTAGCCAACGCTGACTGGAAAACCTTGTTAGTCTTGGCAATGTCCCGGACAACATCAAGGATACCAAGCCGATCCATTTCCAGTAGGGCTTTCTTACCATGCCCGCCTTCATAGGCAAGGTCAATGAGCATGTTGGAAAGATGACCGGGTGGGATGTTCCGCACTTTACCAACATTCCTACGGATTGATGCTTCCACATCCGGAGGTATCTTGAAACCATACTTTAAGGTAAATTTTGTAACTCTTAGGAGTCTGCTGGGGTCGTCAGCAAAGACTATGTCAGGATCCCTAGGGCACCGTACTTCCATGTTCTTCAAATCTCTCAAGCCACACCCGGTGAAATCCAAGACTTCTGCCCGATCCGGCCCGGAGGCCAAATCCTGCAATCTCCATAGAAGTGTGTTCCAAGTAAACTCTCTTCGAAGAAGGTCACTCTGGATGGTAGCAGGCTCTACCATGTGTGGTTTATAGCCCTTACCTTCCGCCCCACCATACGATTCCTTACGAGCATTGGCAATCTCTATGATCTCCCCCTTCATGGGGTAGCCACCCAAATCCCACGCATTCTTTATCGTCAATATGGCCACTCCGTAGGTATTTGTAACCAAACTGGTATCAACCGGGATCGCCTTCTGAAGTTCCCTGGCAAACCACGCTGAATCCTTTCCTTTGAGCGCCAGACTATCGACCACAACATCCAAATCCTTAATTTTTTCTCCCAAGACGAAATTACGGACGGCCCCGCCTACGATATAAGTATGCTCGCCCACACCTAGCTTTCTTGCCACTGATGACAGGAACTTCATCAAGGCTATCGAACGATCATGCAGAGAAGCTTCTTTGTTGGCAACGATGGGCAAACCACTCCTCCCAAGAACCAATACCACTAACCTTGACTGGATAGACTAGTTAGGGAGCCACTCTAGAACCGGCCGTCCCCTTCTTTTGGTGGCTCGTACTTCAACTCAAGCTTCTCAGCTATGATCCTCACCACATCTGTATTGGACATGATTTTCTCCGCAGCTGCCGTGAGAACACCACGTACCAACTCATTGAATGTAGCATCATTCACGGACCACATATCCGCCATGAGCCGCTTTTTGACCAAATCGGGATCAAGGTTCAAGAGTTCCAGAATGGTCCCAACATCCACGGAACCCTTCTGGTACAGGGCGAAAAGGTGCTCGAATGTCTCCTGGTTGTCTCTGAGACCCAGACGAGTGAAGGATACAGACGGGTAAATCACATTCAGATCCCCGTATTCATCTTCCTCCACGAAACCCATGCGACGACACATGGGTTTGAAGAAGTGCTCCTCTACCATCTCTTGGATGATTTCACGGAGCAGCAAGTAACGGGTGTTGACTACCTCCAGATTCAAGCGGTCCCCTGAGTAAGACGACTCGCCCGACAAAAGACTTTCTGTCACTCCTAGACCAGCGTACAGTAGCCGATCTACTCGCTCAAAAACGTTTGTCCAGTCGGGAAGCCTGTTCTCTGCTCCCATCTCCTGCCAGTTCAACTCAAAGTTCGTTATGATGGAATAATCAGGGTCGGCCAGGGACATGTCAATCTGTTCCCGTAGGTCCTCTACATCCCGCACATCCATGTCAGCAGCCCACACGACCCTCATAGGAGTCATATGCCGCTGTGCGATAGATGCCTGAGACTGCCGGACATGATCCTCGAACACCAAAGCCCGTAAGCAACGTTCAAGAATCGAATGCCCTCTAGGCTCGTACTGGCTCTTTTTACGGGCCATGTAGAAGACGAAAGACCCTGCATCCGGATCAGTATTCAGTGGAATGTTCTGACCCTGGGTGATCGCATCGACAACTGTAGCAGGCATCGAATTGGTAATTCGCTCTGCGTTGGGATCGCCCATCCCCGCCTTGGAAACAATGTCCTTAGTCTTGGAGTCTGGAATCAGTTCAATGATCCGTTCATCCGTGAATGGGAAAGCCTCCATATGGATCTGCTCTGGGGGCAACACTCGAATAGCAGTCCACCCCTTATAGTTCCTCTGGAGCCACGCTACTTCTCTCTCATTGGCATCTTTGCGTTCGACCCACTTCTCGACAACCCCATCATCGTTAACTTCCCGGATCAGTTCAGACCGGACATCCTCAGGCATATCTGGGTTGTTGTCCTCGGCAAAAACGAACACTTCCCCGAGCAGATGGTAGTCATGTACGATTTCCAAAAGACGATGGAGGGTACCAATCCGCTTACACCACTTCTCACAAAAATCCAGAGATCTTGCGGCCAGTTCCTTACTCTTGGCCTTGGGGCTGCCAAGACGAATCTTACTTAGGGGCAGCTCTGTATGGAGGTCAATAGCCTGCCCAACAAAGGGGTGAGCCGCATACCAGTGGCGGTAATAGTTCCTTTGCTCGTCTATACTTTGGGGCAGCTCAAGGAAATCCGTGGACAATTCCGGAGAGTAGAAGTTACCCCCAGACCCACCTATCGTACCTGTTACGGTTGGATAGGCTATCTTCGACCGCATGGCTGCAGACGCAATTCGGGCCGGACGTCCAAAGGAACGTGCGGAAGACTTCCGTGTAGAAACCTGCGAACGTTTCGGAAGCTTCCGAACTTCAGTACTCTTCTGGTCGTTATCTGTTGCCATTAGCCTTCACCTTTCCACCTTTGTGTGCCCTCCTTGGAGAGCCACCCTTCTTAGCGGATGCTTTCTGTCTAGCATCTACCATTCGCTTCGCCAGGATCAATCCCCGTTCCCGCTCCACCGCTGCTTCTTGTGCCAACCGTTCGTACTGCACACGAAGGGCATTGAAAGCCCTGATGGAATCCAACAAATGCCCTGCTGTTTGTCTGACCTTCGAGTAGTAGTGCCTGAGTGCTTCATCCGGCTCAGCCCGAACTGCCATTGCCGAGATATCCAGAACAGAAACCAAACTCTTCTTTACGGACTTGAGGTGCCCCTGTATGTCGTCTGCGTAAGCCATGGTCAATCCCGGGCTCCCCACTGGCTTTTCTTAGCCAAGACACCTTTCTTCACGGCAATCTTGAGTACCTTTTTCAATAACTCCAGGTCCCCGGTTGATCCCTTGAACAACTTTTCCCACGACCCCCCGGCTTCTGCGAACACACTGATAACCTTGTCAAACCCATCCGTATGGCACTCTACCTCTGGGTGACATACAGAAAGCAATGTTTTCAAGTACCTGTAGTCCGACCTGACAGGTTCTATCGGAGACGTTGCCGACATCTCATCCCTCTCGTAAGAGCAGACTGGAAACGTTGTCTGCTTCTACTACCCCTACCGCCCATAGCCTCATTCATCATACGTCTACTGCCCATAGCCTTAGCTCTTTGGGCATCTATTGACCGAGACTCGTGGCTCCCAGACCGAGACAAACGCTGCCTCATGGTCAAGGGACGTTCCCCCACAGGAACTTGACGGCCACTCTTCCCTGATGGCATCCCCTTGGCTATGTACTTAGGGTGGGTCAACTTCTGCGACGCCGCCCAGACCATGAGGACCAAAGCATCTGATCTATCATCGTGCTTCCCCTCCACCTTGGGGGCTTCCACTTTAGACACATTCTTTGAGACACGCTCCTCTTGCAATTCCAAGAGTTCCTCAATGTACCCACAATGATCCTTTCCATCTGGGATGGGGTGGTCATAGAGAACCAACCGCCCGTCCCACATCATATCCTTGAAGTTCTTGTACACGTCGCTATTGATGATCTGAGTCATAGCAATAGACTTCATGGACCCAAGGCCACGTTTCAAAAGAGCCTGTTCAAAAGGAATCCCACAGTGCTGATCGAAAAGACCCTCGGAAATGTAGAATCGTTTGCTGAGATCGAGGACCCAATCTGCTACTTCGTCAAAATCGAGTCGATCCTTATCAACGTACTTCCCCTCACCTGCCTTAATCTGCTCCACCAAGTCTATCACAATGGAGGGTTTGTCCCCCGGGGTTGCTGTTTCAAGATGCCCGATAGCGATAGCTGTATTGTCGTTGGCAAGGGCCAGATCGACACCCATGAAGTGGGAAATCTTGTAAGGCCCAGTCTGCTTTGGGAGTGCATCTGGATCGATGCACGCCTCAATGTCCCTTTCGTCTTCAATCCAACCCCTGGAACGGTCAGAGAATTCCGCCCCATACTCAGAGAAAAAATCCACAGGGTTATGCAGGTAGGCTTCCTGTAGCTCACTCTGTGGAATTGTGATATTAACTTCCCAGGTTGGGGCATTGATGCAGAGCATGTTCGAAGCAACTGCACCTCCACGCATCCCGATCTGGAAAAGCTTGTAAAATTGACCTTGCCGACCAAAGGGGCTGGAGATCGAAATGATCCGACTTTCTACTGGCCCAATGACTTTCCGCCTGTCATCCGGGTCTTTGGGGGAGAAAGTTGACTTTGATGGGCGGATAGCAGTGTAAACAGATTCAGCAGACGACTGCCCTGAATCCGTGAAGTGGGCCATCTCGTCCAGGATGGTGACAATGTTACCAGCACCACGCAGTGTCTTGGAGATACACGAATGGAACGAAACCCGTATAGTCGCCTTGGCAGAACTATCGTCCGCATAGCGACCAAACCGTTTCACATCTCCGGGGGTCTGGAATGCCGTGAATGCCTGAGTACTATTGGCCACATAGGGGCGAAAGAAGGCGCACTTTTTGAAGTAGCCAGAGACCTCACTATAGAGGTGTCCCGCCTGTTCCTTGCCGGTGGCAACCGATGCAATGTGAATCCTGTTGGCAGCGGGTAGGCCATAATACGCCTGTGGATCCCCCATGCTCAATAGCTTGTACGTCTCATATGCTGCGATACATGCAGCCATTTCGGTCTTGCCAGAACGACGCCCTAGAGCCAAGACCATCTCTCGGCGTTGTTCCCCTTCTTTGACTTCCCGGATGTTACTTCGCCCATTGTCATAGAGGTAACGAAGGTACTCGGCCTCCGTCATCATAGTGATGCTTTCGCAACGCCAGCTATCGGGTACAGGGACACTCCGATTGCGAGTGTCCAAAGGAATACCATAAGCTGCCTTAAGGATGATTCTCTGGACCGGATAGAGCCACTGTGGATC
>Ga0208958_1000539_pt1 | contig 44915 bp, 31 predicted proteins | sample RifOxyB1_FD_184032 | JGI IMG/M metagenome (GOLD analysis project Ga0208958, IMG submission 184032) | Soil microbial communities from Rifle, Colorado - Rifle Oxygen_injection B1 (SPAdes) | ecosystem: Environmental > Terrestrial > Deep subsurface > Rock core/Sediment | place: Rifle, Colorado...
TCCACAATCTTGAAATAAATTTTCAAGTTGACTTTCTTGACACTGAAAAGAAAGATTTCCTACGTAAAGCTTGTTGTTCATACTGTTCCCCTAAAAAATTTTTTTGAAAAATGAGGTCCGTAGCAGACATATTTTTCAAAAAAGAAAGTTATTATCTGCTATCAAAAAACTTATGAAAAGACAGACGTTCAACTAATAATTCTCACAAAAATTAATAATTTGGCAAGATGAAAAATATATACGACCATTTTTTCACTAATAATGCGTTGTATTACAAAACTACATACCTAAACTTGAAAATCAATTTTTTTGTCAAACAATTTTTAAAAGTTAATAATCCGTTGCGTTATTACTAACTTGTTTACAAGTAAGGGGATAAAATCAACCCCACTCATCAGGCCCGGTTAACATTGTTTTATTGTTATATCTATGTTTAAATTTTTTGGATGAAAATTTTGATTTTCCTAACATTCATCTCTTGCATATTTCCACTTATTGCCAAGCATGACCACTCAATCACTACTCTAAGCCTAAATCTGCACGGCTACCATCCAATGGGAGAAAAAGAGAGATATTTACAAGACCGGGCGGGAAATTTAACTCTGACTTCATCCTCTATTCACTATTTTAAGCCGCTTGAAATAATTCGAGGGAACCAAAACCGACTTGATCAATTGGCTTTAAATATGATCGAACTTTCACCGGATGTTATTTTTCTTCAAGAAGTTGGAGCGGGAAGCCCCAATAATCGCAACAAAACATGCCAAGATTTTTATAAAAAATTTTCCTACGACTATGCCTTTGAAAATACCAGTTTGAGGCTGGAAAAAAAATTAGATGGGCTTGGAAAAAAATATACCAGTCTTTTGGCCTGTCGAGGAAATATCGGGTGGTTTACCGGGCCTGGACAATTTCGCGATCAAAGAATTGTTACCAAGGACGGAAATATAATATTTGATTTTGAAACCAATCCCTACCCTGATGGCATTTTGATTGAAGGTTCCTCGATGATGGTTTCGAATCATTTAAGGGTGCTTGATCATATAATTTACAACGATCCCTACAATTATCTAAGTGAGCGCTTTTTTTATCAAATGGCTGCTTTATCCGACCAAGACAATAATTGGTTTTTGGCCATCAACATACATGCCGGACACAAGATGAACCATTTTGAACAATCTATTTTAATTAAAAAAAATATCCTGGCCTATTTAAGTGAACACCAACACCCGGGAACCTTTAAAGGAATACTGATCGCAGGTGATTTTAATGCCAGACTTTTCAGGCCTAATTCAAAAGAGGAAATGCAAAGCGACTTTTCAGAAATCAGCACCGTTTTATATGAAGTAATAAAACAAGACCAATTTGATTTCCTCCTAGATAACCTAGCAGACAATCAAAAAATGCAATACCTTCAGCAAGAACTAATTAAACTTAACCATTCAAGCTACAAACCATGGGCTTCAATATTAGACAAAAAAGAATTTGATCGAAGGCTCTATGACGCCTTAAATAAATTCAAACTACTGCAAAAAGCCTACCTACAAGGAGCCTATAAGGATTATTTAATCATGCAATCAACCCTCGAAACCGCCAGCGAACAAGAAATTTGCCATCCCAATGAGAACTTATCTGGTAGCTGTATTTTTAAGAATAATATTGATTTTATTATGAAAACATCCTCATTTGCTATTTCTAATGCTTATGTTGTTTTCTCTAAAAATAATTGGACCTCACTTGACTACATTAGTGATCATCCAGGCATTTTATCTAAGTTGTCTTATTAGAATTTTTTCTCAGGAATATCCTCCATAATTAAGCCTAAGTTTTTACACACTCTATGGCCATTGATTATCAAAAGGAGTATTTAAGATTCAGTCACCAAACCAAAGAGAATGTAATGAAAATAACTCTTGCTATGGTTCTAATGCTTATATCTTCGAGCTTATTGGCTTTCAAGCAACTAGACCTCGCTCCACATCTAAAGGGAACATGTGCCCCTGACCAAATGTTTTGTGCTTATTTTTCTCCTCAAGATTTACCTATAGAAGCTGTCCGGGCCTATCTGAAAACGGCTACTACCAGTATTAGAATTGCCACATATAACATGAGTATTTTTGACTATGCGGATATTTTAAACCAAAAAGCCAAGGACGGAGTTAAAATTGAGTATATGGTGGATTTCAAATTATCGTTTGAAAACAAAACCTGGCCTCAACTAAAAAACCACCCCAATATTACCAAGCATAGATTACCGGTACTTCGTGGTGGCAACCCACAAATGCATAATAAATTAATCATCATCGATAATGAAGTCCTCCTAACAGGATCTGCTAACTATAGTTATATGGGTCTAGTTGCCAACTACGAAAATGTTATGGCAATTTACTACCCAGATGTCATTAAAAAATTTAATGATGAAATAGATGAATTAAAAAGCATTTCCCAAATTGTCTGTAATTTATTTTCAAATGATCACACCTGTGACAGCAATCAAATAAAAGATTACGACCAGGTTATGTATCAATATATTACCCAAGGAACAGTTAATCCCAGTGCCATCAACCCCGCACTCGGTGAGTGTAGTAAATTAATAAATAAATCTCAAAAAGATAGAACACCAATTTTAAATCCTATATTACAACCTGAAATAAAAAACGTGGAAAACTGTTTTGTAAATCCAGATTTGTCTAAAAAAATAAAAAAACTTATTGAGGAAATTTCCCTGGTCGAAAAATATGTAAGTGGTATTGCCACCAGGGATCAACCTAATTACTTGGAGCAAGATAGCCATCAAGAGGGAAAGTATAAAGTTTATTTCTCTCCGGAAGACAACCCTGAATCTCAAATCATCAATACTTTAAATGAAACTCTCGGTAGACCAGTAGAATCCTTTGCATATGTTTCAGCTAATTTTATAACTAATCACCGTATTGCCCAAACGCTTTCAAATTTACATAAACAAGGTGTCAGACTAAGAATTTTTTTCGATAAGGGTAGATTTGTTGATCCTATGTTTCAAAGTCAATTAAAGAATCTCCTTCCGCTTGGCTTCTTCGGAGAACCCAGTGCCATCGAAGAAACTTTACTAAAACTTGGACTAAGAAATCCTAATCCATCTGGGAGTTTTTTTAATTTAGTCACCATGTTCGAAAATAATCTCACCGGCGCTTGGGGGTGTAATCATAACAAAATGGCAATTGTTGGTACCCCTAAAGGGTTAACCCTTATCAATGGATCGGCGAACTGGTCTGGCGGAGCGATGAAAATTAATGATGAAAATCTTTTTATCATCAAAGACATGGCAGCCATTACCATTTATTTAAGAGAATTCGTTTCTCAACTCTTTGTTTATCGTTACGGTCAAAACCCCAATTTAAAAGAATTTAAGGATGAAATTTTTTATTTGTCCAAATATGCACCCTGTTTAAAAACGCTATTAGGAATTGAAACCGGTTGTATCGTTGATGGACAAGCATGGAACCCCGACATTAAATCAACCGCCGTGATTACCTATACCGATGTTCCTGCCTCCATGCATGATCCAGTTTACTTATATGTAAAACAATTGGATGAACTCACTAACGGAAAATATCATTCAATGAAAATGTATACCCATGAAAATTTTCAAGGCAAATGGGTAACCACTATTCCAGCACCACTGAATTGGGAAATGTTTTTTCATGCTTATATAGACGGACAAGATCGATCAAGTAATAACTACTCTTTACATGTTGCTCCTTTAGGAATTCATGTCCTCACAGGTAATTATCGTTGGTAATTTAATACTCTATCTTTTTTATCAGAATTTTTTTCCCTATAAGTAAATCTTTTATCTTTTTATTAATAAATTGTACTCAAATATCGATACGGTAATAGGAAACTGTTTTTTTATCATAGAGGTAAACCTTATGGCCTTTGATTATGACAAAATAAAAAAGAAAGAGGAGGGTGGTAGCCAATGGACATCCTATAGCGATCTTTTCATGGTCCTCTCCGTAGTTTTCCTGCTTCTTTACGTCGTATCTAGCCTTAGAAACGGTACATATGGAATTCAAAAATATGTCGAGTTGAACAATATTCAAAAAGAAAATGAAGATCTAAAGCAACAACTGGAAGTGTATAACACTCTTAAAGACGATTACCTTGAGAAAAAAGCTACTGAAACAGAAATGCAAACCTATAAGGAGTTAATGGACCAATTAAAATTGTTAAAGGATGACGCTAAAGAGGAAAAAGAACAATTAAGACTACAAGCATTTGAAAATGAGAAAAAAGAAAAAGCTTTAAATAAATATCAGCAAGTGGTTCGCAATATTATTAACTCAAACGTGTTGGCCCAAGAACGTATCAAAGTACGCGACACCAAAATTGTCGAGCGTGACATAGAAATTACTGAGCAAAAGCAAGAAATTGCTGAACAAAACCAGGAAATTGAACAACAAAGTCAGGAAATCGAAAAGCAAAAGGCTGAAATTGAACGAAAGAAAAGCATTATTGCGCAAAAGAAAAAAATCATAGCTGAAAACAAGATTGTTTTAGAGAAAAAACAGAAAGAAATTAAATATCTCTCTAAAACTGTACAAGAAAAGAAAACCATCATAGCTCAAAATGATCATGAGATAAGATCCATCAATGAAGCTTTAACCCAAAAGCTTAACGAATTAAGTTATGCTTATAAAAAGCAAAAAATGACTAAAAATAAATATGAACAACAACTGGCCTTTGTTAAAAAAGATAGTCAGAAAAAAATTTCCGAACTTAAAGAACATACCCAAAATGTTAAAGAAGAACTGGGTAATACCAGCGAACAGTTAAAACTTGCTAGCAATCAACTTAATCAAACAACCCAAAAATTACAACAACAAAATTCTGAAAATAAAAAACTAGCGGAAGACATCACCAATCTTGACCATCAATATAAAAAACAAATTGCTTCTCTCGATAGTGAATATCAAAGCAAATTGGCAGGGCTTAGACAACAACGAGAGGCTGATATTGCCAATTTCGAAAAAGAAAGACAAATGTCCCAAGATCGTTTTGAAAAAATACGTGCTATGGACAAGGCTGGTTTTGCAAAACTTAGATCACAAGACCAGGAAGCTTTTAACAAACAACTTGCCATGGAACAAAAGCGCAGAAATCAAGAAAAAGGCGAATATTTTAACGCTTTAAACGAAGAGAAAGCACGAGCTAATAATATTAAAAATCAATTTGCACAAGCGCTTGATAAAGAAAAAGGGCGCTATATGGCCAGTATTAATAGTTTGAAAAATGAAAAAAATGCTTTATCTGAAGACTTAAGTAAAGCGCAAAAATTAGTCAGTGCCAGAAAAACGATTATTGGGGCCATTAAGGATAATTTCCATAAAGCTGGAGTGCCGGTTGATTTAGATCCCAAAACGGGAGATGTTATTTTATCTTTCCAGGATGAGTATTTTGATACGGACCGGGCTGAATTAAAACCCACCATGAAAAATATTTTGCATAAATTTTTTCCTGTTTACTCAAAAAGTTTGTTATCAGATCATAAAATTGCCGACATGATTGCATCTATTGAAGTTGTCGGTTTTGCTTCACCTACATATCAAGGTAAGTACATTGATCCCAAAAGTTTAGCCAAAGATGATCAAGCAGCCGTTGATTATAATATGCAGCTGAGCTTCCAACGAGCTAATTCAATATTTAAATATATTTTTGATACCGAAAAGATGCATTATCCCTATCAGCAGACTATGCGCCCAATAGTTAAAGTAACGGGACGTAGCTTTTTAGCAGACGGTATTGAAAATAGAAATATTGCCAGCAGTATAAGCAATAGGGACTATTGTACAAAATATAACTGTAAAAAATCACAAAAAGTAATTATACGATTTAATCTAAAAGATTAAAAAGGAGAGCACAATGTTTTCTCAAGAATTTATCTACAAAGCAACCGGAGTATTGGTAGAGTTTGCCTCCACTCTTTTAATTCCAGCCATGATTATATTTTTTATGCTTGGGTTTGCTTCCAGAATGTTAATTTATTTTACTTTTAAAAGAGAGGACTGGTTTTCCCGCGAATTTGCTAAACGGGTTGATCTTTTTATCGAAGGAGCACATCATTTAAACACACCTTTCTCCTTTTATCTAAGTTGTAAAAAAATTTTGGAAAGAACATTTTATGAATTATTCAAAAAAAGAACTATTTTAAAAAGAAGAAATCCAGATGTAGTCATGGTTCTAATAGATAGAGTTTTTCTTGTCCAGCACGGATGTGCCCGACTGGTAAAAGATACTTTGAAACATATTAAATACTTAAAATTTGGCCCGACCAAACCACCAATGCTTTCGGTCTCTAAAAATGTTTTTGAAAGCAATCCTTGCTTTAACAAATTATTCGGACTTTTCCCAGCCTCTTTACTAAACGATCTCTTGGCCATTTTGCCAGGGCTTTTCATTATCGGTGGAATCTTTGGAACATTCCTGGGCATTATGCAAGCTCTACCAGAACTTGGTGGTATGGATTTAACAGATATCGAAGGAACTAAAACAACCATGGATAAATTCCTCATGAAAGTCTCCTTTTCAATGATAACTTCCATTATAGGGATTGTCCTCTCCGTAACCATGTCAATTATCAACACAGCCTTTTCTCCCGAAAAGTTATTTATGCAAACCGTTGAACGTTATGAAAATAATCTGCATGATTTATGGAACAGATGTTCTAACAACGATTTAGTTTTACAAGATTCAAAATTTGATGAAAATAAAGACGCTTTAGAGGCTTTGGCAGAAAACTCCGTAAATGAGGAACTTAACATTTTACCATCTCAAAATAGCTATACCAATAACGTAGAAATGACAGATCCAGAACCAGACAAGGCAAGCACTCCACAACCAAATACCGCGACCTCAGCAACTGCGACAGTTACACCTCAAGGAGAAAACAAGGAAACTGGACCGTTTGATTGGTTTAAAAAGGCTTCCTAAGGAGTTTATTGATATTATATGAAAAAAAACAGCGCCGCTATAAAAGTATTTTCCAAATCCGTTGATGGAACTAACGTCTACGAATGCAGTGATCATTTTGTGATTGGAAAATCCGGCAGCGCTGATCTCGCTTTTGATTTGGATTTTGTAAGCAGAAGACACCTTTATGTCTGTAAAGAAAATAATTTAATTCAATTAGTTGATTTAAATTCAGCTAATGGGACATACATTAATAATAAAAAAATTGATCCCAACGTTCCTTATACATACAAAAAAGGTGATATCGTATATCTTGGTAACAAAAAATTAGCATTGAAAATTGAAGATTTGGGAAACAGTGGTGATCAAGAAATAATCAAGCATAAAACTGTGAATCACCCATATGAAGATCCCGACCTAGCTTTTTTAAACGATGATAATCCTGAAGTTTTGCGATTCGAAGATAATACGGTAACTCAGTTACAAAAAATTCAAGAAATGAAAATGAAACTGATGCAAGAAGAGACCGAAAGAAAAGTAAACGCAGAATATCAACAAAAAATGCTAGAGGCTAACGAGAAAAGTCTTATTTTCATTAACCAGGCAAAACAAAACGCTCAGCGAATTATCTTGGAAGCCAAAAACCAAGCTCAAATAATTATTGGCAATGCCAATGATAAGTCAAAAAATATCTTTAAAGAAGCCAATCAAAAAATTTCTCAAATGAATATGGAAATCCAAAGCTTTGAAAAAGAAACTAAGCTCAAAGCCGATCAAAAAGCTGAAGAAATTATCTTAAGAGCTGAGGAAAAAGCTACCACGTTAATGAATAACTCCACGGCTTCTTTGGAAAAATTGCATCAAGAAAAAAAAATCGAAATTCAAAAAGCTGAAGATCGCATTAATGAATACAAAAGAATTATTAGCCATCTAGAAAATCAAAAAAGAGAAAAAGATGATTTATATAGAAAGATCACTTCTGATATAAATATGGTTAAAGATCAGCTTGAGCACTCTGATTTAATACTTGAAAAATATAAGGTACAAGTAAAAGATTTGGAAACCGAATTAAAAAAACTTGATAATGACAAAGAGGTTTTAGTTCGTGATCTAGAGAAAAGAAAATATGAATTTGATCACTACATTCGTTTGGAAGAGAACAAACTCAAGGAAGATAATGATAAAATTCGCTCAGAGGTAGAAAAACTATTTAATGAAAAGCAGACTCTTCAAGAGACCGTCAGTTCACTTAGCAGTAAAAAGCACACTTTGGATAAAGAAGTTGCCCTTTTACTAGAACTTAAAAACAAAGAAGATACCCATAGAAACGAAAAGAAATCAGAACTCGATAAATTGCAAAACTCTATAGAGTCGCTTACTCAGAAAAAATTTGAATTGATCAAGGAGACAGACAAAAGTCTGGCCCAAGTCAGAGAAGAGGCAATCAAAAATCGCAACGAGGCTCAACGACTATTTGAAAATGCCAAAATCAAAGATGAGGAAGTCACCAAAAAAGTTATTGACCAAGAAAATCGATTAAAGGCTCTCATCACAGAAACCAAAAGCAGAGAAGATAAGGCACTGACGGAACTTAACAATTTAAAACTACAAATCGAAAAAGCTAGAAACACCGCTTCATCACTCTCTACCGATATTTTAAATAATGCTAAAAATGAGTCCAAGAAAATAAGCGAAAAGATGCTTGAGGAAATACAACAAAAACATAAAGATGCTGAAGCTTATTATAGTAAAAAAATTGCCGAAGCAGATAGCCTCTTAAACAATGCAAAGGCAGAACAACAAAGGCTTGAAGAACAAATCAAACAAAAAAAACAAGATGCCAAAAGTGCTGGTGAATCATACCTTAATAACATAAAGTCCCAAGTTGATCTTCAAAAAAGCAAACTATTGGAAGATGCCACCAAGGCTGCTTCAGAAATGCTAGAAAATGCAAAAACAAAATCCAGCAAGTTAATCGAAGAAGCCAATATCGCCTACCAGGAAAAAATGAAAAAAATAGAAATGGACTCGGTTGCCCAAATGGCTTTTGAGGAGGAAGAATCCCAGAAAAGAATTGAGCAATTAAAAAAACAAGAAGAATCTTTGAAAGCCAAAAGAGTAAAAGAAGTTTATCGAAATATCAAAGATGTTATTATTGGACGACTTGATTCAAATATCGGCAAAACTATTTCTATGGACATCACCAATCTTATTCAAAACGACTTACAAAATATTATCAAACTTTCCTTCGGTTATCAGATCAATGAAAAAGAATCCATTCGAGGCATATTGTTCAGTGGCAATCTTAGTAAAAAGGTTAAAATGTATTGGTTAAAAGTAGGATTATCTATATTCATACCTATTTTACTTTTAAGTATTCACTTGATCACTCCGAATTTTTTTCCCGCTATTGGAAATAGTGTGGTCGCACTCTTAACTACCGAGGAATCGGCTAGTGATATTTTCATAAAGCAAATGATTGAAGCAAGAAAAAATAAACCGAAATATCTGCCGCCTTTAAGTGCCTATTACAAACCTACCTATACCGACAATATTTTATTTACGGAAAGCTTTATTGACACTGTTACCAGCCCGATTTTCCAAAAAGAATGGGTAGTTGAGTTGAATAAATTTATAGTGAATGATTTAAGACTTAGTGAAAATGCCATTGTTATGTTTATATCAAAAGAAACTCGCTTGATTTATGAACTATTTGAACTTCGAACCAGAATCAAGCCTGAAAATTCTCAAAGAGATATTGAAAAAATGAAAACGCTGGAACTTCAATATGAGGCTGAACTAATAAGTATTTTGGGTAATAAAAAGGAAAACTACCGTAAATTTGCACAATTTCGTCAAGAGTTCTACACAAAGTTCAAGAAAACCAAATAGTTTATACATTAGTGCCCCAAATTTTTGCCAATCAATATCATGCCAGCTTTTTTACCCTGTCTTTTTGTTCCTCTTAAATATTTAAATTTTCAAGAAAAAAAATTATCTTTCAAATAAAATCAAATATTTTCCGATAAAGAATCAGTGAAAGTTTATAGTAATTATTATACGTAACATTTAATAAGGATCGATAAAATTGATTATTAGACTCCTTTCCACATTGTTATTATGTTTTTGTGTTTTAGTAATCAAAAACCTGGAGGCCGAAGTAGCCACTACCAATGCCGTTTCAAGTATTGACAAGCAAGATCTGGAAGCCTACGAAGCTAACGATTTTGATTCACCAATCATTAAAACCACTACCTTCTCAAAACCATCTTGCCAGGGAAATGAATGCATTAACAAGCTGCTGCTAGGAATTGGACTCCATTATAATAATGAAAAAAGTTTCGTTCGGGCCAGTAGCGGCCACCCCAGGGAAATTATCAACTCCAAGCTTTTTTTCCCCTATTACGAACAAAGAAAAAATCTTGATACTTCCTTACTTGAAAGCGAAGAAGCATCATCACTCTCCCAGAAAATAAAAGCTGAATTATCCAATAAAAAAACCGCCGTAGTTCTTTTAGATGCTCACGGTATCAAAAAAGCTTCACCTTATCAGGATGGGGGAATTTTAATTCCAGAGCAATCTGGTTGTGAGGAACACCAAAAGTCACTCCAAAAAATTTCTATAGAAATTAAAAATTTTCCACCTAATTCCCCACAATATCAAGAACTACTAACTAAATACCAACAAACTTACCAACAATACAGCCAGAAACTCTGTCACAAAAGAATACTTCCTTACAACGAGTACGAAACTTCTTTAAAAGGCCCGACACTGGTTCACTTTAATTCCATGGATCCGGTCCACCAAATGAATAGACAAAAAGTTGGCGATCAATACGCTCTCTTTGATTCTTTCTCTTTTGTCGGTTCTGCTATATACCAACACAACTATTACCTACCAGACCATAAAGAATATACTCAAACCTATGTCTACAGCGCTGCCAGCAATTATAAAAATGAATTAGAAAAATATAACTCTTGCACCTTTGACGTTGATAAAAACAACCAAATTCAACTTAATGAAATTTATAATAAGTTAAATCCAATTATTTTCACCGAAGGACTTAAAAAGGGTTCCTCACAGGAGAAAACTTATGATTGGAACACCATAAGCACTCGGCAGCAAATCAATAATAAAAAAGATTTTGCCGAAGTATTTTCCAGTAATCCCGGAAAATACTCAGATGCCTATAACAAGACATTCAATAGTCCTGGTTTCTCCGTAGTATTTAATTTAGCTGGATGTAAAATCGCCGCACCTGAATTGTTTGATTCAACCAGACAAGTATTACTCGACAGTCCTTCTTTAAAGCAAAAGACCCCCAAATTACTTCCTACTTACGATATAAATAATAAGGACGCTGTTACCTTTGATAAACTACTAATTTCAGCAGATGATCCCAGTAACTTGCCTATAAAAGCTAATAAATCTTCCGAAGCTTCAACTACATCTACCGAAGGAACAGACCCCATAAAACATCTTACGGCGGAAAAAACCAAAATAAAGCATGAGAATCCATCATCAAAAGCTTCTGCCACATCCCCTATTAAAATTACAGCTGACAAGAAAAAACAACTTTTTTTCAACTCAACAACTGATAAGAGCCCTTATCAGAACACTGCACAAGCAATTATGGAAATAGAGGGAACTGTTAGTGGAACTTCACGTGGAAAGAAGGTCTATTATATCCACCGCGACCCAAATGGAAGAAATTATTCGATTGGGTACGGACATAATTTAACTCCAGAAGAGATAAATTTGTATGAAACCAAATACCCCAATGGGGTGCCTGAAGAGATAGTACAAAAAATATTAGCGGATGATGTTGGCGTATTTTATAACAATGTAACTAAAGTGGTAAATCCCAATATTCAGTTAAATGAAAATCAAAAAACTGCGTTGGCATCTTTAGCTTATTCAATAGGTAATGGTGCTTTTAATAACAGTGGTTTACTTGAGTTAATAAATTCAAACGCATCCATGGAAGAAATACAAAGTAGGTGGTATTCTTATAATAAACTTACTAACAAGTATAAGGAAAAAGTATATAGTAAAGGACTTGCAAACAGAAGGATAAAAGAATGGGAATTATTTACAACACCAATATAAAAAAAAATATTTGGGTTTTTTTTCTATCTTTGTTTGTAGCATTTAATGCTTTTGCCAACGACTATCTAGGAACATGGGAAGTAAAAAAAGTTGAAAACTATGCGTTCTCATTAAACGGTCCAAGCCCTGTCGGTGCCAAAATGATAATTACCCAAGATTCAATTAAAATATTCGAACGAAATTATAGCCAGGTTCGTTTTCAAAATGAAAAGATCATCATATCTTCAGATGATGGTAGCGCTGGGGATTCAAGATATTCTCCATTTTATGGTATCGGGCCTAAAAGAACTACCTTAGATATTTTGGAAGTTTATCTAAATGATAAAGTGTTTTTATGGTTGGAAATATTATCTCCAAGCGAATTATTATATAGATATGACGGCAATTTTTATTTTTTAAAACGTGTCTCAAATTAATTAAATTTCTTTCTTGTCTTAGTCTCATCAAGTAAGATCTTGGTATATTTTTTCAAACTCATTTTAGATACCGGTTTATTTATAGACCAATACCCATTCATTAACCCTTCTTGGCCCGATAATCCCGTAATATATAGGATTGGAATATTGTGTCCAAGTACATCAACCTGGTCTTTGAGCAATAAGCCAGATTCATTACCCATTTTGATATCAGAATAAATTAAGTCAGGGGCCAGGTTTTCTTGCGTAAGTGCATCCAGCGCATCTTTGACTTTAGTAAATTTTTTTACAACACATGGAAGAGTTGACTCAATTAAATCGGCAATCACTTCCAGGACATCCGGTTCGTCGTCAATAACATAAAAATAGTATTTAGATTCTTTTTTTCTGAATATATTTTTAAAAATATTAAACATAAAAAGATTATTAAATAACTTCTCTACAAAGAAAAGAGAATTAAAACTACCAATTATTTTCTGCATAGTCAGCCAGCTCATCCAGAAGTGATTAATCTAAATAAATACAGAGGTTTAGCAATCGCTTAAAGACTTGGATAGACAAAAAATATTTCCAGGTATTTACCCATCCTTGGGATTTTAACTTTTGTCAGTATAGATATTTTATTTTAAACAGCTAACGACTTTCAATGTATCCGAATTAAAGCAGTAACCCCATTTTAGTTTAACATCGCTGATGGGAATAAGACCTTCTTTAATTTGTCCTGACGTTTGATTAACCAGATTGTTATTGTCCTCAAAACTGGTGGCTATTATACGCCAGAAAGCTTCCTCTGATTTTGTTAATTCATTTTTTAATATGAATAAGAGTGCTTGATTTTTTCCAATTGTGTCGTAAAGGGAGTCAAATTGAGTGTCAAATTCGATGAATACTTTTCGAGCAACGTCACACAGATTTTTGTTATCACAATTTAGATGTCTGTTTAAACTTATTTCTTGATTAAATTTCACAACCATTGCTAATAGTTTTTTGATCTCATAAATGTTTAACCCTGAAGATCGGCTTAACTGATCAATAAGATTTCTGCCCAAATTAATAAGTTTTGAATAATCAGTGTTGTTATGTTTTATAATTACCTCGAGACGTCTGGCAGCGCTGCTTGATGGTTTTTGGGTTACCAAAATATTAACCGCTTCTTCAAGTTCACTTGTCGATACATTTCGCCAATCTTGATTTAATGAGTATAAATATTGCCTAAGTCCCTCGTGAACAACTACGGCCAGTCGATCTTGATCAGTTTCCAATTTATCGTAAATTCTTTTATCAAAAAATATACGAGACACGCTGTAGAGTGCGGTTAATACTTGCACCTCTTGTTTGGCGCTAGGTGAAAATACGACCAGTCTGGAATTATCACTATTTAAAATAGCCTTATAGGTATTAAATAAAACAAAGTAAGCATCAACATACTGAATTCTAAAAAGCATGTCATCAATTAAGGCCGGTGAATATTCTCTCCAACCGTTAACGACATCAGAAAACATTGAATGAAAATCATCAAATTTGTCATACAGCTTTTTTAAATTTTGGGGGCCAGAATAAATTTTTTCCATTAGCTTTTTACTAGGTGCGGTTGTGGGATATTCATTTTTAGGTGTAATATCTAGAAAACGCAAAGTACCATCTGGGTAAACTAAAGCATTTCCACCACCGCTAGTCCAGACGCCAGCATTGACATGAAAACAGATTAAAGAAAGTAGTGTAATAATAAATAGTTTCATAAAGTGCTCCTTATATAAAATAATTAACGCTAAACAACAAGGGGTTTTGACTCACCCTGTAATTTGTATGGAATGAATGTAATGGTTGCGCGTCTAAAGGTAAATTAAATATAAATAAATAACTTAATAGAAGTTATATAAAAAATATACTATAATTATTAATTATGAATATATTCAGTAATTTAAGCTATCGGGAAATAATAAAAAAAATCATTTTAGAAAGAAAAAAAATAGATAGTTCTTACAATTTTCAAAGTCTAGCGAAAGCCATCAGAGTACAAAAAACTTATTTATCAAACTGTTTAAAGGGTAAGGCAGACCTCAATTTTGATCAACTTTATAAAGTTTGTGAGTTTTTGAAATTAGACAGTGAACAATCCCAATATTTAGAACTCCTTTTGAGTTATGAACGAAGTGGTTTGAAAGATAGAAAAGAAAAACTACTATCCATAATTAAATCTGTTCAAGCTAAATACGAAAAAACGGATCAATATATTTCTGCAAAAAAAGTGACAGTTGATACCGATGGAATCTACCATTATTATCTTGATCCTATAAATCAAATAGTTCATGCTTCTTTGGCAATAGAAAGATATAGAAAAAATCTTCAACTACTTTCCAAAGATATTAATATTCCGGTTTTTAGAATTATGGATTCGATAGCAACTTTAGAAAAGCTTGGAATTATTTCGAAAGACGGAAAAGAAATAAAGATCATTCAAGATAGTTTGCATTTACCTTCTGACAGCCCCATTTATAAAACTTGGCGTAATGAACTTAAAAACCTTTCGATGCAAAAACTTCGAAATCTAAAAGCAGAATCGTCATATAGTTTCGCAGTGGTTTTTACCGCAACCGAAGATACTCGAAAGTTTATCCAAGAAAAATTCTTTGAATTTTTAAAAGAGATCGAACCGGTTGCTCAAAAGGCCGAATCGGAAAATGCTTACTATATGAACTTTGATCTTTTTCCATGGATGGAAAACTGAGGAAAGTTTTGTAGAAGAATATCATTGAAATTTACATAACAATCGGAAATTGCTCCTTATTCCCCATCAAATCACTCAAGTACTTCGCCCACATGGATTATTTCTTATCCTTATTTTAAACTTTGAAATTTGCTATAATCATCTTTAATGAGAGTGTCCCTTTTATCCCACTTACTACTTTTTTTTATTATTTTTAGCTCAATCAGCGAAGCGAACGAATGTGGACCATGGTTTGACAATTTAACCTCTCCGATGTGCACCAATGCCAAATATATTTTTTGGGCCGGAACCATGATTACCGTCGGTCTTAGAATTACAAAAGGTGAAGTCGTTGATGATATTCAACATCAAGCTGTTCAAAAAAACCATCTGCAGTCATGGGGCGAAGTGGGAGGAGATATAGGCTTTGGTTATTTTAATGGTGCCTACGTTCTTGGACAATTTATGTTTGGTGGAAGAAATGGAAACAAACGGGCTGAACATATGATGGAATCATCTTTTTACGCCTTTACCACCACTCATGCAATTAAATATAGTATTCACGAAACCAGACCGGGCTTTCCGAACGAACACGAATCTTTCCCTTCGGGACATGCTTCATTTTCTTTTGCTTTTGCTTCCGTGGTGACTGCCCAACATGGATGGTTTTGGGGTGGTTTGGCTCACTTAAGTGCCATATTTATTTCTTTTAGCCGGATCAATGATAATTGGCACTATCTTCACGATGTGGTTTTTGGCATGACGCTGGGATTGAGTTATGGCTGGGGTGTTTATTACAACCACCAAGCTCACCAAAAACCTTATTGGCTGGGCTTTGTCCCGATTGATAATATGCGCGGAGCTGCCTTGGCCTTTAATTACAGATTTTAAGGTTCAAAGGTACAACCCATGAGCGGTTTATCGTCGCGACTTCTTTTTATCCTTCTCTCAACTCCTGATGGATTGGAACCTTTTTCAAGCAGATTAATAATCACACTCTTTTCACAACTATTAATTCGACTTTTTCGAACCAATACATCTACATAAGCTGATCTTCCCTCCACATTGTTTAGTTGATTGGCATTTTGAAGCATTTTATTAAGCTCATCTAAATTCAGGTTATATTTGCTAGCTGCAGCTTTTCTTTCCAGCGGTGTTTTCAAGGAAACTTTTATATCAATTTCTGGAATTTGAGCTTCACCTGAAGGAATGAGGTCAGTCAATCCAAACTCTTGAAGAATAGCATTCCTTCTAACTTGCATTTTTCTTACAAAAGTTTGCTGTAAAAAATCTGGCCATAAAGAATAACTAAACACTTCTTCTAAATCAGATTTTTTAAGTGTGGCTATTTTTTTTGCCATCCACATCGCGTCTGCAAAAGTAGCTTTCTCCCAAGCTAGAGGCCTGTACAATAACCACTGATTAAACTCCAAAGTATTAGATGTTTTATTAGCCGTTACAAAAGATGAATTTTTTAGTCCATTGACCCTTCCAGTTTGACCGGGGTTTCCCATGCTTGAACCAAGGTCATGCTGGTATTCTACATAAATTTTTTCCATCGTCTCATCATCTTCAAACATAACGCTTTTAGAATTATCATCTTTAGCATCAATATTATTTATCCACATATTAAATACCAACAAGCCTCTTGCCACCCTATCATCCGTTGCCCCCACGGTACTCGATGCCACCGGCCCGCCATATTCTAAAAAGTCCTTGTTTTTAAATTCCACCATTGACTCATAAAATGTTACAAACGTTCGCCCTTGAAGCTCTACTTTTTGATATTTCTTTTGTCCATACTTTGATAAATTTTTTAAAACACGATCAGAATTAGAAGCGTCAATAATGCCTTTTTCCAAAGTATAAGGAGCAACATCAAATTTATATTTTGAATTTAATAAGCATTCTCTAAGTAGTTTATACGTATTAATGTTATTACAACTGCCCACAACTTTTGGATTACCTAAAATTAACACCAATCCTTCTTCACCTCGTTTATTGGCATACACTAAATCAGTAAATTTACTTCCAAGTTTCATATACAAACGATTGTTAACTGGTTCTATCTGCATTTCATTGCCCCACTTGAGTTTCCAATTATTGCCATAAACATCTTCTACATCTACTTTAGGGCTAGTAGCGGTTATTTTTATTTCCTTGAAAAATAACACTTTTTTCGCATTCTCTATGGAATATTCTGCTGCAGCATTCTTTCCAAGTTTATTATCTTTTTTAAATAAGTCTTTCATTTTTTTGGTAGTCCAATTTTCCAAATCTTGCCAAGACGTTGGATGGCTTAATCTATTTTTTTCCGTCATCCAAGAAATATGTTTGGGTGATATATCTAAATCGGCAATCTCATTTACACTCATTTGAGCTAATTCCTCCGCGGTAAGAAAGTGATCAGACTCACTTATCGAAACCAAATTTTTTGCTTCTTTTTGCGCCATTATTAGATTAATAGGCTCGTCACGGTGATTTTCATTCACGTAAGGAATGACCAAATCCAATCTCTTTATTGCGTTAAGTGAAGTGGTCAGGATACTTGCAGATGATGTAAACGGTGTAAATTGAGATATTACAGAATAAATAATTCTTTTCGCTGTATTAAAATTATTAACTCGCTCAGCACTTCGACTCCCTAAATTTTCGGTTTGAGTTAGCAGTTGCAAAGCATGTTTATAAAATTTCTTCAGGAGCTTGCAATCTTTAATATGATCCTTATAAGCGTCTAGTTTAACTGTTTCTAGTTCACCAACTTCAATTATATTTTTAGCTTTTTCAATTTCATCCTCTGCTGTCTCAATACCTGTCTTTAAATATTTCATAAGATTAATATATGAATCTTGGTTGTATTGCCCGATACCAATATCCAAAAATTGTTTTTCAAACGCAGGAAGTGCAATATCACCCGCAGCATAGACTGCTAATATGTTCAAGGTTGCTAAAATAAAAGCTAAAAGCATAGTTTTCATAAAGACTCCGTCTTAATTAATTCTTAAGTGTATATTTTAAAACTAAATTAGGTTCACTTACTAAAACTAAAGCTGCATCCCTACCAAGTGTAGTACCTTCTGGTTGCAATTCTTTTTCATTCAATCGTTTAACCGCAAACAACTTACCCTTCAGCGAAATATCGTAGATCGCTCGGGAATCATCACTTAAAATCAACAAGCGATGAGTCTCTTGGTTGAAAACAACTCCGGCCATGTCTTTTATTGGTAAGTAATTGTCTTTATCTTGGTGTAAAAGAGTTTGAGTTATTTTTTCTAATATCCTCACTTGAGATGAAATATTAATTTCTTCCAAATCGTCTAATGCCGGTAATTTAAATGTTTCCACTCTCATCCCGGATCCCTCATTAACCACATAAACAGTTTGTGTAAGAGGATCAAAAGCAATTCCTTCGGGTCCCTTATTATTTTTTATTTTTCTATTTAAATTTGTTCCATCATTAAAAATAATTCTTTTAAAATTTTCTGGCGATAGATTACCTTTAAGCCGAGGATCAATGACGCCTACATAAATTTCACCAGTTTCATTTATAAGCGCAAACCTCGGTAATCCATCAAGCATATCTATAAAAACAATATCCTCAAAATCACACTGGGAGCCAGGATTATCATTGCTTGATTGGCTGCTGAAATCTTCTAATTTTATGACGTTGTCAGATAGGAAATCATCGCCATCATCATCTAGTAATTTTTGGGAAAAAATAAAGATCCTGGCTTCATTTTCAATACGATCTCCCCCAACCTGAGCATTCTCTATTGCATAATAAATGTCCAGCTTGGGAACGTAAGTGATACCAGATAGATTTAAAACTTCATTTTTTTTTCGTAGGAGTTTTTTTATAATAGGTTTTGAATGATATCCATCCTCAATATTTATAGACTCAAAGGTGAAACCCTTAAAACCCATAAAAGTTGCGATTAAAAAGGAGAGCAAAACAAGATGTCTCATAATTATGTAATCCTTATTCAAAGTTTTCAGGCATATTTATAACGCAATGCATTATAGGCATGGTCGGCTATTTTTGTCAGCGTATTTATTTCCTAGTGTAAAATATGCACGGTATTTCCCTATATATTTATAAGTTATTTCGATATGTTACAAAACTTAGTACTATTATTTAACTAATTATTTAACCTGGTCTGGTAAACTTCACTTAGTTTTTTGAATTCAGGTTCAAGAGCTACTTCATCAATAAATTGGAAATTTTCTTTGCGAGGCTTTTTAGGATTAAAAAGAATGTATTCTTGTTTGGCCTTATTAGATATTAGCAAGTCATCATAGAGATAGGGTGCTTTTAAGGGTTTGGTCCATTCTTCCTTTTGCAAATATCTGATTGCCAGGGCAATCATACCGGTTCGATGTATTCCTCCATGACAATGAAAAAGTACGGGTTGATTTTTGGGATTCAATATTATTTCAAGAATCCTGTAAAAAGCATCCCGGCCTCCATCCACTTTACCATCCGGCTTGATTTCAAACGCTACAACTGCACTTTGAGTTGGTCTGGCCCAAATGTTTAAACTTTCGAGATCATCAATATCTTTTTTGGAATATAGGGGGTTATGTCCATCCAGATAAGTGCGTGTGACTCTGTCGTACGAATGATAAAATTTAAAACCTAAATTATCTTGGATTTCAAATTCCTCAACAGCATGATCAAACATGAATGAGTAATTCATATAATGCATATAAATTATCGTTTTAGGAGTTTTGAATCCTAATTTACTTAAAGACGAAAAAACCTCCTCAACGCCTTCGTTACCAAGTCTTTTAGATCGGTATATTTGATATTCAGCATTATTAACCAAAACCCCAAAATTATAATCTTTTTTCAAATCATCTAAGGATTTCAAATGATTTTCTGACTTACAGTACGAGGATGTAATTAGAACGACCAATAAAAAACAAAAGCGGAACTTACTCATAGCGAATACTCTCTTTGATCACATTTTTTAGATTTGTATACATGCTATCTGTTGGGTTGCAAAGTGAATAGAGCTGGTGACAAAAAATCATCAGTGTCATATTGGCAATGAACAGAAAAAAACAATTCCGATACGCCATGCATCTTGTGTTTGAAATAAAATATTCGACGAGGTTTAATTAATGTCTTTAGTTGGCATTGTTGTTGCTTTGTTTGTAAGCCAATTTAAGAAATTCTCACTATATGTGTAGCAACCAATTGTCTAAGAGACAAAAAAAACAACGGAGGGAATAATGAAAAAAGTAATTCTTACGACGTTTTCAATGATTTTGTTTACTGGTGCGGCCTTTGCGGAAGAAATAAGCGAAATAACGAAAGGACTCATTAGCACTGCAGAAAAAGTACAAACATCAATAGAAGATTTTGAGCATGGCAGCGGTTCAAATACCGACGCTCAAAAATCTATTAATGAATTAAAAGACGCTTTAGCTCAACTGGAAGAGAAACTTGGCGTTGATCCAGGCCAAAATCCTGAGCGTTATCGCTATCGCCGTCCTGACTATCGCCCATACCCAGGATATCGCCCGGGTTATCGTCCTTACCCAGGTTATCGACCGGGTTATCGACCGTATCCAGGTTATCGACCGGGTTATCGACCGTATCCAGGTTATCGCCCGGGTTACCGTCCTTATCCAGGTTATCGACCGTATCCAGGCTATCGACCGTACCCAGGCTATCGCCCCTACTCAAGTGACGCAACCGGTACAAGCAAATAAAGGTGGTAAGTTTAGCTAGATATGATGAACAACGGAGGAAAAAAATGAAAAAAATAACACTTACCATAGCTGCTATGTTTTTGTTCATGGGTATAGCGTTCTCAAAAGAATTAAGTAACATGACCAATAACTTAGTCGGTGCTGCAGAAAAAGTGCAAACAGCCGCTGAGGGACTAGCCAACGGTCCTGATTCAAAAACAGAAGTTCAAAAATCTATTAATGAACTTAAAGAGGTATTAAACCAACTTGAAAAAGGAATTGAGGAGGAAATTAACCGATATGGTGATCGAAGGCCCTATCCCGGCCCAAGGCCATACCCCAGACCAAATCCCGAACCGTACCCATACCCTGACTATTACGATAACATTTCTGCTAGCTGCAGACTTGATATCGGCGGAAACTTTTTCACGCCTGATACTAATGTAGAGTGCACCGTATACGGTCGCAATGCTGCGGGATACGAAATTAGAGTGATTAGTCGGTTAGGTGATAGAGTGATGTTTCATGGCCGATTAAACCCAAGATTGCAAACGCAATATTTTACAACTGATGAAAGAAAAGTAGGAGGAGTATTAGTTAGATACGAAGTGTTTATCTTGACAACCTACGGTCAAAGAATTCATGTTGCGACTCTCTAGATTCGAGTCATAACTAATTAACGTCAAATAAAAGGGTCTGGTTTTTACCAGGCCCTTTTTTATTAATAACCTTTAGCTTGTTTAAAAAAAGAAACAATTGCTTGCTGTCTTTTTTCATAGACCTCTTGAATTTGCTCTATTTGTTTTTGCTGCCCTTCCAAGATATTAAAGGTGATATTTTTTATTCCATCATAATCCTCAATAAGTTCCTCTAAAAGACCCACCAATTCATATCCCACCGGTTTTTCTTGATAGTAAATTTGAAAGTTAATATAATATTGACTTTCCCCCTCGCAATAATATTTCCCGTCATCTTTAAAAATAATATAACGGTCGAAAATATCGATCATTTCTAATTTATTAGTACTCACTAATTTTTTTTGGTTCTCATCATCATATTTAAAAATACTTAAATTCATCTCAATATCTTGCGTATCTGCATCAAGAGATTTGCTTTTGAACTCCAACACATTGTCTGGATTTTCTTCTTGTTTTTTAAGATCCTCCAAAAATTCCTCTTCGGTAACCCAACTACCCAAACTATTTTTCAAAAAAGTTTTTTTCTTCTTCAAAGGATCATTTTTATCAATTTCGCCGGAAGTGTCGTTTTCATTGATCTCATGACCACTTTTTTTCTTATCAGATTTTAAGACCGGGTCTTTTTGCCTGCCGTAATACTCTTTATCCCGGGAATTCGTTTGATGAAGTGGATCCCTCCAGAATTTATCAATATCATCCGCACTCTCTCCATTCCCTACCATATTACCATTAGCAATTTTTGCATCACTACTTTTTTGCTCCCACTCATTATGTTTTTTCTCATCGCCATCATATCTATGATTGATGTCCGTCCAATGAGTGTGCAATCTATCAGCAGACTCTCCATTACCAGTCATATTAGGATCATGCTCAGTCATTGCTAATTTGTTTCTAAGTGCATCTCTTTGACGCTCTTCCTCTTGGAAAGCATGATTTTCTTTTTCAATTTCCTCTTTTGCTTTTTGCTTTCTTTCAGTACTTACATCATATTTATTTCTAACTTGAAGACCTGGACCGATATCCGCCCTTAAATTATTTGATACTAACTCATCATTTACCTGATTGATTAAATCACTCTTATCAATCTCTTCTGATGAGCGATTTATTTTCCCCACCAGTGGATTATTTTTTCCCAAGGAATCATTATCTTGTAGCCCTTCCATGATACCTTTTTCGTAATCAATTTCTTCAACTTTACCGTAAATAGCTCCGTCAGCCTTATCAGTTGCTGAAATATCACCCTTTAGGTATCCCCCAAGATCTTCAACATCTCCAAGCGTTTGCCAAAGCTTCTCTTCCTCTGGAGTATTACTAGCTAAATCTCCTCTAAGATTACTATCAATTCTATCAACTTGCCCTGATCCTTTACCGGTTTGGTAGGTATTAATTTCTTCAAAAGAACCTGATGACTTCCCCACCATATTATCATTAATCTTTTCCGTTCCGCCGACAGATTCGCCTGCCAAAAAACCATCAAGTTGTTCAGTTCCGTGACTTTCCCCTTTATTATAAGCTGGCGTGGTTTTTTCCTGTTCTCCACTCAGCAACGCCTTAATATCTTGAGGTGTACTTTTTTCATTTTCTAACAAAGAAGAAAGAGTTTTGAATTGACTCAAGTTGGTTTGTAAAAGTCTAGAATCTTTGGCAATTTGCATACTATCATCTTCAAATTCAATTTTAAATGTGGTGGTAAGCTCGGAGGTAAAATAAAAGTTCGGTGCTTTAGAAGACAACTTCCAATTACTACTAGCCGTGTAAAATTCAGGTTTTTTTCCTTCAAAGACCCACATTCCTTCGGGAGAAAATTCATCATTAAGGGTTTCATCAAAGAATTTCCATTGCCAAACTTTTAAATCACTTTCTCCCCCACTTTCTTTCCATTCACCGAGTTTAGCGCTAGGGCCTTCTACTTCAATTTCCCATAAACCATTAAAAAAAGTTAGTTTCTTTTTATTTTCAATAGACCAAATCTCAAACTGTTGATTAATGGGTTTTATAAATTTTAAAATACTAAATGGATCAGAATTGCTGTGAAATGTTTTTACTTCTTTTTCGACTTTTCTTTGATCTTTATATTTTTTATAGCTAGTTTCAATCGCCTTCAACATTAAAGTTAATTTATATCCAAGTGATTTGGCATTAATAGCATCATCTAAAAATTCACCCACCCCATGCTTTCTAAAAAGTTGTTCAACTTTGTTACCTTTTACATAATTAAAAAGGAGTACTTTGACAAAATTCATTTTGAGAAAAGGCTTTAATTTCGTAAGTAATTTGATAATTTCAACAACGTCAGCTTTAGAGGTAACCGCTGCAAAGATTATCATACAAGGATTGACGGCGGACATTTGAATAATCTCATTCACATAATCACAAATAGTTATTTCATATGCTGGGTCTTTTTTGAACTCATTCATGGTGCTTACAAACGACTCTGAGCGAATAGCCTGACTATTGAAAATATAGATCAACTTCTTGTCACTATCAGAAACATCTAAATTGGTATTGTTATTTTCTTCCAAACGCCCCACTTTCTTACTTCGTTCTTATCGTTTTTTTTTACAACTTCATTTAGGAAATAAAACATTTGCTTTTACCAGGGTCATAGAGATTGACAGTTTTAGTTTTGGAAAAGTTGATCATATGAATCTGTTATTTTCCTTCAAAACTTTAATAGTCTCTAATTCAAAAAGTCCCTACTGCAAATAAAAAACAGTCAAAGGCTTTATAAGTTTTGTCTAATCATAAGACCTTGACTTCGCCTGTTATGCGAGGATCTACCTAATTAATTCTTGATTTTTATCAAATACTTTTTCTAAATAATTTATTAAAATATCGAATAAACATATTTGAGGGAATGAATTGAAAGATAAATTATCGGTTAAGGAGATGCTTGTAAAAAATGTCGATGAAAAGCTCAAAGCTCAGATGTTTGATCTTTTTCGAGAATATTATGACGATGTTTCAAGGGAACAATTTGTTGTTGATTTGTCTGAGAAAACCCACGTTCTATTCATCTTTATTAAAAAAACCGGCAAAGTTATTGGATTTAGCACAATGCTACAAGAAAAACTTAAAACCAGAGATCAAACCATTACAGCTTTGTTCTCTGGTGACACCGTTGTACACCGAGATTTTTGGGGCAGCAAGGCTTTGCAGGTAGCCTTTTTCTTTTATATTTTAAAAACCAGACTTTTATATTTTTGGAGACCTCTTTACTGGTTCTTAATCAGCAAGGGCCACAAAACCTATTTAATGATGATTAATAATTTTAAGGAGGCATATCCTCATAGAAAAAGACTGACTCCAAATCATATAACAAATATTTTAAACGAGTTTTATGAGAGAAAATATGGAAGTGACTTTAAAAAGGATCAAGGAGTTATCAAGTTTATAAGTTCCAAGGGAGCCGTAAAACAAAATTTTGCTACGATTTCAAATAGGGACGAGTTAAATCCAGATGTTCAGTATTTTCTCAAAATGAATCCTGACTACCAAAAAGGTGTTGAGCTGGCTTGTGTCTGCCGAATTTCAGTCACCGATTTTCTATTTCATTTGAAAAAATACTTTTTAAAAAGCCGGAAAAAAAAGTCGCTACATAGAAGCTATTTCAATAGTCGGAATTAATTCTCTTTTAATATCGGCAACGGCTTGCTGGTCTTTTGGCCAATTGACAACATAGAGCCTGCTTTTTAAATCATAGCTTGGGTATTTTTGAAAAACCTTCAGCAGGGGATCGTTTTCATGCAAAGCAATCATAGCAAGTAGATTGGGTCTTTTTAAATTAAATTCCTTCCAAATGTAAAAAAGCAAAGTTTCAAGATAATCAGCATTATTGTTCAAAATGGTAAGAAATGAAAGGAAGCGATAATCAATAATCTCTGATTCATCTGGGAATCTTGGATATCTTGAAATTTTGGCATATTGATTCCAGATCGTTTTTAAAAGCTTAAATGAAGGTGAATATTTGATGATATGCCAACGGCGAAAAGTATTTTGATTCCAAATTCCAGCTAAGGCTACAATTTGAGAGTTGGATTTAAGCACTCTGATATCTCTCAGATCAAGTCCTCGCAGAAGTCCCGTTTTAGAGATAAGATGATCTTCGTTATATGATGTTACAAATTGTCTTTTTTGTGCTTCACTTTTTATTAAATTGAGTATTTCAGGGATGTCCTTTCTTTCGGCAATTTCGTAGGAAAACCCATGTTTTTCTTTCCAAGTATTTTTTCCCACTTTCATCATTAAAGTATGGACTCTACCCCAATCATTGTAGGTAGGTAATCCAGCCTTTCTTGAAGTTAATACTTTTATGGCGTTATAGTTATCTTCAAGTATTGTAGTTAGATATATTTTGCATTCAAGTTTCTTATGAATTTGATAAAAGAATTGATAACCTCTGGCCAGAAGTGTGCTTTTTTGTACTTCTGGTAAAGATCGAAGACTGGAGAGATATCCTATCGAATGCTCACAATGATTAAGAAAACATTTCTTTTCAGAAATACTACCCATGGATACAATTTGATTAGTGGTATTATCAATGCACATAACAGGTATGTTTATAGAACCTTCCACTTCCATGGCCTCAAAAAAATTTGGCTCACGATCAAGGGCGATTTGCATATGACCATGAGATGGAAACGTTTTTAAAAACTTGATAATTTTACTATTATCCCCGTAAGAGGATATTTTAAATGTCAACTTGCCTATGTTCAAAATTTCGTTGTTCATTAAGTCTAAATAACCACGCGTATTACACAAGTAAGGTAAAAAAACAATTCTATAAGGTTGTTTTAGTTTAGTAATTTTTCTATAATTTTCATATTAATAAATTTATTTTTATTTCAAATTTTAAACAGGGAAGAAAGTATGATTAAAATGATTTGCCTGATTTTAAGTTTTACGTATTTTACATTTATGCCTCTCATGGCGGAAACTACTGCGGATTACAATTGGATAAAAAAAGAAGAAATGCCAGAACTAATAAAGATAGCTTCCAAAAGGCGTAATGATCGTAAGGTGGCTAATGTAATAAATGAAAAAACTCAAATGAGCGATAAATATCGTGAATTCAGAGATAAATTCATAACATTTAAAACCGCAGACCAGGTAGCTGAAGCCTTAGACAAATTGAATAATGAATATAACACTTATCCTAATGACTTGAAATTCATTGCAGCTCACCTAATACCCTTAAAAGCCTTCAGAGGAATAACCTGGCGGTTGATACCACTCATGCAAAAACAAAACATCACTCATAGCATGCTTTTGACACAGACAAAAAAAATGGCTGCCCAAATGAAAGTATATTTTCCAGACACAAAACACATGGAAGCAAGCTTCTCCTATGTTATTGAGCCATTTATGGTAACCAACAAGGAAGGACAAGTTGCCTTGGCACCAAGAATTCATGATGATGTAGAATTCCAGCTTTTTTTAACTAGAGAGGTCTATCCGGCATTGCTAGAAAAGGCAAGAAGATTAAAAAATTTGAATCTCTCCTCACAGGAAATTTTGTGGGACAATAAAATGATCTACGGAACAGAATCGTTCGTTGATGATATAGACCGATTTAAGATTCTAGGTGAAGCTGATAGACATTTGGCTTTATCTGCCACCCACCAAGGACTTTCTTTTCTTTCATTTATATGCGGCTATTCGTTGAAAAATCTTTTTTCTTATATCAAGGAGCAAGGGAAATTATATGGAGTTGATGGTTTCGGTTGGGGAACAGTGGTTGGCATAGATGATGTTGACGGAGTGTCATCTTTTAAAAAAGTTAAAATTGCCAAACGTAAAGAATTCAGTGAACTTTTCACACTACACACAGAGGGAAGATCAAGGACCAGGCAAGCCTTATTACACTTAAGAGAATCTATTTATCAATTGAAGCTGGTTTGGGAAGAAGTGAAAGATCGTCCTTCTAATGAATTTGCGTTTCTAAATCCCGGTAAAATAACTCCGTGGAGAAGAATCATTGAAGCTGATTTGGATTCCGTCATGGCCATGGTTGAAGGACCAACTGAACTTAGAAGCAGTATAGATGGAAACACTGTGCAAATTGATCTACCAAGATTTTTTAATGATCCAGAACCAGACCTGAAAAATTTTCTTCCGATTCTTTGGGAAACTCATGAAGGTAAGGATAAATCCAAAACCTTTTCCAACGGAAAAACTATTCAATACACCAACTACTATTGGGGAAGACCTCAATCATGGGATAAAAAAATATATCAAAAGTATTTTGCAAATTTAAAAAATGGTACTGAGGTTAAAAACAAACTTAGAATTTTATCTCAAGCCTTTGGAGGCTCAACTATCTCAAATCCGATCAGTCATTTCTCGGAATAATGTTTAATGCATGCATGAGGATTAATTTGTGATTCTTATGCATGAATATTAACCTTAAAATTAATAAACTGGAGTTTAGTGACTGTGCTAAAATGTATTAAGCTGGCGACTCTTAATCGAGCTTATCAACTAATAATAAAAAATAAATCCCAGAGATTTTGGAATGACATGTCTGGGTCAGTTAATGTTCAAAAAAATATTTTAAAGCACATCCTAGACCGCCATAAATCAACTGACTTTGGGATAAACAACAATTTTAAAAATATTACATGTTTTAAAGAATATCAACGTAATGTTCCAATTCAAAATTATGAATCGCACTTTCCCTATATACAAAAAATAATGAATGGGGATAAAAACATCTTAACTGCATCTGAAGTCTATATGTTTGAAAAAACATCTGGCACCAGTTCATCAAGCAAATATATTCCTTTTACCAAAGAATTGCTTACAGAAATCCATAATGGCACTTCAACGTGGTTATACGATATTTATCAATCATTTCCACAGCTATTAAATACCAGTTCCTATTGGTCAATATCACCTCGATTAGGAGAATTTGAAACAACCAAGGGAGGACTACCGGTTGGTCTGAACGACGAAAGCGAATATTTTTCCACAATTGAAAGATTGTTCATAAAAGAACTCATGGCCGTAAATCCAGGAATTGCTAAGCTTAAGGTTGAAGAATTCAGATATTATACTGCTCTAGATCTCTTAAAAAATAATTATCTGGGACTAATTTCTGTATGGAATCCGAGTTTTCTTATCTTACTTTTAGATTTTATTGAAAAAAATAAAACAGTTTTATTACGCAGTCTATTTGATAAAAAGCAGATCAAGCGAAGTAGGTTAAAAATCCTAGAAGACCAGTTTTCTAACGAAACCATTAATTTTGAAAAAGTGTGGCCTAATTTGGCTTTCATCAGTACCTGGGCCGATGGAAATTCCAAGACAATGATATGGCAAATAAAAAAAAGATTTCCCTCTGTGCATATTCAAGCTAAAGGTTTGCTCATGACTGAAGGAATAGTCAGTATTCCTATTCATAAAATCAATGGTTCAGTTTTATCATATCAATCCCATTTTTATGAATTTCTCCCTTACGAAGAAACCAGTACTGAAACGTTCCTACATAACGAACTGGAAGTGGGAAAAAAATATATTCCCATAATAACTACATCGGGAGGGCTGTATCGCTATAAAACAAACGATATCATAGAAATTCAATCCTTTTATAATACCCTGCCAATTTTTAACTTTCTCGGCCGCTGCGACAATACCGTGGATTACTTCGGTGAAAAACTGAACGCCATTCATATTGAAAAAATATTAGAAGAATTTGAGAAGAAATATGTAAAAAATTGTCGTTTTAAAATGATGGCTCCGGTTTTGTTTCCTCATGCTCATTATGGATTATTTTTAGAAGGGGAAATTGATAAGTTTTTGCTTGAAGAAGCAGAAAATTATCTTGAATTACAACTATCTCAAAATCACCACTATTTATTATGCAGAAAACTCCAACAGCTTTATAACTTAAAAATTTATCTCGTTACCAATGCACTTGAAATCTATGAAAATAATTGCATTAAAAATAAAAAACAAAAACCAGGTAATTTAAAAATCAAAGCGTTGGATTCCTCTAGTGACTGGCTTACTTTGTTTAATCTTTCTTAGCAATTAGACTGTTTAATATCCAAAGATCACCAAAAAGAGAAAGAAACATTCCTAGTATAATTAATAACCCCAGATCCTTGGTAAACTGAAAATAAGCAAACTGAAAAATTAACGAACCCATGGCCATAATCATAAACATTTGGATAGAACCAAGACCTCGGGTAACAATTCCCGATTTAATATTATTTTTACTGGCGGCAAAAATATATTGGATGGCATTATCACCAGTCAATCCTACAATAACACCTGCAAAAATACATGTTTGAACATTTATTGGAATTTGAACAATCCCAATGAATGTTAAAACTGCAAAAGGCCCCCATAATGAGGACAGGATTAAATTCATTTTTTGATGTATACCAAGTGATAGTGCCAATATAAAAATAACAAAACCAACCAAAAAAATACTGGTTTTAAAACTGTCCAAAAGCACCGCCGGAACTTGATTGGCAAAATCTGCATAGGCAACCACCTCTCCGGTGGCATGGCAGTCGAAATCGCTTTGGCAAAGTTGCCTGATTTTTTGAATGAGTTTATTAATGTCTGACACCAGGTTTTTTTTTATGTAAACGATAGATCTGGCGTTTCCGGAGGGTGAAACAAAACGTTTATAATCATGGGATTTTTTAAAATCACGGTTGATTAATTCTTTTCTAAGAGGATTTAAACTTTTGGTGTAATAATCTTCCAGAGAATAAGGATCAAGGATCTGGACAACTTCTTTTTCAAGTCGAAGTTGGCGAAGGACATTCATATTAAATGCTTTATTTTCATAATTCTTAAAAATCAAATCAAAGGATACCTCCCATCCACGAGTACCTCTTAGATGCTCCATCCCCTTTTTAAAGCTATGTGTTTTAGGAAAAATATCAAAAGGATAATCGTTTAATTGAGGATGAAGTAAAAAATAACCTCCAGATAGATAGAAAAAAAGTAAGACCCAGGTCAAATACTTGGAGGGAGTGAATGCCACTGATTTATTTATTTGTTTTGCAAGAATAGCTTTACCTGAATGTGTCCAATTATCCAGCTTAGGAAATATCTTGATTAAGGAGGGTAAAAACAGGAATGTCATAAGCCACTCAATCAGCGAACCGTAAGAAGCATAAAAACCAAAACGCTGGATAATTGTCATGTTTGTAAAGCAAAGTGAGCCAAAGCCTATTATGGTTGTTAATGAAGTAAAAAAACTTGGTAGCAGCATTTTTTTAAAAATCTCAGCTGTAGGAAGTGAAGAGTGCATTCTTTCTGCAGAAAGGAAAATAAAATCCTCCAATGCAGAAACAGCTACCATAAGAAAAACCCCGGTATTTAAAATATCGATGGGGGCACCGACTAGCCCCATAGTTCCATAGAGTATCCCGCCCATTAAAATTAAAGTGACGGAAAACATGATTCCGCTTCGAAAGGTTCCAAAAAAAATTCGAAATAAGATGATAACTGCAAATAAAAAAAGAATATTTAATCTTGCGGTATTATTTATCCCCTCAAATGAGTAGTATAACATTCCAAGACTGCCAAGATAAAACGATTCAATATTCTGAAAATTATTTTTTAAAAAAAGGGATAATTTTTCTTTGAAATCTTTTATTACCTTGGGATCAATCTTTCCGTATCTGCTGCCACCAGGTGTATCTCGAAAAAGGAATTCGACCCCTAGATTCTCAACTTGCTTAGTTACTGGGATAAAAGTATTACTCCAAAACGATAAGTGCAAGGGTTTATAGTCAATTGATTCCTTGTTCGTTGGACAATCCAGCTCTAGCAATTTTGGATAATATAAGCGATCTTTTTCACTTATCACTTGCCTCACATGAAATGGTGAGTAAATGGATTCAATTTCATCATTATTAAAAGCCTCATCTTGAACCCAATCATGTACTTTACACACTGAATTTGGTTGATGTAGATCACCCATCAGCAGAGTAAACAAAGTGTCAGGAACATAGAAATCTTTTTTGAGTTGAATAAGTCGAGCATACTGAATAGAATTTTTTTCAATTATATATTCCGTAGTAATAAAACTTTTAATTTGATTAATATGCAGGGAAAAAATAACGAAGACGGTTAAAAAAAGGGTTAAATTTGTTCTAGGAAAGTTAACCGCAAATTGGTATAATTTTAGAAGGAACTTTTCAAGCAAATTTAACATACTGATAGTGTAATCAAATAATTGAGTTTTGAAAAACAGAGAGTGATGTTCACCATGAAAAGACTTTCAATTGAAATGCCATGGAAAGGAGTGGAGATTCCTCACGCAGTTATTGAAGTCAATCAAAATTGTAATATCAATTGTTTCGGTTGCTGCAAAGACAAGATGAATTATAGCAAGTCGTTATCAGAAATTAAATCGGAGATAGATTTAATTTCATCCAAAAGAAACCTTGCGGCGCTATCAATTGCGGGAGGAGAACCTTTACTATACCATGATTTGTGCGAAGTTATTAGCTACATTAAACAAAAAAAAATACGCGTAATTCTTTTAACCAACGGAACTTTGGTCAATATAGAAAACTTGACAAAAATGAAAGATGCTGGATTGTCCCGGATAGTATTTCATGTGGATAGCCATCAGGATGGTAGACCAGATGTTAAATTACCTTGTACGGAAAAAAAACTAAATGAATTGAGAAAAAAATATCTTGATATGTGCAAAGAAGTAAATTTAGAAATTGGTTTTACCGTGACTATTTACCAGGATACCCTTAATCAACTTCAAGATGTCCTTTCCTTTTGCCAGGATGAAAGTCACATAAAGTTTCTCCTAGTTATGGGATATTCCCAGCTTGTGAATTATAATGAAAAATTAGATAAAAAATACCAAAGAGACGATCTTTCTATTAAATCACATGATGCATTAACGTACATGCTTGATAAAGAAAAAGCTACCCCAGTCTTTCATATTCCATCCAGTCATAACAAGAATGAATCGAGATGGAATTTTTATATTTTATCAATAATTCATCAAAACAATGAAAAAAAGGATATATTTTATTTGCACCCTAGCTCACAAATAACATTCTATTTATTACCTAGACTCCAAAGGATACTGAAGGGTCGCTATAGTTTTGATGATCAGGTAAATTTGTTTCAAATTCTTATTATGTTAATTTTGCATGCGGTATTTTCATTTCAATTGTCAATTATCATAAGAACAGTTAAACATTTATTTACCGCCATAATTAATCAAAATATCCGCTTTCAAACCTATGTTTTTCAACATCCTCCCAATCAATTGGGGAATAATGAATACGAAATATGCGCCAATTGCCCTGATATAACTGTCAGACAAAACCAGCTTGTCCCGACATGTCTGGCCGATGTATTATATCCTATACATATAAAAAATCAGGAAGATGTATAAAATGAAAATAACATTTATCATGCCATCTATAGGTAAAAGACCAGGAGACTTGAGTTATGTAAAAACCTGGCAAATGGAACCATTGCAAATCGCTATATTATCGACGTTGACTCCCTCTGATATCGACCGAGAGTTCTATGATGATCGTTTGGAAAATATAAACTACGACACCCAGACTGATTTGGTTGCCATCACGGTTGAAACTTACACGGCCCGAAGATCCTATGAGATTGCCTATCAGTTTCGAAAAAGAAATGTAAAAGTAGTCATGGGAGGGTTCCATGCGACTTTACTCCCCGAGGAAGTAAAGCAGTATTGTGATATAATTTTTGTGGGAGAGGCTGAAGGTTTATGGGAAAAGTTAATCATTGATTTAAAAAATAATGAATTAAAATCAGAATATATAAATAATTCGCCGCTAAACCTTGCAAATATTTTTCCAGACCGTAAAATCTTTTTCGGAAAGCGGTATCAAAAACTTGGATTAATTGAAACCGGAAGAGGCTGCACCTTTAACTGCGATTTTTGTAGCATCCAGAAGTTTTATAAGCGGACTTATCGATACCGGCCGATTGAAGATGTCATTACAGAGTTAAAAACCTTGCCATATAAATATTATTTTTTTGTTGATGATAATATTGTTGCCAATATAAATCATGCTAAAAAATTATTCAATGCCCTGATACCACTTAAAATTAAATGGTTCACCCAAGGATCCATCAATATGGCAGAGGACCCTGAACTTCTTGACCTCATGAAAAGAAGTGGGTGCCTTGGCGTATTAATTGGATTTGAATCCTTAAATGATAAAACTTTATCCAGCATGAACAAGGGTATTAATCTAAAACATGACAGAGAAAAATCTATTTTAAAAATTCAAGCTGCAGGTATAAAAATTTATGGAACTTTCGTTTTTGGACATGAAAACGACCAAGAAGTGGATTTTGATAAGACTTACAAATTTGTTCTAAAACACAAATTCTTTATTGCGGCTTTTAACCACTTGGTACCTTTCCCTGGGACAGATATTTATGAACGTTTCAAACGCGACGGCCGACTAGTACATGAAAAATACTGGTTAGATCATAACTACTGTTTTGGCGATGTTTCCTACCGGCCCCAAAATTTTTCAGCTGAAACATTAAGTAGATTGTGTTTCTTATACAGAAATAAATTCTACTCAACAACTTCCATATTTACTAGATTTTTTAATCGAACTAATTTTCAACATTTCTCCCATCCATTTTTTTATTTGTTGATAAGTATTTTATCCCGTAGGGATGCCAAAAAGAGGCAGGGTCTACCTATGGGGACCGGTCAGGCATACGAGTGAAAATTACTTTTATAAAACCTGGAATGGGTGAAAAAAAAAGTTACGATGCCATGGAGCCTCTGGTCTTTGCAATACTAAAAGCCCTAACTCCCCAAGAACATGAAGTAATCTTATATGATGATAGATTGGAAGAAATTCCTTATGATGAAACGACTAATCTGGTAGCGATTACAGTTGAAACTTTTACGGCCAAAAGAGCTTATGCCATAGCTGATCAATTTCGTAAAAGAAATATACCTGTCATCATGGGAGGTTTTCATCCAACCATGGTACCCAAGGAGACTATTCAATATTGTGACTCAATCGTGCTTCAAGACGCAGAAAATCTCTGGCCTACTATTCTTGATGATGTAGTTAACCACCGCCTACAAAAAATCTATAAAAACGAGACACTCCCCCCATTAAAAAATATCATTCCTGATCGATCCATTTTTAAAGGAAAAAAATACAGAAATTTACATCTTATCCAGTTCAGTAGAGGATGTAAGTTTGCATGTGATTTTTGTTCTATCTCCTCTTTCTATGGGAAAAGTCTCCGATTCAGGCCTGTTCATGATGTTGTGATTGAAATTAAAAATCTTAAATATAATAACCTTTTATTCGTTGATGATAATATTTTTTCTAATCGAGAACTGATGAAGGAATTACTACTTGCTCTTATCCCACTAAAAAAACGTTGGATTTGTCAGATCAGCATTGATGTTGCACGTGATGAAGAAATATTATCTCTTATGAAAGAAAGTGGTTGCCTCGCTTGCATCATTGGCCTCGAAAGTCTTAGAGAACAAAATCTTATTCAGATGAAGAAAAAATGGAATCACCAGATTGAATATTCAAAGGCGATCAAGCATATTAATAATTATGGAATAATGGTTCTAGGTACTTTTGTTTTAGGTTATGATTTTGATGACGAAACCTCTTTTGCTGAGATTTTAACATTTTCCATAAAAAACAAACTATTCTTGGCCCATTTTAATCCACTAAGCCCAACTCCCGGAACTCCCCTTTTTGATAGGTTAAAAAGCGAGAATAGATTGATAAACGATCCATGGTGGTTAAATAACAATTACAAATACGGCAAAGCCATGTTCAAACCGGCTAAGCTATCATCTGAACAATTTGAACAGGCGTGTTTTGAAAATCGTAAACAATTCAATTCGCTTTCTTCAATAATGTTTCGGTTATTCAATAAAGCACATCTGAAAAGTTTCACCAATTTTTATTTTTTCTTAGGCGCAAATTTTATCACAAGAAAAGCTATAAAGTTCAAACAAGGAGTAGCTTTGGGAAGTCAGGAAAAATAATGAAGATCACTTTAATAAAACCCAATATTGGCAGGATGGAACATTCTCTTTATATCGATGAAGGAAGAATGGAACCCTTGCAACTGGGAGTGATTGCTGGTTTGACTCCTCCCCATATTGAGGTCGCACTTTACGATGATAGAATGGAACAAATTCCCTACGATGATAAGACAGACTTAGTCGCTATTACAGTTGAAACTTTTACCGCCAGAAGGGCCTATGAAATAGCCAAAGAATTTCGTGACAGAAAAATACCCGTTCTAATGGGTGGTTTTCATCCAACCTTGATACCACAGGAGGTGCAAGAACATTGTGATTCGATGGTGCTTGGTGATGCAGAAGGAATATGGAGTGAAATCATCAGTGACTTTGAAAAAGAAAAAAAATTAAAACCTGTGTATAAATCTAGACCTGGCATTGGACAATTGGGAGGATACATCCCCAGAAGAGATCTGTTCAAGGGTAAAGGATATCTTCCCATAACTTTAACTCAATTTGGAAGAGGTTGCAGATATTCATGCAATTTTTGTGCAATCAGTGTTTTTTTTGAAAAAAATTATTTTGCAAGACCGGTAAATGAAGTAGTTGCTGAAATTGAAAAGCAAGGGAGGCGCTATCTTTTTTTTGTTGATGACAATATCGTAGCACACAAAGAAGAAGCTAAAAAATTATTCAGGGCGCTTATTCCCCTCAAAAAAAAATGGGTCAGCCAAGGATCCATCGATATGCTGGAAGATGAAGAACTTATGGAACTTATGGTAAAAAGTGGTTGCCTGGGAAATGTAATTGGTCTTGAGTCCATTAATCCTTTTGATCTACGTGAAATGAAAAAGACACCCAATATAAAAAAATTTGATCACTACGCCACCCAGGTTAAATTGCTTAGAAATTACGGTCTGCAAACATGGGCTGCATTTACGATCGGACATGATTGGGAAACACCAGCAGATGTTGATAAAACTTTGAATTTTGCGCTTGAAAGTAAATTCACCTTTGCTGCCTACAATATTTTAATGCCTTACCCGAGCACTGCTCTTTATAAAAAACTTGAAGAAGAAAATCGCCTTCTTTACGATGGCAAATGGTGGCTACATCCTGAATATAGATTTAATCATGCTTCTTTCAAACCTAAATCCATGAGCGCTGATCAACTAACCGAAGCAGTATACAAAGTCAGAAAAACTTGGAATAGCAATCTCTCTATTTTGAAACGTTTTATTGAGCCACAAACCAATATGCGCACGCTTGAACGAGCTTTAATTTACTGGACGTATAACCCACTTTTTAAGAAAGAAACCTTTAAAAAACACGGCATGCATTTTGGTTTAGCAAATAATAAATCAATCAACTAATTTATTCCAAAGTAACCTGAATTTTGCCTAAAACAGATTCATTTATCACACGTCACAAATCTGGACGGACCTACCGCTTGGTGATAACATTTTTATCTAATGAAAATTCTTCTAATTATGGCCAATGGTAATATTCACGCTCTTCGTATAGGAAGTTTTACTAAGTCTTTTCGGGAAGCTCCTCTTACCATGACCACCCTAGCGGGACTCGTTCCTGCCGAACTCAATGCACATATTCATATTCATGACGAGAATGTTGAAAAACTAGATCCCCAAAAATATCTAAATTATGATTTAATTGCCATATCCGCAATGACTGGAACGGCAGTCCGTGCTTATGAAATTGCCGATTACTACAAACGCCATGGTAAGACTGTAGTGCTTGGAGGAATTCACGTTTCCATTTATCCAGAGGAAGCTAAAGAACATGCTGATTGTATTGTGGTTGGGTATGCTGAAAAAATCTGGCCAATGCTCTTAAGAGACTTTGCACAAAAAAAGATGAAAGCACGCTACGATTGTCCAGACGAAAGTGAATTAGAGCATCTTCCGCATGCCAGACGTGATCTCCAAAATAGCCTGCGTTATGTGATGCCAAATACCATCATGGCTACCAGAGGGTGTCCGCATGTTTGTGACTTTTGTACGATCCCTGTGGTCAGTAAAAAATATTCTAAACGACCAGTCCATGAAATAGCAGCAGAAGTTGCGACATTAAAAGGCAAACGTTTTGCCATCAATGACGTCAGTCTTATTGAAGATCGCGAATGGTCCATTGCTCTTTTTAAACAATTAGCACCCCTTAAAAAAGTCTGGGGCGGACTTTGTGTATTTAAAATTTACAAAGACAAAGAACTGATGCTTTGGCTTAAGAAAAGTGGCTGCAAATATATGCTGGTGGGATTTGAATCCATTAGTCAACATTCTCTTAAAACAATTTATAAGGGATTTAATCAAGTTGAAGATTATCAAGAAGGCATGAAAGTCTTCCATGATCATGGTATCGCCATTCAAGGCTGTTTTGTTTTTGGATTTGATCATGATACGCAAAACGTATTTGAAGAAACGGTTGAACAGGTAAATAAACTAAAAATTGATATCCCTCGCTATTCCATCTACACACCTTATCCTGAAACAGCGCTATTTAAGCGACTTGTGCATGAAAATAGAGTCCTTACCAAAGATTGGTCGCTTTATGATACCCAACACGTAGTGATTCGTCCGGCTAACATGACCCCTGAAAAACTGCATGAAGGATTTCGCTGGGCCTATCAAGAAACGTTTAAATTTTTATCAATCAGTAGACGTACCATACGAGCTAACTGTGACTGGCCAATTACATTTATTGGCAACCTAGCATATAATATATACGTTAAAAGATTATATAGTACCGAAGTATACGTACAACCTGATTTCTATGCAATGATCAGAAACGGACATACTCACAAGGAAGCTGTAAAGCAACTGGGTATGAGTTCTGTTTGGTTACCTGACCAATTAGAGACAAGATGATCATTTTCCAGCAAATTGTCACATAAAATACAACAATTAGCGAATCAGTGCTGGGAGATAATCAAGTGTCTTTAAATAAAGTTCAACTTTAGCTGGAAGTTTCTCGGTTAAGAAATCCGCTAATATCTGCACGTCTAAAGCATAAAGTTTTTTAGTGTCCTCATCAGCATTGCTTGGAGCTGTGTTTGCTACTTTAATAAAGTTGATAACTTTTAATAGTTTTTCTGGGCCCAGTAAAAAAGCAGCATAGAACAATTTTCCAGACTCTTCCCCGATTTGCTCAACTAGCATTTCTTCAGTTAAGGGAGCATTTTGTAAAGCTAACGAGTAAAGTTGTTCTAAATACATAAGTGGAATTTGAGCTGCTCTTTGCTCTTCGATCGTAAAATCAGCAGGGAACTCAAAGTTTCCTGTTTTAATTTTGTAAACTTTAAGGATTACTTGTGGGTCCAGTGTACTTAAGAAACCAAGCGCAAGCGAAGAATCAATCATATGCCAAGCAAGCTTATTTCTCTTGGTAGCGATATAAACCGACTCATTTGAATTTAAAATTTTCATATCATTGGCGGAATAACTTTGTGTTAGGGTAGTTCTAAAAACACCAAATGAATGAATAAAATCTCTAGCGGTGTTCTTCATAGCGATATCACTAGTTTGATTAGAAATTGCAGCAGTAAAAAGTTCTTGTTTGTTAAGTTCCACGTTACTGTCACTTGGAAGGCCTAGGAATCTAATTACCGACATGAGTGGTTGTTCTGGGATAACATATGAGCTATCGATCGCGTACTTTTCCGCATAGGCTTCGCCCAATTGTGTTTTAAAAAAAATGGGGTTATCAAGCGAAGTTCCCAGTGTGATATGCTCGATATAATTCATAAGTTCTGCTTTAATACTGGTAATATCGGATAAACTCCCTTGTAACTCTTCAGTGGAACTATTTCCAAAATATCGTTCAGTAAGCATTTTCATGGCCAGAAGTTTATCGGCCCACGTTCCCCTTACGGCAATATCTGTAGCGTATGGATAGATTGGGTTTGGATCTTTTATACTATTAAAGAATTTTCCGGCTTCACCTTTTACGATTAATTTATCTTCAAAAAAAGCGGCTACAACGTTTTCGTCAAAGCATGATGTTGGGACGTAGCTTAAATTATATTGTAATTTTTCTTTATAAATTTCTACCAGCTTGACAAGTTTTTTGGTTTCAGTTGGTGCAGACTCATCAGCTACCGCGCAAGTTAAATCGGGAGTTTTTAAAATATCTAGAAACATTTTACCAACCAGAAGTGCTGCATCTTTGCGATCATTAATATCTTTACATATTGGATATTGTGCGATCATTTCAGGAGTACATCCCTGTTCCATTAATGCCTTTCCAAAAATGCTCTCGAAAAATTCATATTCTTCATAAACTAGTCTGGCTGATCTGAACATGTTGTATCGAGAAGATACTGCACCTGCGATTCCATAATCAGAAAATTCTGTTCTTCCATTTCTAAAATTTCTATATTTATAACCATCTTCATATTTTTTCTGGTGATGGTTGGCAATTTCAGAAACACTTGTTCCTTCATCAAATCGGTTACATCGAATTGATAATCCGGCATTTTCATCAGTACAAAATCCATATTTTTTTAATTTTACATCAGGTTTTTCAGTTTCCAGGAGTGTATTTTCTATTTTAATCACTTCATTATTTTCATTTATTACTTCTCTGGCATAAGCAAATTGAAGGGCAGCAATATCATATTTTCCAAGGAATGGATTGATAGTGTTAAGTTCGGAGTAACCATAATCCATAATTGAGCTAAACACTGGAGTTGCATGAAGGCCTAGCTGTTCTGCTTCTTCTTTGGTATAGAAGTTTTCTTTATCAAAAGATCCCATGAAGTTGTGACGAAGACCTAGGTTATGTCCCATTTCGTGAATGAGGGTAGGAATATAGATGTTTGGCATGATGGCGTTTTTAATTTCTTCTTGTTTGCTTCTAGACAAGCTAGTCCATGCTTTCAGCGTTTTATCAGTATTACGAATACCTTCAATTAAAGAGATTTCTGCAAATTCTTTTTTAGCAAGCTCTGGTATGCTGATAAGTTCTGCAGTACATGCTCCTTGCTTACCAAGGTGAGTAAGTTTTTTATTTTCTAGAGTCGATAGATCAGTCTTATCTATCGGCAGTTTGGCGTTGGCAAGGGAAAGCTTTTGTAAATCAAGAGCACGTTGCTTTTCTAGCACCGCAGATTTATTTTTATATTGTTCAAGTTTTTTCAAACTAGCGGGATCAAGTGGTTTTATTTTTCCTGTTAATAGACTGGTTAAATTTTTGCCAGATTTTATAAAATGATCTATTGCGTGGAAATTAGAATGAGCAAGATGTTTGTCGATTGATTCAGTTACTGAAGTATCATCTCTTCGCTCAATACTGAGATCCACCATTGCTTCATAAACACTTCGTACTGTGCTGGTTAAAACACCTCCATACATATTGACGTGTCCTTGAATAATTTCACCCGTGAGTGGGTTAACTACGGTTGGGCCATAGCCTAAGAGTCCGTTGGAAAGTGGATCGTCAATTAGATTAATAGAATTATATCGTAGATCTCCAGTGGTGACACCGTCTTTGGGTTCTTCCAGCTTTAATCTAAAAGTAATATTAGCAGCTTCAAGTCCAAGGTTCAGTCGATCAAATGCTTTAATAGTTGCATTTTTAAGAAGAAGATTGCTTGGTTTATTAAAATTTTTACTCAAGTAATAAGTAATAGTTTCTCTTTTGGGATTCCATCGATGCATTAAATAGGATTCTTCGGGACGGGATGGATCATATACTTCATCTAGTTTGGATACCTTGGTGGTAAATAGACCGAAACGATGTTGATCTTGAATCGGATAATTTACGGGCTCATAGTCCTTGCTGATAACATCATCGAGTCGAACCATGGAGTAAAAAAATCTCATTTTAAATCCGGCGTTACTAAGTTGTTCGCCGTAATATAAGGGAGCGATACATTCGAAGCGCGAAGACACTTTAAAAGTTTTTTCAAGCTCAATATTAATAACGTTTTTGTTTAATTTGTAATTTACGAGCCCTGTACTGACTGGAGTGATACAGTCTGAATCAAGATTTGATAGATCAATTGAATTAACTTCATTTACACTCATTGTTGCAAAATCTGGTTTAAAAAAATCTTTGCTATACCATGGGATCTCGGTATTTTCTTCTTCTTTATTTTCACATTCGCCAGTTGTGGAATTGGTCTGACATCTAAAGGATTTATAGGTTACTGGAATGGAAAGTACCGGAGTGTTATTCAAGTCATTGTCTGCAAAACGAGAGTCTTTTTCTACTTCAACGATTTCAAGTGTTTTTTCAGTGAACTTTAATTTTACAATTTTTTCATCGCCTTGAAAGTAGGGAGAGGCGGACTCGACATCTTTAGGAGCACCAAGTGTTGAAGGGACATATAGAAATTTGCTATCAGTATCTACGACAAGACCTTTATTCATCAATTCAGCTTCTTTATAAACAGTTTCATAAGGATTATCCTTGGCACAACCGACGATTAAAACCGTTAGTAAAATTCCCAGTAACAATTGCTTTTTCATTTCTGCTCCTTCTAAAATGACGTAGTTAAACTTACAAACATGGTTGTTTTGACGCTGTCATATATTTTTATATTGCTATCATTTCCAGTTGCTTTATACATACTTGCCTCAGTGGCAATGCCTACTGAATAATCCAAATTTTTAATAATGTTTCCATCAAGGGATAGAGCACTGGCATAACTTGGTTTGCTTAAATTGCCTGCGTAAGTCCATCCTTGAACCATCTTAAGAATGTATGAAAGTCCAATTTTCTCAAGCGGATTGTAAGTGAGAGTGAAGGTGTGCGATGAACTGACCTGATTATTTGCTTTATTTTCGATATTATATTTGTACTCATGAAAATTCAGCGTTGCTCCCAGATAATATCTGAAAGTCATATATTTTAGTCCGATTGCTTTTAAATCAAGGATAACTCTAGGAGATATAAAAAATGATCCTTGAAGAGTATTAGTCTCTCTCGATGTTTCACTAGTAGGTATGATAGTTCCCAGAAGTCCAAAGAAGGAAGCATGTTCTTTCCAAGATCCAAGTGTTCGGTTCAGATAGATAGTAGTGTCATTAAAAGCCTGTGTTCGTTCATCAGTTAGGTCTTTACTGGCCCCACCTACTAGATTGGTAGTCATTTTGTCACTATTTGTATAAGCGAGAATCATATCAAGACTTGATGATAATGCGTGCTCGTTTGACGAAGGGGAGTAGAAATTGCTTTCAATGGATGTTTCTATTGAGCCACTTATTTTTTTATAAAACGAAAAGTCAGAGACAGAAATAGCTTCTTGCGAGAGTGATACTAGAGGATAACAACAAAAAAATAAGAAAAACTTTTTCATTTTCTTTCTCCGCCTAACCATCAAAATCCGTTTAATGGAATGTTTATGCAGATTAATTTGCAATCCTTAGACCAAAATAATTATTGATAAATGCAAATAGACGCAATGCTTAGCAGAGAAAAAAATTCTGATAAAAAGAAAGAACTGATTGAGATTTAATTCTCGATCAGCTTTGAGGTCAACGTATTCACTTGCACGAAAATAAATACCATAAAATTTAAGTCTGGCCCAAAAACTAAAAAACCAACCGCTATGGTTGGTGAAAAATTGGTTGCGGGGGTAGGATTTGAACCTACGGCCTCCGGGTTATGAGCCCGGTGAGCTACCAGACTGCTCCACCCCGCGATAATATTGTGATTTCAATCTGTTAAGATAGCGTGAATATAAAACAAGTTTCAAGTAATGTCTAGTTTTCAACTTAAAATAATTCCAAGCATTTCACTCCATCATAAATATCTAAAATTACTGAGAGCTAATCCGATATATAGGTAGAACTTTTAATCTGTAGTGGAGTTGTGTAATGACAAACAAAACCATCGAAACTAAGTATTTAGACATAAAAATTGATTCAGAACACTTATCGGCCAATCAAATCAGGTTAATCAAGGCCATCAATTCTATGATTACACACGTTCTCACAACTTCTAAGGAAGATGAATACTTCGACGGTAGTGCTGATTTGATAAGAATGTGTGGTGCTTTGGTAAAGCAGGCATTATTCACTGAAATAAACACGAAAAGTAGCATCCCTTACGGCGAACAGGCCTTAGAGTATGCGGTCGACCTGCTCAAAGAACATATGGAACAATCTAAAGTTGTCTCTTACGACAACTAGTCATTTACTCTTCTTTTTTCGCATTTTCTTCTTTTGATTGTTGCTGCTTTTTAACTTGCTGATAATTATTAATGGTACTTTTGTAATGTTCCTTTCTAAATTTATAGAAACGTTTATCATCAGCTAGTTTGGTACTGGGATTTATTTTTTTATCTTTAAGCTTCACGGTTTTCTTAGTAGAAAAATAATTTTGAGGTTCCTGGTTTTTATCACCAAGCCCAATTCTCTCAATCAGCTGTTTCTTACTGACCAGAGCAAATTTACCGACACCCAGGCCTTCTATGCCAAGTCCTCCAATCGCCACCCTTTTTAGTTTGTCGATCGTAATTCCATTGTGCGCACAAATTTTTCGAATTTCCCTGTTTTTGCCTTCACTCAAACGAAACTCTAATTTGGTTTTGTTCTTGAGTCGCTCAATAACTCTCACCGAGACCGGTTTTACCGCCGTCCCTTCAATTACTACTTTGCTTTTTAATTTTTTCAATATTGGCTCAGTAATTATTCCAAAAACTTTTACTTCATACATTTTAATAATTTTAGAGCTGGGGTGAATAACCTGATTGGCAAAGTCACCATCGTTGGTTAAAAGCAGCAGTCCTTCCGAATTATAATCCAGTCTACCAACTGGATATATACGCTCACTTATATCCTGGCATAAATCCAAAACTGTTGGTCGCCCTTCCGGATCGTGTGAAGTGGTCACATAGCCCCTGGGTTTATTCATAACAATATATAGTTTGTCAGACGACTTAACTTCCACCACTTGATTATCGACGTGAACAACATCTTCCTCGGGATTAATCTTGGCACCTAGGGTATTTTCCACTTGCCCGTTTACTTTGACTCTCCCCTGGGAAATAAGATCTTCCGCTTTTCTTCGGGAAGTGACACCACTATCAGCAATGTACTTTTGCAATCTAACTAAATTCGAATTTTGACTCATTTGAAAACTCCTTTTAATCTCGCCTCACGGCTGTTTAAAAAGCTATATTGATTTTTAAGCAAGATAATCGCTAGAACCCATCAACGTCCAGTGATTCCCCTGACAATGAACTTTTTTCATTGTTATTCTTCAAAAAGCTCAGATCCAGATCATAATCTTGCGCACGATCCATTAAATTATCAGTTACGCGATCCACTTGCTCACTTTTATCATCTAGATCATTGTTATATAA
>Ga0208958_1000540_pt1 | contig 44811 bp, 57 predicted proteins | sample RifOxyB1_FD_184032 | JGI IMG/M metagenome (GOLD analysis project Ga0208958, IMG submission 184032) | Soil microbial communities from Rifle, Colorado - Rifle Oxygen_injection B1 (SPAdes) | ecosystem: Environmental > Terrestrial > Deep subsurface > Rock core/Sediment | place: Rifle, Colorado...
AAAAAATATTTATGCCTTATAAATATTGTTAAAATAAGATATCTGCTTCTAGTAATAACAAAACACTAAATTAATTATTTACCCCTCATTATTATTATTATTATTATTATTATTATTATTATTATTATTATTTTAAATAAGTTTTCAGATAAATAATCTTTATTTTAATTGTAAATAAATTATAGGACACAGATGTACAACTGATATTCACTTTTACTTATTATCTCCCTTATTATTCACACTATTCATAATGGTTTAATACAAAAAAATTAAAAATACTATTGTTTAATTGTATATATAATTTAAAGAAGTGAATCTATGAACTTCTAAAAAACTTGAGTTGATACTAATAACAAATCTATTTCCCAACCCTAACAATCCAATTCTTTTTTGAAAATCTATCATGCTCACGAGCATCATAAAATTCCAATATTTTAAAACCAGTTTTTCTAAGCAAATTTAAAAATTCTTTTCTTCCATATAAATAATAATATCTCATATAAGGAACTCCATCTTCTTTCCAACTCATAAAAATATCTCCTTTATTTCCAACACCATCAAACCGACTATCCTCAGAATTCCATACACTTATCAATGCTTCACTTCCTTTTTTCAAAACCCTATAAAATTCCTTAAGTGAATCTTCTCTTTGTTTTTTTCCTTCAATACAATGCAAAGTAGCCATGAAAAGCCCATAATCAAACATATTATTTTTAAATAAATTTCTATCAAGTCTATCAGCACTACTTTTTATTAAAATACCTTTTATTTTATTCTCTTTAAGATATATTTCAGCATGTTTTAATTGAATAGAAGAAAAATCAACACCATAATATTTTATTTTAGAATTTGAAACCATATTCCTCCCATTTCCACATCCAAGATCAATAATTTTAATATCTTTAGCAATTTTGGATTTTTCTGATTTTTTAAAATCAGAACTTACTTTATTTAGAAACTCTTCAACAATAGGAAGTCTTTTTACAACATAGGTTTTCCAAGGATTTGCAATATTATCCCAAATCTCTTCCTGATTTGGTTCTTTTCCAGATTTCAAAAATTCTTTCTTACTTATTATTTTAATTACATCAGTCATAGAATAACAAAGAAGATTTAACTTTAAAAACCATATTATCCATTATATTTTAATAAAATGGTACTAGTAAACTCACACTGCCATACAACTTTTTCAGATGGACAATTATCAGTAGAAGAAATAGCAAAATTAGCAAAAGCACAGGGAATAACCCATTTGTATTTAACAGACCATCATATTCCTAAGAATTCAAACTCTACACTAGATATTAAAAGATATTTTAAAGAAATAGACAGAGTTAATACTCTAGTTAATCCAAATCTAAAGATATACAAGGGTGTTGAACTAGATTTTATTAAAGGTGAAGAAGACTGGTTTAAAGAGCAAGCCTCAAAAGGATTTGATTTTGTTTTAGGAGCAATCCATAATTTAACTCCTGAAAGAATTTATCCAGTAGAATTACCTTTAGAAAGATGTGAAGAATTAACAAAAATATATTTTAGTCAATTAAGAAAACTTGCTTCCTCAGGCCTTGCAGATTCCATTGCACATTTTGATTTAATCAAACTTAGTTCAGATGAAAATCCTGATTGGTATAAGAAAGAAGTTAAAAAAACCCTTAAAGTAATAGCAAAATCTAAAATTGCCATTGAAATAAATACATCTGCCACAAGAAAAGGAGCAATAGAATTTCATCCAAGCACCTGGATTTTACAAATAGCCCATGAAATGGGAATTCCAATAACAATTGGAACAGATGCCCATAAAACAAAACACATGACTCACCAATTACAGGAAGCAATAGAACTTGCAAGAAAAATAGGATACACCCAAATTCTAAGATTTAAAAAAAGAAAACCCATATCTATTCCAATATAAAAACTAAAATTTTTTGAACATATATTAAAAATGTAAATTTTTTATATCACAAGAAAATGTTATAACTTTTTCTTCATATACCCATATTTATCAACCCTATACCTCAACTTCCTATAATATTCTCTAACACCTACTCCTGAAATTATTTTCAATTCATTAATTCCATCTTTCTTAACAATTTTTTCAGCATTCATTAAAAGCATTTTTCCAAAACCAGAATGCTGCCCTATTTCACCTGCTTTTTCACCAATATTCAAAGTTTTTCCATAAACATGAATCTCCCTAATAATTGCTTTCCCATTAAAAATCCTAAGCCTAAGTAATCCAAATAAAATATTATCTTTATTAACAATCTCTAAAAAATATTCATCTCCACCAGAAGCACCATACCTAGTTGTCTTTAAAAAAACCTTTTCATCAACATCAACTCCATCCCTAAGGGCAAATCCTATTTCCCTGAACCTTATTTCTTTAATTTTATCTTTCATAGAAGAACTTTTCAAAGCACTTTCAAAATCCCTTCTCAAATCAATTCTATGAATTCCAGCTGTTAAATAATCAGGAGGAATCTCCCTCATTATTCTCATGATTCTACAATAATTAGGAACAATAAGCATTATTTTTTCAAGAAGCTTCTCTATTTGTTTTTGAGAATATGGTTTATACTTTCCTTGTTTATACCATTTCTCCAGCACAGCTCCTTTGATAACCTGACAAGGATAAATTTTAAGTTGATCTGGTTTAAAATTTTCATCAGAAAATAATTTCTTAAACATAGAGTAATCATCCTTAGGATTGCTTCCAGGAAGTCCGAGCATCATATGATAACCGATCTTAAATCCGTTATTTTTCAATCTCTTTGTTGCATCAATTACTTCCCTAACACCATGTCCACGATTTATTTTTTTGTAAATTTTATCATCTAAACACTGCACTCCTAATTCAACCCTAGTACAGCCAAACTCAAGCATTCTTTTTATTTCAAGGTCAGAACATGTATCAGGTCTTGTTTCAATACATAGTGCAACACACCTATGTTTTGCTTTTTCATTTTTCTTTTTAGCATCCTCAAGACTTTTACTTTTCTTCCCATTAAGAGCATCATAACATTTTTTAATAAAATTATTCTGATACAGAGCAGGAAACTCCATAAAATTTCCACCCATGATAATTAATTCTATTTTAGAAGTTGGATGATTCATAGCCTCAAATGCATTAAGTCTACTTACCACCTGCCCATAGCTATCATACTTTAATCTTTCTGCACGAAGTACAGGCGGACTCTTTGGAGTATACGATTGCGGAACATTAAGAGATGGGCAATAAATACATGTTCCATGCTTGCATTTCTTAGGTTTACACATAACAGCAATAGGAGTTACTCCTGCCAAAGTCTTCGAAGGCTTTCTAATTTCATCTGCATTTGGTAGTTTCATGTTAAGTCTTAATTTGGGTCAAGCCTTTTCAAAAGGGTTGGTTTCATATTAGGTCATTAACAAAACAATAACTTCATTTATTAACCTTATGAAAAAGAAAAAAACATTTGTGAGAGTTACCTCAAGAGATTAAAAAAAAGAAAAAGATTAAAAAAAATAAAAAATAAAATTAAGGTGCGGTAATTTTATTCAAACCTTCACACCATTGATCTCCAATCTTACCAGCAGTAGAAATTTCAGCACCAGTAGCAACTGCAGGAACTGTAACAGGTCCAGATTCAAACTCACCTAATGCACCACCATCAGTACCAGCTTGTGCACCAGCAACATAAACTCTGTAAGCAGAAACTGCTTTATTTGGAATAACAGTAACAGTAGTTTTAGCTGTATTTAACGCTACATTCATTGAAAATCCAATACATCCTTGTTGTTCAGTAACACTAGTCTTTCCTTGATTAAGAACTCCCATTACAACTTGCCAAACAATAATAATTGCAGCAAGTACAAGAAGAATTATCAATACAGTAGTTATAATTTCAGACTGCGCTTTTTTTGACATCATTTTTTAACCTCCTTTCATACCTCTTTAATAAATCTGAATATATAACAAATTCATCATTTATAAACATTTTTATTAAATATCATTCATGACAAAACCAAAATAATAACTTTTTACTATCTTTTCCATTGAATTTTCCATAGCCAAATTTTTCAAAATAAACTATTTCCGAATCCTTGGGTTTGAAACTAGTTTTTCCAAAAATCTTTTGATTATCAGGCATTAGAATAATCACATTAGATTTTTTCTCATCTGTTTTTTCAAAATCCGCTTTTTTTGTTTTGCTTCTTAAAACTTCTCTATTAAAATTATTAAGAACTTTGAAAAAATCTCTCTGAGAAATTACCTTATCAACCTCGCTCATTCCCCTTTGCACAATCATTTTCTCAAATGCCTCTGGCTGATATCCTCTTTTTCTCAAAGCAGCAATAAAAGGAAGTCTAATATCATCCCACCCACTATAAACTCCTTCTTTTATTTTAGCTTTAGTTTTAGAACAGGATATTTCCAAATCAATAAAATTATATCTTCCTAAAAAATAAGTTCTAGGAAGTTTTTCATTAAATATTTTAAAAATCATTGCCTGTCTTTTTGCATTATCCCTGTGTTCCTTAGCTCTTATTATATGAGTAAAACCAAATTCCATATCATCGCATGCAACACACAGATTCATCAAAGGCCAAACCCTATATTTTTTTCCCTGCCTAGGATGTTTTGTAAGATTAATTCTTGCAAGAGGAAAATCTCTCATAGCAGGATTACTATCATTTAAATCAGATTTAAATCTTAAAACAGCTTCTCCTTCACCATAGCCCTTTTTATCAATCATTTTTTCCCATCTTAACAACTGCTCTTTAAGAGAAAGATTTCTACAAGGACAGGGTTTTCTATTATCAATTAATTCCTTAAACTTTTCACTATCACAAGTACAAACATAGGCAGACTTTTTATCAATTATTTTTTCAGCAAGTTCATAATACTTTACCATTCTATCTGATTGACAATAACACTTATGCACATTTCCAAATATCCAGTCAGCTTCTTCAGGAATCATTTCATATGCATCAGCATCAATATTTTCAGGATTTGTATCTTCAATTCTTAAATAAAACATACCGCAATATTTCTTAACATAAAGTGAATTAAGCATTCCTGTAAAAATATGTCCAAGATGCATTGGTCCAGAAGGAGAAGGAGCAAATCTCATAATAACACCTTTTTTCTTATCCACACCTTCAAGTTCAGCCAATCCTTCTCTTTCAGGTCTTTTTCCAATAAGACTTTTTAATTCTTCAAATTCTCTTTCCTGTTCTAAAATAGAAATAGCATCAACTTCTCTAAGTATTGCCTGTATCAAAGGCATAACCTCTTGTACATCTTCCTTAGACAAACCATGATTAAATAATCCACTAAGGACACTTCCAGGATTAGCTTTGCCATCATGTTCTAAAGCATTCTTCAATGCATAGGCTCGTATCAACTTTTTATCAATTATCATATATTATTAAGAAAATCTATTTTTATAAATATATACTATATCAAACTTAATTATAAAAACATAAGACTATCAATTTCATTAAGATAATATGCCCAAAAAAAGTTTATTAAGAGATTTAGTAATGAGCTGTCATGGCCATAATGTAGATCATCTTCTGATACCTAATAATGTCTATCTTATTGGAAGATCTCCACCAGAAACTAAAGGATATGATTTAATAAAAGTTCTCGAAGGTTATAATCCATCAAGAGAAAGGGATGAAAACAAAGAAAAACAAGGTTTATCTGTATCCAGACTTCAAGGTATTTTAAGAATAGATGAAAGAGGAGTTACTTGGTTTTTGCAGAAAAGCCAAACTTCGAAAACCTATCAAATTGAAAAAGAAGAAATTAATATTGATGAACACCTATATCAAGAATTGCCAGAATTAATGGATGATAACCACCAAATACTTACAGGTGTAAAAAAACAATTATTTTCAGGAGATATCCTTGTTTTTTCAAAAGATATTAGATTTCTTTATCCAATGCTATACCTCACTGGAATAGACACAGAACATGAAAGAACTCTTGAAAATAGGTATAGAACTGAAGATACAGGAGTATTTACAGTAGAAAAAATATTAAAAAGAATATAATCACTTATCACTAAAACCACTAACATCTTCAATTTTCTTTTCTTCTTCAACTATTTTTTCTTCAGATTCAATCTCTTTTAAAATCTCTTTTCTTATTTCTTCTTTTTCTTCTTCCTCACTTATTTTTTCATTTTCAATTATTTCCTCATCCAAATTTTCACCTGTTTCTTTTTCAGCAAGATTCATATTTCTTGCAACCTCATCTTCAATCAATTCACTTGGAAAATCCATTGTTTCACTAGAATCCTCTAGAAGAAAATCCTTAGCAAACTGATCTCTATTTTTATCAAAATAATCATAGAGATAAATCCAAATTTCATCCAAATGATTTTCCTGTTCAAGCCATAATTTTTTTGAATTGCTCAAATGTAATAATGGTAAAAAAGAACTTAATTTTTGCTCTCTTTCTTTTCCAGCAAGATTAGTAAATCCAATCTTATTATGTTGTCTTTCAATTTCTTTTGTTTTTTTAAGTGAAGTTAAAATCCTTGCATAAAATTGTCTTATTCTGTCTTTTAAATCAATCCGAGTAAATGTTGGAAAATCCACTTCTGACAATTTTTTTGCTCTTCTAATAGCAACTTCTCGTTTTATTCTTCTTGTTTCAGTATTTATTGCATGATTCAAAGCACTCATTAATTCATCCAAAGTTACTTTCTTTAACCTAGGCATAGGAGTTCTAGGAATTAAAAGAGGTAGTTCATCAGAATCAATTTCAATCCTCTGAAGAACATATTTATTCTCATCCTTTCTTCCAAATAAAACATCATCAATACTTTTAATATATTTATTAAGCAAAAGCTCAGATTTAATCCTAAGCAATAAAGCAGCAGCCAAAAGCACCTTACTTGAAACATAAAAATCCTGTTCTTCAAGCTCTGCAATTTTTTCAAAATACTTTCTAGTTAAAAGAACCAAATCAATATCCCAAGGATCTAGCTGTTCACTAGATATTAAATCATAAATAATCTGCTGCCAATCAGGCTTTCTGCTAGTTATAACATCATAAACCTGCTGATTACTCATTTTTTCAGGTTCAGGACCGCCTGTTTCTTCTACTGATTCATTTTCATCTTCTGGAAGAAATTTTTCAAAATTGGTCATATTATCGCCCCCTATAATGAATTTAACATCATAATTATCCTTATAAACTCTTTCAGCAATGCTAGAGTAATAAAAATAGGGTATATTCCCTATAATAGAGCTGTCATTACTAAGTTACTACAACATAGAAAACTTTAAAAAGCTTGGATACATAGATTAACTATCACCTCTTTTTCCCCAGAAGAGCCAAGACATGCTTTTGTATGACACCGGCTTTTCTCGGGTTTATAATAAGATTATAGATTATAATCAAAAATTATATTTAATAAAGTCAGGTTCTTCAAGGGAATAGAGAATAAAAGAGGGGTGATAGCGAGTAATCTCACATTTAGTGATAATAAAAACACAGGAATGTGGGATTATGAGGTGGTGATTTTTAATCATTCACTCACAAGCATCATACTTAATCGATTTAAGAAAAAAGAGATTATAAAACAAACTTGTCTAAAATCAAGCACTATTAAAAAATCTCTTTTATATTTTATTCATCTTCTTTAGCTACATAATCAGAACTAGAAATAGGAATTTGAAACTTCTCACCACAATCCAAACATTCAAGAGTTAAAATAGTAGTTAATGAAGTAAGAAGTTTAGCACCACTACAGTGAACCCTAGAAGCCATTTTTACATCAATTTGATTTCCACATTTGCATTTCATTTTAAAATAAATTACTTTTTAGAAAATTCAGTATAATGACACTTGCCACAATATACTCTATTATTTGCCTTCATTAAAAATACTCCCATTCCACACCTAGGACAACTTCTTTCTCTAGTTATCTTATCTCCATCAATTTTATACTTACTATATTTTTTTGAAGTAGGTTTGTTTTTATGAGGTTTTTTCCCACCACTACCCTTTGCATCTTTTGCCATATTAAAGTTTTATAGATTAAATATAATAAGACTATTAAAGAGGTTTAAAAAGGTTTCTAAGGATTAAAGAGTCCTCACCAATAGATAAAAAAGAAACGCTAATAAAGCTACTTTTAATAATTTTATAAAAAATTTCCTTCTTGCAATTACCCATTTCTCAACATCACTAGTATTTTTATTTATCTCATGTTGAAAAAGATTTAAATCACTTTTAACAGAATCATGTTTTCTTTTTCCAGCACTTCTTTTTTTTCTTTTAACCACCATGAATATTAAAAGAACCAATACTTTATAAATTTAATTTAAAAATATTACTCAACAACTTTTGATTATTCTGCCTTCTTAGCTTCAGCTGCAGCTTTCTTAGCTTCCATTTCAACTTTTCTTTTTTCCAAAACAGCTTTTTTCTCTTCTCTTATTTGTTTTCCAGTTTTTTGTATTGCTTTTTCAAGAGCTTCCTTAGAATCATAAACATAGGCTTTAACTAAAAAAGTATTTCTCCCAAACTTTCCCTGGATACCATAGACATCAATATTTTCTTCAGGTTTTTTAAATTCTTCAGAAGCTAGCTTTTTCATATCTACAAAACTAGGATTTTTATCGCTTTCAACTACAAAGCTTACTTCTCTTCTTTTTAGAAGTTCATTTTTAAAATCTTTCTTTATGTCCATATCTATGAATTAATAATATGATTTATAAACCTTACTCTAATCATTTTATAAAAAATTATTCAAACTCTTTCTTCCAATACTATTTGAGGAACCCATTCTCCATTTGTATCTTCCACACAAGGAAGAACTTGAAGATTTGAGGGAGGAACATAATTATTCATTCTTCTAACCGCGTCTCTAGTGTCCAAGGACCCAAATAGATGTCTTCTAGAAGCTTCAAGTTGAGGCAAAAAATCTGTATTATACATAACATTATTAATAAAATCAACTATAAATAATTTTCCAAGAATTAAAGTTTTATCGCATATAATCCTTTTTTATGAACCTTTAATTTCTGAGCAAGCTCAGATTTTTCAAAATCAATTATTTCTACTTTTCCCTTAAAATTATCAGAAAATTCTTTCTTTCCACAGCTAGGGCAATTATCTCCTTCATAGATTAGTTTACAATTTTTACAAGCTTTTTCTTTTGCCATGTGAAGTTTTACCTCCTAAAACGAACAATTGAAAATTTTTTAAAATTTTCATATTTTTATTTTTTCTCCTTTTCTTTTTTAGGTTTAGCTTCTTTCTTTTCAGCTCTTTCAGATTTTTTTGATTTTTGTTTTTCTTCCTTAATCCATTCAAGCTTTCCTAATCCTGGTTGTCTCATAGTAAGTCCAATTTTTGGAGAATCTCCTTTATAGGATACTGCAACAATTCTTGCTAAACAACTGTCTTTTTTCTTTAATACTCTTTTGCTATCTTTTCCAAGCAAAGAATTTGAACTAGAAAAACTAACATAATCATCCATTGTTTGGCTTATATGTATCATTCCTTTCATAACACCCAAATTCATAAAAGCTCCAAAATTAGTAACTTCATCAACAGTACAATAAACTAATTCTTGAAGTTCAGGTTTCCAAGCAATTAATTTAAACTTAGAATTATAATAAGCAGCACCATCACCAGGAATTATTATTCCATTGCCAACTTCCAATACAGAAATTATTCCAACAACCTCGCCAACTTCCTTATCATGATAGTTTGCATATGTTTCTTGCAATTGTTTTGCTACAGCATCAGCTGTCTTTAATCCAAATAACTTCGGCTCTACTCTTACATAATCCTCAACTTCAACTATATAGAACATTGTAAAAGTATAAAAAAAATATGCTTTATAAAGGTTATGTTAATTCACCTTTTTGGATAATTTCAATTATGGATTAAGATAAACCATTCCTTTTAGAAGCTCATCTACACCCTCTGCATCACGAATAGACCTTAATTGACATTCTAAAAATGAATTAGCAACAACTTCCAAAGTACCAACTTCTTTTATAAATATACTAGGATCTTCAGGAAGATCTCTTGTATGTGCTCCTGCAGTTCCCATGCAAACCAATCTAAGTAAATCATTGTTTACAGCTTTTATTGTAAATGCAACATCTCCAGATGCATTAAGAATCATAGCATTTCTTCCAGGACTCATGGAAACCAATTTATATTTTTTTTCTGCAAGAGCTTCGCCAAATCCCCTAAATGTAAAAACATCAGGTCTTTTAGCATCTATTAAAAAAGCAACAGAATAATGACTTCCACATCTTTTAAATGAAACAGTAACTTCATCATAAGGTAAAGGCAATCCAAAAGGGTTATATTGAAATGGAATCGGTCTATTTACTTCCATAATACTTTCATCTGTTAAAGATTGAAATTCCCTGTTAGGTGTAGAATGTCTTGACTCTTCTTCAATTGGAGGTCTTTTTAAAAAACTATGCATGAATTCTAATGAGTCAACTTTAATAGGCATACTTATCCAGAAGATAGTCTATTTATAAATTTTTTGATAAAAAACAATATACAATGTATTTTACTTTGTCAACATCAATTTCTTACCCCTATTCACAAGAATAACTCTACCAAGAATATGCCTCATTTCTCTGTCTAAAGTACAAACAATATTCTTACTGTTTTTCCTAGAAAGATTAATAATAGACTCATCAACTGTTTTTCCAATAGTTTTAACTATAGTTACATTATTAACCCCAAGCAATTGTAAAGCAAGTGAAATAGCTTCTTTATCCCTACCGCTTACCTTCTTTGTTTTATCCTCTTTCAATTTCTCAAGCTCATTAATAACCTGTTTAGGAACAACAAGTTCATAACCTTCATTGATTAATTTACCAATATCTTCAACATAGTCTAGTTTTTCTCTTGCACAATAAATCAAAAAATTTGTATCAAGTATTATTAACATAATTAAAATAACAATAATTAATTTAAATAGTTAACCTATAGAGAATAAATGAACATATCCACCATTGAAAAAGGCTATAGAATATTTAAAGAAAATAATGGAAAAATTACTAGATGGTTTAATGAAAGTTATATTAGGGGCTCATTAGCATACATTGAATCCAGGCCCCTTATAATGATAAACAAGAATGATTCCATTGATGAACAGCTCAAAACCCTAATACATGAATTGCTCCATATTGGCTATGAACATGATCTTTTAATAAAAAAGCCAAGACAAGAATGTGCTCAAGATTTAGAAGAAAAAATCAATCAGGAAACAGAGGAGATATTTGAAAGCTGCCCAGATATGATTGAAATATTAAAAAAAGAAATAGGAACTTCATTCATTGTTCCGGATTAAAAACATTTATATAATTATCTAAGCTCTTCCTTCCATGGAAGAAAGAGGTCATATTTTAAATGTTCTGAAAGAAGTAAAAGCTTCATTGAAAAAAAAGGATTATGTAAAAATAAAAAATCTGAGCAATGAAGTTGTTCACTCTTCTTCAATAGACCAGGATCCAGACGTTATCTCTGTTGCAGTTATAATTTATTCATTAAGCAAATTAATAGAAAGAGAAAATTATAAGGAATACAAAGGTTGGCCAAAATTTTATTCAGATTATATAGAAGGAATTGAAAATCTAATAAAATCTCTTGAAAAAAATGATATTAATAATTTTAGAAAAAACATTGACTTCATAAGAAATAATATCAATAAACTTTCAGGAAATCTAAAAATATACCTAAGCGAAGTTTTTAGAAAAGCAAGAATAAACAAGGCTTCAAGAATATATGAACATGGAATTTCAATGGAACAAACAGCAAGAGTTCTTGGAATTTCAGTATGGGAACTTGCAGAATACGCAGGACAAACAGGAATTGCAGATGTAAACTTTGTAGTAACAATGCCAATTAAACAAAGAATAAAAATAGCAGAAGAGGTTTTTGAAAAATGAAAATGAAAGGGAAAATAAGACTGGCAACAAAAAAAGATTCAAAAACAATCTTAGACTTATTAAATTCATCAACAGAATTAACCGGAGATAGTAGCCAAAACTACACAAAAGAAATGATTAAAGAATATTTATCTAACAAAAATTATATAATATTAATTTATGAATCCAATAAAAGAATAATTGGATTATTAATAGCTGAAATATGGAAAATAGCAAAATATTCATATTTATTTAATATAATAATAAAAAAAGAATTCAGGAGAAAGGGTATTGCAATACAACTCATTAAAAAATTTGAAGAATTATCAAAAAAATATAAATCAAAGTTAATATACCTACATGCCCATAAAAATAATTTAAAAATGCTAAATTTATTAAAAAAGATTAATTATAAAAAAGGTAAAGAAAATATTTATTATTCAAAGATATTAAAATGGTAAAAAATTTAATTTTTGATGCAGGCCCATTAATAAATTTTGCAATGAATGGTCTATTGCCATTATTAACAAAACTAAAAAAAGAATTTAAAGGAGATTTTCTAATAACCAAAGAAGTAAAAAGAGAAGTAATAGATTATCCCGAAACAATAAGAAGATTTGAACTTGAAGCAATTCAAATAAAAGAATTATTCAATCAAAGAATAATAAAACATGCAGATATCACAGAAAGAGAAATAGATGATTTAAGGCAAAAAAGAGAACAAATCATGAGCATTGCAAATTCAACATTCTATGCAGATAAAAAACCAATTCACCTGTTAGATAAAGGTGAATGTGCAGCTCTTGCACTTTCTACAGTTTTAAAAGAACCCTCAGTTCTTGTAATAGATGAAAGAACTGCAAGGATGTTATGTGAAAATCCAGAAAATTTAAGAAAACTACTGCAAAAAAAACTTCATACATCAGTCAATGCAAAAAAAGAAAACTATGAATTTTTTAAAAAATTTAAAATAATCCGCTCAACAGAATTAGCATATATAGCAAATAAAAAGAAATTAATAGATATAAAAGATCCTCGGGCTTATGAAGCAATGCTCTATGGATTGAAATACAAAGGATGCTCTATATCTGAAGAAGAAATAGAAGAAATGAAAAAACTCTAATTATCCTTTTTTCCCAAGAATTATCATTGTCCTTATTATAAAATCCCCAGAAGATTTAGGAACATCCCCTTTATAATCAAACCAAGAAACTAAAAAATCAAATTTATCTAGATATTTTATTTTTCCCTCAAGAGGCTCTGCTAAAATCAAACTTTTTTTAGTATAACCAATTGCAACAGAATAATGCCCACAAAAATCATAAAACCAATTGACTATGACAGGTGCTTTTTTTATTTCAAGCTCTAATTCTTTTATACTAGAATTTGTTTTTATTTTAGCATTTTTAAATCCATGATTTTTTAATACTTTTAGAATATTTTCCGGAGTTGTTCCATGCTTTCTAGAAGATTTTGCTAGCTCAGCTATCTTCTTTTCAGATAGATTTATACCAAAATAATCTAAAACAATTTTTAGACTAGTAGGACCACAATATCCTTGAGTTTGTTTAAATAGATTCAATTTATGTTTAATAAAAGATTTATTTGCCATTTTAACTATATTCTTAACGTATATAGGGATATTATATTATAAAACTATCTAGAAACATTATTTCCTTAATCTAGATAAAATAATAGGTTTATAAATAATTCTTGTCTAAATATAAAATGTCAAAACAAAATATTCTTAATATAAAAACATTCAATAAAGACAAAAGAAAGCCAATAAATAAATTATATAACTCTTATTCAAAACTAGATAAAAACTGGAGCAAAGAAGTTGTAACTGTTTTTAAAGATAATAATATTGAATTACCAATACTATGTTTTTCAACAAAACATAAAGGAAATTCTTTATATTTAATCTCTGGAATACATGGTGAAGAACCAGCAGGACCAAATGCTATCTCAAACAACATAAAATTTTTAAACAAACTAGCAAGAAAAATACATATTGTTTTATTACCTTTATGTAATCCCATTGGTTATAAAAAAAATCAAAGATATCCTGATTTGAAAAATAGTATTGGAGATTCAGAACATTTTTTACTAGATTTAAAAAACAAAAAACCTAGAAGAACAAAGCCTGTTTCAGAAAATTCTTTAAAATTTACTAGCTATCTTATAAAAAAGTCCAAATCATATAAACCAATCCTTGTCTTAGACCTTCATGAAGATGAAAAAATCAATGCGAATTATATTTATTCTCAAGGAGAGTTAGGAAAAAAAGATCCTGTTGCAATAGAAATTTCAAAATTCCTAAATAAAAAAAATCTTGGGTCTGCAAAAAAAATTAAAACTCGTTTTAATGAAATAATAGAAAATAATATAATATCCAATGTAAATGATGGTTCTATAGATGAATTATTATCATCAAAAAGAATAATAAACAAAAAGATAAAAAAAGGCCCTAATGCAAAATCAGTCATAGTTTTTGAAACAATGACAAAAAACATTCCATTAAAAAAAAGAGTTAAAATACATTCAGAAATAATAAGAAACCTAGGAAAATACCTCAGTATGATAAAATCATAAAGATTGTAAAAAAATATAGAAATAGAAACCTTAATTTCTCTAACCCATATATTTTTAAAACTAACATTTCTAATAAAATTGAAGACGCAAGGGTGTGTAGTTCAAAGGTAGAATAGTCGGCTCCAGAAATTTTTATTAAAAAACTAAAAATGGAGATACCGATTGACGTGGGTTCGATTCCCACCGCGCCCATATATCATCAAATTCTAAAAATAATTTATATCAATTAGCTAACATATCATCCAGATTATAATTAGGATTATAATTATGATTTTTCAATGAAACAAATTCATTCAAACTTCTAATACTAGGTGCACTGCCTTTAACAACACCCATATCCCTATGCCATAATCTTTTCTCAGAAACATCTAATTCACCATCCCTATTCCCATAAACCCGCGCAGCTAAAGTTTCTGCATAAGAATAAGTCTCATTATACATTTGTCTTTTCTGATTATAATTCCAAAGTCCAAATGTAATTCCTACTATTAACAAAAAACCAAGAATCTGCACCTGCGGCCGATATAATCTATCAATATCCCTAAATCTCATAATCAAACTAGTTTATATTAGCTTAAATATATTATTAATATTTATAAAAACTAGTCATACTCCTCACAAATAACATACTTATCATTAATCTTAAAAACAACTCCTTCTCTTTTTCCCCTCAAATCATTTTCAATCTCATTTCTTTCCTTCCAATAATTCTTAGGATCAATAGAATATTTTAAAACAATTTTACCAAAACCATTTTTATTTAAAATAGTCCTAATTTCATCAAACCCATTAACAATTCCAATAACAATATAAGGTTTAGCAAAACATCCAAATTCCAATTGAGGTTCTTTAGAAGTAAGCAAAACTCTGTTTTTCTCACAACCATTTAAAACATCAGCACAAACTAAACAACCAATTTCATCAATCAATTCTGCTTTAACAACCGCTTCACTAATCTCATAAAGATAATTAGAAACTTTATTAGTTTGTTTAGCCTTTCTTCCAGGATTATTAACAATCCTCATTCCACTTACAACATCAACAACACTTCGCTCATCTTTTTTCAAATTTCCCAATAATAAATCAAGTCTATTTAGCTTATTATCAATAGAAAGATACTCTGCTTCAAAATTTCCTAAGTCTTTTATCTTCCTAAGATCAATTCTCGGCGGAACTTCAATACACAAATTTTTACAAATCTTACCATAAACCTCAACCAACTTCTTCAAATCAGGTTTTATACTATCTAAATTCCTTTCTTTTTCACTTGGAAGTCTTTCTGGATCACAAAAAATTATATCTGGAGAAATATGTTTAACCTTTTCTATAATAGATGGTTCTAACACATCACCAACTTCAAATTTTAAATTATTAAAGTTAAAATTATTTTTACTATAATCAACCTTCCTAGAATCAATTTCAAAGCCAAAAACACTTTTGCATGTTTTTGCAAAAGCTCCTGCCTGAATTCCAATTCCAGAACATAAATCAACAATTTTATTGCATTTTAAATCATCTGCCCTTCTTTTAGCAACATTCAAAGGAGTTGCAAATCTTAAATCTTCTTCACTAAAATGCTTTACATTGCCTATGTCTTTCATCTTATCAATATAAATCAGTATTATATAAATTAATCTTATTTTTAATATCTCAACAGACTATTTTTAAAAGCTTAAAATAAATAAAAACAATTATTTATAATTGTTTAAAGAAATTTGATAAATAATTAACCTTTTTATAAACAACTATCTTACAAAACTCCAACCTAAAACCAAGAATCCAACTACAAAATTATAAATACCAAACAAATAAAATTTATCACTTTTGACGATTTTTAATAAAACTTCAATTGTAAAAAGACTAACTAAAAAAGTTACAATAAAACAAACAAGAAGAGCCCAATAACTTATTTCTGCAAAATTTAAATCTTTAAACTCAAGAATACCTGCGCCAAATATTAATGGAATAGCCATTAAAAAGGAAAATTTTAATGCCTGTTCTTTTTGAATACCTCTAAAAAGTCCTGCAGAAATAGTGCTCCCACTTCTAGAAATTCCAGGCAAAATAGCAATAGCTTGAAATATTCCAATAAATAAACTATCCAACCAATTCATCTTTTTCTCCCTAACCTTAAAAAATTTAGTTGAATAAACCAAAACTCCTGAAAAAATAAAAAATAGACCTAAATAAAAAAAACTAGAAAAAAATCCTTCTACTTGATTCTTAAACAATAGACCTACAATTCCCGCAGGAATTATTCCAAGTAGAAGTAATAAAATATATTTCCAATTCTCTTTCTTTTTCAAATTTAAAATACTTACAATATCCTTCCAAAACAACACTAAAACAGCAAAAACACTAGCAAAATGCAAAAAAACAGCAAATGCAAGATTTTCAAAACCAAAAACCTTCTGAAAAATAGCCAAATGACCTGAACTGCTTATAGGAAACCACTCACAAATACCCTGGACAATACTTAGAAATACAGCTTGAATCAGATTTACCATGTTAATCAATATAATCCAGATATTAAAACTTATATAAAACCTTTGCTAAGGTTTATAAATTATTCAATCTTACATATAATATGACAAAAAAAGAGAGTGTAGAAAAAAAAGAAGTTGTAAAAAGAATGACTAAGGCACAAATAGAAAATGCCCTAGTTGAAAATTTTGTTAGTCTTCAAAAAGTCCTTACAAATCTATCAGTAAAATTTGATGATCTTTCTAATAAAATGGAAAAACTATTAGAAATTTTTGAGATATCTGCAAAAAGCTTTTCAGAAAAATATCAAGATGGATATTCTGAAAAAACAGGAGGAGAAAGTGATGCAGAATTCTTAAAAAAATTAGATTCTTTATTAGATCAAAATAAAACAATAGCAAAAGGTATAATGATGATGGAAGAAAGAATAAAGAACAGAGGAGTACAATACCATCAGTTTCAACCCCAATTCCAACCTCAACCAGTAAGTCAGGAACAAGATTCAGATCCCTATAGAAATAGGAATTTACAAAGATATTAAAATGAATCGTAAAAAAAAAGATTTACAAGGCATAATCTTTCTAAGGCTATTTACAAAAGAAATTCTAATCAAATTGATTGAAAGAGAAGAATCTAAACAAAATATAGAATTAGAAAAAGTAAAACAAAAAATATTTCCAGAACAACCAATTAATCCAGAAGAAGCATTTAGGTCAATAATAAGCCAAGAAGAAGGTAAGAGAAAAGTAGAAGTTCACAGAGAGCACATTCCTATGAATGCTCCAATATATCCAATATTATCTCCAATAACAACTGCTCAAAAGCCAAAAGAAGTAATAAAACCTAATCCACAGGGCATGGAAAAATCAATATCACAATCTCCTGAAAAAATATCTGAAAAGCAAAGAACAACTCAACAAAGAGTATTGCTCAATGATTTATTAAAAAGGCCTATTCAAAAAAGCAATCTTTCTCCAATGCAAAAAATAGACCCTCTATTGAGAGACAATACAATTCTAGTAATAGAATGTCCAGGTAAGGGAAAGAATATTTTAATAAAAAAATACAATCAAATTAATACAACAAAAATAATTCTTACAGAAGAAGAAATAAATTCAATAATTGATTTTTTCTCAAAAGAATCAAGAATACCTTTAACAGGTGGAATATTAAAAGCAGCTTTGAATAATTATATCATATCTGCAGTAACCTCGGAATTTGTAGGCTCAAGATTTGTTATAAATAAAATAACTCCTTATTCATTAATCAGCAATAATTAAAGGAGGGAGAAGAAAACTTCTCCCATTCCCCTTTTTATGAAAGCTTGTAGGCTTTGGCTTTTTAAACTATTTTCGTGATTTAACATTTATTTAACAAAGAACATCATTTAAAACTACTAATCCAAAATCCTACTATAGAAACCTTCTAATTAGAATATTGATTCTAAAAATATATATACTGATTTTTCCTAAAAAATCCCATGAAACAAGACAAAATAACAAAGGAAAAAATAGAAAAGTATTTTAAAATAACAAACAAAGCTCTAACTTTAGCAAAAAAATCAATATCTAAAAACAAAGAATCAGAAGCAAAAGAGATAATATTAATGGTAGAATCCTATCTGTCTGATTCAAAATATTTTGAAAAAAATAAAGACCTAATAAATTCATTTGGAGCAATATACTATGCCCATGGCTGGCTTGACTGCGGAGCAAGATTAAAAATATTCAATGTTACAGATAATAAATTATTTACCATCTGATTTTGGAGAAAAATCACCCATTCTAAATAAATAATATAGTCCTTCCCTAAACAGATAATCATATACCATATCTTTAATCCTTTCTTTTCCATATCTACTCCAAGGGATACTGCAAGCTAGTTTACATTGAGCAGGATTATCTAATCTAACAAAAGTTCTCTGAGCATCAGAAACATTCCTAAGAAAATCCCTATTCCTAGGACAAAGAGGAAAACCTTCTTGAAAGATTTTATCTCCCACAACTAATTGTTCCAAAAATCTTTTGGCATCACCTTCATCTAAACCAGGCCTGTTTGGATGCAGATAGATTTCAGCCAAATCAGATTCAGTTCTTGAAGAATATGCAAATGCACAAAGAAGATTATTAATATTAGTTCTAAATGGTGCCCATAATTGAAGAGAACTTTCTCCAAGAGGCTTTGAATTTAAAAGTAATTGAGATTGACCTCTTAAAGGAAGAGAAATGATCCTATTATGAACATAATCTCTTAATTCAGTTGCATTTATTCTATAAACCATGTAAAAATACCCAATATAGCCAATTAAAAGACATTGCTATTCTCAATACTATAGTTCCAAACATAATCTTTAAATAAATAGGATTCCTGAACTAACTATGAAAAAAGTAGTTGTAATAAGTTTAGGCGGAAGCCTAATAATTCCAGAAAAAATTAATATAGAATTTTTAAATAAATTTAGAGAAACAATATTAAAAAATACAAAAAAATACAAGTTTGTAGTTGTCTGTGGGGGCGGAAAAACAGCTAGAAATTACATCCATGGATTAGACAATGAGAATATAAAACAAAAAGAATTCTTCCAAAGCAACCTGGGGATTGCAGCAACAAGAATTAATGCAAGATTTATGACCTATTTTTTTGGAAAAGATGCAAATCAAGGAATACCCCATGATATGCATGAAATTCAAAACTTACTAAAAAAACATGATGTTGTTTTTTGCGGAGCATTGAGATATTCACCCCATCAAACATCAGATACAACAACCGCAAAGCTATGCAATTATTTTGGAACTCCATTTGTTAATTTAACAGATGTTGCAGGATTATTTGATAAAAACCCAAAAATATACAAAAAAGCAAAATATATCCCACACATAACTCATAAAGAATTTTTAAAAATGGCGAGAAAAATAGAATTCAAGCCAGGACAAAATTTTATCTTAGACCAAAAAGCAGCAAACATAATCTATGAACATAATTTAACAACCTTTCTCCTAGGACCTGATATGAAAAATCTAAACAATTTATTAAATGGAAAGCATTTTATAGGCTCTATAATAAAAGATTAGATGATAATAACAAAAGATTTTATTCTAAGACATATAACAATGTCTGATTTAAATGCCTACTATGAATGCCAGCAAGATAAACTAACTAAAAAAGCATTTATGCATACTATAAACAGCAAAGAAGAAGCCAAGGAAGAATTAAAAGAAAAAATACAGGATAATTTCAGAAAAAATCCATTTGGCGAACTTTTTGCAATAGAAATAAATGGAAAATTTGCAGGATATATTGAACTTCATCATTTAAATATAGCTAATGAAGAATTTAAAGGAGAAATTGGCTATTGCACACATCCAGATTTTAGAAGAAAAAATATAGCATCAAAAGCAGTTAAATTAATAACAGACTATGCATTTAAAAAATATAAATTAAAAAGAATAACAGCCATATGTAGAACATTTAATAAACCTTCTGCAAGAGTTTTAAAAAAAGCAGGATATAAACTAGAAGGAATTTTAAGAAAAAACAAATTTAAAAATAAAGAATACCTTGATGATATGATATGGGCTAAAGTAAGATAAAAAAATGATAATTCAAACAACAAATCTACAAGAAATAAGAAATCTAATACAAAAAACAAAAAAACAAACTCCAGAAGAAAAAATAATAGTTAGAGCAGATGATGAAGAGTTCAATAGAAAAGTTCTAGAAATTAAAGGAGTAAATATTCTTCTATCCCCAGAACTCCACTATAGAAAAGATAAACTAAAACAAAGAGATTCTGGATTAAATGAATTTCTCTGTAGACTAGCTACAAAAAATAATATATCTATCGCCATTGACATTGAAAAATTAAAAAAACTAAATAAAAGGGATAAATCTAAAACAATAGCAAGAATAATTCAAAACATAGCTCTATGTAAAAAAACCAAAACTCAAATAATTCTCTGGCCAGAAGATAAATATTCTAAGCTTGATATCTTGAGTTTTATTACAACTTTAAAGGGAAGCACTAATCAAGGAAAAAATAAAAATCCGATAACACCAGAAAAACCTTTATAAAATCTCTTTTTCTACTCTTTATATGGAAAAGCAAGGAAAAGACAATGATATTCAAAAGTTGATTGAATCTCTTTCACCTAATGAAATAAAAATCCTGCCATTTTTAAAAGAAAAAAATATTAATAAAATAAATGAAAAAACAGGCCTTGATAAAACAAGCATTGTTCGTTCACTAGAATTTCTTTCAAACAAAGGATTAGTAACCCTAAAAACAAATAAAGAAACAAAAATAGAACTTGGATTAAATGGATTATTATACGCTAAATTAGGACTTCCTGAAAGAAGACTAAGCAATATAATCGCAAAGAAAAACTCAGTTTCACTACAAGAAGCTCAAAAAGAATCAAGATTAAATGATAATGAATTCAAAGCAGCAATAGGTTCATTAAAAAAGAAAGCTCTAATAAACCTTATCAATGGAAACATTATTCTTTCAGGAAAAAAAGAGGGATTAATTGAAAAAACACTTGATGAACACTTTCTTGAATCACTTCCAAGAAAATATGAGAATTTAAAGCCAGAAGAACAATTTTCACTGAACAATCTAAACTCAAGAAAAGATATAATAGAAATCAATGAAATAAAAACCCTGGAAATTTATCCAACAAAATTAGGTGAAGAACTAATAAAGCATGATTTTTCAAAATCAAAAGACATGATTGAAGCAATAACACCTATTTTAATCAAAACAGGTGCATGGCATGGAAAAAAATTCAGAAGATATGACATTGAAAGCCCTGTTCCAAGAATTTCAGGTGGAAAAAAATATTTTATAAATCAAGCAACAGATTATGCTAAGAAAACATGGCTAGAAATGGGATTTAAAGAAATGACAGGAACAATGGCAATAAGTTCTTTTTGGAATTTTGATGCTCTTTTTACAGCCCAAGATCATCCAGTAAGAGAAATGCAAGACACTTTTTTCATAGCAAATAAAATAGCAAAACTTCCAGACAAAAAATTAGTGAATGAGATAAAAGCAGCACATGAAGGAAAGATAAAGGGAAGCAAAGGCTGGGAATACGAATGGAAAGAAGAAGATGCAAAAAAAGTCTTACTAAGAACACACACTACATGCCTTTCAATTCAAACATTAAGAAAAATACATGAAAAAAAAGAGTTTCCTGCAAAATACTTTGCACTAGGAAAATGTTTCAGAAACGAAACAGTTGATGCAACCCATGGATTTGAATTCAACCAAACAGAGGGAATTGTTGTAGATGAAAATGCAAATTTCTGTCAATTATTAGGATATTTAAAAGAATTCTTTAAAAAAATGGGTTATGAAAAAATTCGTATCCGCCCATCATATTTCCCTTACACAGAACCATCTTTGGAAATAGATATCTTTCATCCAATTTTTAACAAATGGGTTGAACTAGGCGGAGCAGGAATGTTCAGGCCAGAAGTCACAATACCTATTTTTGGTAGACATATACCAATACTCGCATGGGGCCCTGGTTTTGATAGGATAATAATGGAATTCTTTAAAATAAATGATTTTAGAGACATGTATGGAAATGACATAAATAAATTAAGAAACATGAAAATATGGCGGAAATAAAATGAAAAACAAGATTAAAATAACAGACATATTATTTTGGTTATTAATAATCATATTGATGAGTATATCTGTATATGCATTATTTAGAGGAGTACTATGGTAAAATTAAAAATTGAAGATGTAATTTTCTGGCTAATAATTTTATATATAATAGGAATAGCAATTTGGATGCTTCATGAATCTCCAATGGATTCAAGTGCAATAATTTCAATTGGATTAGCTTTAGGAAGTTCAGAATTATTTTTATGGAGAAGTTTATATAATAATAACAAAAATAATTTATTAAGACTATCTGAAATGGACAAAAAAACTGCAATGAGCTTTCTGAAATTAAGAAATGAAATGGAAAAAAATAATATAATGATAAATAACCGATTTGATAATCTTGAAAACAAATTAAATTTAATAATCAGAAAAAAATAAAATGACAGAAATAAAAAAGAAAGTTTGGCCAGAGTATTTCCAGATGATACTAAATGGAAAAAAGAAAGTAGACATAAGACTTGCAGATTTTGACATTAAAGAAGGTGACACATTAGTATTAGAAGAATATGATCCAGAAACAGACACCTATACAGGAAGAAAAATTAAAAAAATTGCCCAATCAATAATTAAATTCAATCCAACAAGAATGCATAGAATTGAAGACATTAAAGATTTTGGATTCTACATAATAGATATGAAATAACATGGCAGTATTAACATTAAACAGAAAAGAACTTGAAAAAGTAATAGGAAAAATTACACCTGAATTAGAAAATAAAATAGGTATGTTTGGAACTCCAGTAGATAAATTAACAGATGAAGAAATATCAATTGAAATATTCCCAAATCGTCCAGACCTATTATCATTTCAAGGTTTTACAAGAGCAATTCTTTCTTTCCTAGGAAAAAAATCAGTAAAGGAATACAAAATAGAAAAACCAGAAAAAGACTATAAAGTTACAATTGACAAATCAGTAAAAAAGGTTCGTCCCCACACTACTTGCGCAATAGTTAAAAATCTAAAATTTGATGATGAAAAAATAAAAAATATAATAGATATTCAAGAAAAACTTCATTTAACCTATGGAAGAAACAGAAAAAAACTAGCCATAGGAGTCTATCCTTTAGAAGAAATAAAACTTCCAATAACCTTCCTAGCAAAAAAACCAGAAGACATAAGATTTCAACCATTGGAATTCCCAAGAGAAATAAATGCAAGACAAATACTTTCACAACATCCTGCAGGAAGAGAATATGCCAACTTATTAAAAGATGAAGAACTATTTCCAATTTTCATTGATGCAAATAATGAAATACTTTCAATGCCACCAATAATTAATTCTCATAAAACAGGAAAAATAACAAACAAAACAAAAGAAGTGTTTATTGAAGTTTCAGGATTTAATCTAGGATATTTAAAAAAAGCATTAAACATAATAGTAACTGCTCTAGATGACATGGGTGGAAAAATATATTCAATGGAAATAAATGATAAAGAAGGAAAATATCTCTCCCCAAATTTAGAACCTGAAAAAATGCCTTTTTCAATTGATTTTATGAATAAAACATTGGGATTAAAACTAACAGAAAAAGAAATAATAAAACTATTAGAAAAAATGAATATTTCCTATGAAAATAAGAATCAGTCAATTGCCCTAATTCCAAGTTATAGAACCGATATTCTCCATGAAATAGACATTGCAGAAGAAATAGCAATCTCCTATGGATATGAAAATTTTATTCCAGAAATTCCACAAATTTCCACAATTGGAGAAGAAGATAAAATATCAATATTAAAAAGAAAAGTATCTGAGATATTAATCGGAACCGGACTATCAGAAATTTCTACTTATCATTTATCAACAAAAGAAAAACAATTTAAAAATATTGGAATAAAAGATTTTAAAACAGAACTAATAGAAATAATTGATTCAAAAACAGAAAACAATATTTTAAGAACCTCTCTTTTAGCTCAATCAATAGAGGTTTTAAGCAATAACTCTGATGCAACCTATCCTCAAAAGATATTTGAAATAGGAAAAATATTCTATGACAATGAGGAAAATGAAACAAAAATAGGTGAAAAAGAATCGCTCTGCATAAGCCTATGCAATGAAAAAGCTAATTTCACAGAAATAAAACAAACTCTAGATTACTTAATGAGAATGTTAGATATAGAATATGAAATAAAAGAAGCAGAACATCCCAGTTTTATCACAGGAAGATGTGCTAAGTTAATGATAAACAACAAACCAGCAGGAATTCTTGGAGAAATCAACCCCTTTGTTCTAAAGAACAACAAGATTAAAATGCCTGTCTCTAGCATTGAAATGGATATTGAAATGCTACTTGCTTAATCTTCGTTAGAGCTTGACATAGAAATATTGCTCTAATGAACTTATTTTCTCTAGCATTGAAATGGATAATAATGCTACTTGCTTAATCTTCGTTAGAGCTTGACATAGAAAATTTAGTCTAACAAAAACTTATCCAAAATAACTTCTAGAAGTCTCTTTTTTATCATCCAAACTAACAGCACCTAAACTCTTCACAACTTCAAGAAGATCTTTCTTTATTCTCTTGTCAAATAAATCAATAACTTTCTTTATAAATTCAGCTTCCTTTTTTTCAGAATAATCTAAATCAAGAATTATAATCTCCATCTCCAAATTTCCAAGAATTTCATAGACCTCTGTAATTGCCTGTTTCTTCCCATTATCAATCTTTTTAATTAAATTAAAAAAGAAAACAGGCGCATTGCTTGGATTTAAAATAACATCAACAAATCTAGAATAACCAGCAATTCTTTCTGTAATCACTCTTCTAATTCTTCTAAGTAAAAAATCAGTCTCAGTATCAACATCTTCAATATCAAATAATTTATTTAATTCATAAAATTCAGGAAGATCGTACTTTACTTTTAATTCATCATATTTCTCTTTTAAAATATCCAAATTATCCTCTTTTTTGTCCAAATCTTTATCCATTGCCATATAATATCCCCCAGAACTTGGTTTATAAATCTTATCTAAAGATTATAAGCCACGGCCGAGACTCGAACTCGGTACCTCGACATTTTTGGTTTTCATAAAACCGAAAAGACAAAAAGTCTTTAATTTTTTGGATTACCAATGTCGCGCTCTACCAGATGAGCTACCGCGGCACAATATTTATAAAAACACACACTATAAAAATTAGTTGATTTTAGTAGTGATTAAACATTTCAAGGGATTAGATTATAAAAATTAGTATTTGTAACAGTATTTTAAATCTCACATGCGAGATTTTTAAGAATTTGTTTAGATTAGATGATATAAGAGTTTTATTGATTCTGGGCGAATATTGATAATTTTTATTTAGACTACATGGAAATCTTTTTATAAAAAGACTTTCTCAGATAAATTATAACAATAATTACTTTAATTGAGCAGACAAATATTTAACTACTTTCCAGGTCTAAAGAAATTTACAACATCTCCTGTAATTCCCTTGCTATAATCATAAGAATTAATCAACCAATTATAATATAGATTAGAAAAATGTAAGATATTCTCCCAACTATTTAATCGAATATTTTCATTGGAGATTATTAAAAAACCACCAACTAACAGTAATATAACCATAATTAATAGTATTTTCATATTTCCTCCTGAATAATTAATAGTATTTTCATATTTCCTCCTGAATAAATCTAACAAATTTAATTAAAATATTCTTCCCCATTATCAGCTCTTCTAATAAACTTCCCATATATCTTTTTAATATCAATTATTAATATACTATAAAAACTATCTAACAATCTTTAATTAGCAAATCTAGCACTAGCTCTTCCAGTTATTCCACCAGAAGTCTTAGTATTTTTATCTATAGAAACATTATCATTTTCAAAACTAGGCACACTACCATTAGTAGAAGTCCAATCAAGCCTAACAGCACTTCCAGTCAAACTCCTAAAATTTCCAACTAAATTAAACAACCATCCACCATAAATTTTAACAGATTTTATTAATCCATCATAAGTAGAAAAATCCATATTATTTTTACTTGCAACATAGGCAACAGAAACATAAAGAAATAGAGCAACTATTACAATCGTTACTACAAAAATCCTATGCCTATAATGGCTCATTTTAATAAAGATTAATGCAGCTACAACAAATAATCCAATTAATATCCAAGTTATCATTTTATCACCTTTTATCTACAAATAATAAAATTAATTAGTATAAAAACGTTTTGTTTGCTTAAAATAATTAAATTCAGGAAAATCTCTTAGTTAATAATTTACCAAGGTAATAAGCACTTCCAAAAACAATTATTCCAGGGATAAGAGTTATTCCAAGTGTTGGAATAAGCAAACTAGTTCCAATTATTCCAATTGTTCCAGCACCAACACTTTCCAATAAATCAACAGCATAAGGTATTGACTTTTCAACATCCTTTTGTAAAGCATCAATCTGGATTATCATCTTACCATTTTTTAAAATTCTTATTTTTTTATCTTCTTCAGAAACAATAACAACCAAATTTCCCTTAACACCAGAAGCAGTCAAAGCAGCACTATGTCTTGTTCCAAAATTTCTAAAAGTCTTAGTACTTTTAATCATAGCACCATAAGCAATCATAACCCCATTTTTATCAATAATCACAGCACCATCCATTAAAGCCAAAGATTCAAGTAATTTAGGATTTTCCGTAACTAAAAAAGGAGGTACATTCTGATCAACAAGAGAATTATATTCCACATCACCGACTACAAATAATGCTCCTTCTCCACGTTTAGCAATCCTCAAACCTACTTGTATTAAAGTTTCTTGAATTTCTTTAGTTTTTGCTTTTTTAAAATTTAATCCAACCATAGTAATTAAAAAAAGAGTTTGTTTAAAAACCTTGTGAATACCAATTCTCAATCATTCTACTGTAATTAATCCAACATCTCTTAAATAAACTCTAGCATTTTCCTTAAAATTCCTTTCTCCAAACCTGTTTTTAAAAAGAGCAGAACTAGCATGCAACTGACTTTCAATAAGTTTTTTTTGTTGTAAAAATAACCTATTATCCTCTTTTAATTTGTTTGCATATAATTCAACATAATCCAAATCACTCATTTTTTTGATTTTCATTTTAATTCACCGCTTATTATTTTTTCATACTCCTTAAATTTGTTATGGTTTAATATATCTGAAAAAAAAGTTCTTAGATGCCTTGCATCTTCCATATCTTTTTTTCCAGCAAGAATAATCTCTTTATACAATATTTCAAATTCAATTGGAGGAATTTTAAATTCAAATCCATCAATTTTTATTTTTTGAGGATGTGTAAATTCAAAATATTTAGCTTTCTTACTAGGATTAATAGGAATAAGTTCTATATTGGGAAACATCTCACCAACCCGGGCAAATCTTATGCTATTAAATCCCTTAATATAAGAATAAGCTTGTTTAAAATCATCTGCCTGATAACACCAAAATCCTTTGATTATTAACTCATTAAACAAAAGAGAAAATTCAGATTCATCAATAATCGGAAACAAAATATCCACATCCTCAGTTCCCCTTGTTCTTCCACTTGAAATACTAACAAACCCACTGACAACAAGGTAATCTGAATATTTTTTTAATATCTCTAAAAAATCTTTTACAAAAATATCAAGTTCTGTTAGTTCCCTATTTATTATAATCACATTATTTTCAAATGAATATCCTTTTTTATACTCCATTCCAATTAAAATGATTTAAAGTATAAATAATTATGCAAATCATGAATTGTAAAGTTAGTGATACCAGACAGTAGATAACCATTTCAGAGAATTAGGTTTTAAAAATTGGTATCTCATCAAGTTAATTCAAAAACTTACATATAAGTTTTTCTAAAAGTTAGTTTAGTTAGTAGGCAAAGCAAGGTTGCATTTATAACAGAAGATCTATTTACATCCATCTTATTTGATTTAAAGAAGTCATTACTTGTAATGACCTTCCCATAAAAATTTTGGCATTACTTAATCATGCTCAAAAAAACAAATGTTCATCCACTAACAAGATTCAAACCACAATACCCATAGTAATGACTATTCCCTATAAAATGAAACTACTATAGAATAGTAAAATTTATAAAGAACAAAAGTCTCTTAAAACCATGGCATTAACAGATATTCTAAAAAAAGCAATGATTGCAGGAACATTACTAGTTCCAACTATTTCTTCTGCACAAGAACCTGTTCAAAATAGGCCCCTATTTCCAGATACCTATAATCAAGCACAAGAACAATCTGAAAAACCAACAATTCCAGAAATAGTGGAAAATAGGGATAGAACAATAAAATCCTATAAAATAGGCCAAACTTGGCACTATTCTACAAAACCAAATCAAATAACCTGGAGTTACTCAAAAGAAGCAGGTTGGTGCATTATAGACAAAAATGGAGGCGTAATCAGTCTTGAAAAAGCAGTAGTAAGAAAAACCAATGGGACAATAGACAGATTCATTGATTTTTCAAACAAACCCAATAACACCCATACTGCCTACTACCCAGTATATCCATGCAATGAATGTGGCCAGCATCATCCTGAAACAAACAGAACTTCTCCAAACGGATTATACAAATCCAAAAGCGATATTATTTTTGGTTTTAGGGAAAAATAATACAAATCTATTCTACAATTATTAATCCAGTCTTATCAGGATGTAATCCACAACCATAGGTAAAATTTCCAGAATAATTAAAGACAATGTTATAGTCTGCTTCAGGAAGAATCACACCTGAACTCAAATTCATCTTAGAAAAAATAACACTATGATTTTCTTTACCAAGATTTTTCCAAACAATCTTTTCACCCAATTCTATGGTCAAATTTTCAGGCATAAATCCATAATCCCTTATATCTATATGAAAAGTTGCTTCTTCAACAGGAACAATTTCTTTAGGAATAGATTTATTTTTAAAAAAATTAAATCCAACATATCCAACAACAGCTAATGCTATTAATAGCAGTAAAACAATTCCAATAATCCATATCCAAGGTTTCATAATACAATTATTATCTCTTTACTAAACAATAGAAAAAATAGTTTTTAAAGTCTTTGATTAAAAAAATAAATTAAATAGTCATCTAATTAGCACAATTGAAAGTTTTATTAAATAACCATAACCATATTTAATTAATAATTCTCGTATAACACTTGTTGGAGTATAACCTCCCCAACCCTGATAATTAGTAACAGAAACAATTCCAACAAGCCTACCATTTATAAATATTCCGCCACCACTTTCACCAGGAATAGGTCCACCAACACTATCCTGTGTTCCAAGCATATATCCATTACCACCAACTTCGCTTACTCGTGCATTTGTATAGGCAAAAGCCCCCATATCCGGAGTGCCTATCCTCATTACAACATCACCTGCTTTTATATCAAAAGAAGCAACAGGTACATAAGGAATTCCTTCTACTTTTGAATTAAGTCTAATCAAACAAAAATCTCTTTCATCTCCATTATATACCCCCCCAAGTGTAGTTCCTTCTAAAACACTTCCGTCTGCAAATTCCATTTTAGCATAAGCTCCAGCCTGGGTAGTAATATGGCCTGCAGTAAGAGCAATAGGGTAACCTTCCTTATCAACACCAATAATTGTTCCAGAACCACCAGGATAACGAAGTCTAAAACTAGCTTTCACAGGATTTTGCCTTATTCTTATTTCTTCATCAATAAGTTTTTTTATTAATATCTGAAGATCTGCAGAACCTGCTTTTTCACCACCATTTGCATAGCCAGCAATTTCCAGCTGTTTTTTAGCATCAAGAGAATCATAAAATTTCTGCGATTCAGAATTAAGTTGATTAAATGTTAAACTAGAGGAAAAATAAAAACCACTTTTGGATTGATAATATTTAAAAGGACTTTTAAAATCACTTTCAGAAGCAAAAACATAATGATCCCTTTCATTTGAATAAAGATCAAAATCTTGCAAATTATTACCATCATTATCAACAACACTTACTTTTGCAGAAGCAGAATATTTTCCATTATCAAAATCTCCTGCCAAAATTTGTTTACGGTCTAAATAAAATTTACCGCTCTCTGCATAAAAACTTCTTTTATCAAGAGTCACAAAACTATCTCCACTCATTTTAATACCGGGAATTTCATCTCCAACAGGTTTTACAATAGTAACTCTCCCATTTTTTGCTCCAAAAGCAATAGTATTATCACTAGTTGTTTTTACTCCAAGCCGATTTTCAGGAAGAATGAATAAATTTGCTCCTTCTCCAGACAAAAAAGAAGTTATTATTTTATCCTCGCCAATAAAAACATAGGACCTATCATTGTTAATGTCATCTAAATTAAAATATAAAAAAGTTTCATCCCCATTTGTCTTAATCAATAAATCATCAACTCCTTCGCTATTTTTTAATTTATACATTGCATTAGGAAGAAAAAAGCCATCTCTGTAATTTACAACAGTTTTTCCATCTTTATTTTCAATAACATCTCCACTAGGAAGTGTTACTCCTTTTTCAGAATCAGTAGAAAATGAAAATAATAAGTCTGCATCTGCATCATCCTCTACTTTTTCAGGAATAGAAAGTTTTGTTCCTTCAGAAACAACAATATCCACCTGATTGTTTTCAAAATTAACCTTAGAATTTGAAGCAAGCGAGTATTTATGGCCCTTTACAATAAAATCAGTATCAGCACTAACTTCAAACTTAGCAACTATAAGCTCACCCTTTTCATTAAATCTAAATTCCCCATTATTTTTTACATTTTCTAAAGTCTTTTTCTTTTCAACAGCAGTTTCAGCATAATATTTTAGAATTCCACCATTATTCAAAACAACCTTTGTTTTCTGATTCTCATAATTGAACTCAGCACCAGCACTAACTTCATAAAAAATTCCATTCAAAGCATAACTGCCATCCTTTGTTGAAACAAAATCAGCTTTTGTAAGTTTTGCCTTTCCATCAACATAGAATTTTCCACCTGATTTTATATTTTCATATAAATATTTTTTTAATTCTTCCTCATGCCTTTCCAATGAACCGCCTTCCTTGAATTCAACAATAACTCCATTCCCATTATTCTTTATCTTAACATTTTTCAAGTAACCAATTGAACTTCCAGGAATATCTTTAGATAAATAAGCCATATAATAACCACCATTATTCTCACCAATATCAATCTCCCCCTTAGCATCAAATTCTTTTAAAACAGCTGTGAATTTTTTCTCGGTTTCATCATACTGATAAAAATATACGCCATTCAATGCAAGAACAGAACTCATTTTCAAAAACAAGACAATAAATACAAAACCTATCAGTAGGATAAGTTTTGTATATTTACCAGTTTTTATCTTCATTTTTTCTATTTTTTATTTATTGTTTTTATTTATATTTTTATACACTCATTAACTTAATCTTCTTACTGACCTATTGTCTTACCAACATTACCCCTATCTCCTTTTAATTTTCCTTAGCCCCATTATCTTAATCTCTAACCCTCATCATTATCTAATCACATTACCAATAGTTTTTCTTCTATTCCCCTTATGTTTATCCAAATTATCCCAATTTCTAATCCTCCTAATTATCCAATCAAATTACCAATATCACTCATATTTATTTGCAAAATAAAATGAATAACCTTTTCCATTAATATTTGAAAGTTGATCATCAATTACAAATAGTACAGTATTATTTTCCCCATCAAACATATTAATAGTAACATTATTTTCTTCACTTATTTTTTTTAGGCAAGTAAAACAAATAGCATCCTTCTTTTTCATTTGCTCATTCATTACTTGTTTATTAACATCATAAATAACACCCAATCTTACAGGAATTTCAGTCTTGAAATTTTTTAAATAATATTTTCTATCCCCCTTAGAGATATCTAAAGGAACATTAACATCAATAAAAACACTGTTGTTTTCAATCCTAGTTTTTGATTTCACAATGCTATAATTAACACTAAAATTAGAAATATCTGAAAAATCCTTAAAACAAAAAACAAGAAAATTATCAATATAAGAAGATATTTGAGTTTCCATAAATTCTTTTAAAGGCATTTGATTTTCCCCATTAGAAAAATAATAGGCAACATCATTAAAGGAATTATCATTAGGAACTAAATAACCGCCTGTATTTCCAATCCAAACAAGAGAATCTTCTCCTGTCATTTTCAAACAATCTTCCACAAGATTATACACAGGCAAAACATCTGGAGATACTCTTTGTTCAATAATATTAATAATTCCCCCACCACCCTTGCTCAAAAACATAAGAATAATCACAACCCCTACCACCACAATTGCAACAATTACAAATATGCTTATTTGCGAGCGTTTAGACATTGCGAAAAATTTATTATTAATATCAATGTCTGAATGCGAGTTCGAGTGTTTTGAATTAGGGAAAATTAAATTAGACGACTGATTCGAAGCGCGAGTTGATAATTTAGAATTCATAATTTTCATCTCTTTTTTGTTTTATTTATTTTTGTTTTTTATTTTTAAAATATGTTTTTTATTCCTTTACTAAAATATATTTATTTTGAGAATTCTTCTGCCAACCCCAACCAGGAGGAAGAGGACTTGGAGCTTGCCTCATTTGATCCAGAGGAATTCCCCCAGCAACTCTAATCAGATTAGCAGTTTTTCCAATTTGTTCAGGAGTAAATAATTTGTTTCCTACTTGCTGCTGAATTTGTGGTGCAGGCGCACCAGGAACTTGAGGAGTAACCTCATCACCTCTAGCCGCAGACTTCCCCTCTTGAAGAACTCTTGGCTGTTGAGTGTTAGGTTGAGGCGTAGGACATCCAGGACCAGGACAGGAACCACAACCAGGTTGTCCAGGAGGACAACTTCCAGAAGGCGTAGGAGTTTCAACAGGTTTTTGATCAGGAGTTCCCCAACCAGGTTTACCATCAGCAAAAGTTATTTCAACCAATTGATTATTTGGAACCTTATCAAAAATAAAAACTGAATTATCAGAATATCTTGCAACAACAATATTATTACTATCCATAGCAACTACACCTACTTTTGTAGGTGGTTGTCCATTAACAACTTCAATTCTCTTACCTTCTCCTTGTTTTACACCATTGATTATTACTCCATAGAAAGGTTTACCATCGGCTACTTGAGGTACTATAATAATTCCAGAACCAGTTGCCTTACCACTATAAATAGATTGTGATTCATCTGACCTAACAACCAAATAAGTCTTGTCAGGATTCATAGCAAAAATATCCCCTGAAGCTTTAACAGCCCCACCAGGACCTAAAACTAGATTCAAATTATCATTAGCATTATTACCAGTATTTTTTCCATAAATTCTATCACCAACTCTTACATAACCATCTTTTCCTACAAAAACCAAATTACCCTCCTTTAATTCAGCAGTCACTGTTTCACCACCTTTTCTATCTCCCCCAGCACCATAAAAAGGATCAAACTCCATTTTATTCACTTTCATTGACCCAGTCTGACTAAGATCAATATTACCAGTTATATCTGCTAACTTAATAGTAAATGTATGAGATATTTTATCATTTCCCTGTAAATTAGAAGTTAATTTCAATGAAGAAGTAGAAATATCAACACCTGTAACTTTGAATCCAGGCTCTCCTTTAATTTTATTATCTGGAAGATTTAACAAATCAAAAGTAGCACTACCTGAATTAACTGTTGCAAAAATATGTTCTTTACCACCAGCATCTGGATCTTTTTTATATTCTAATTTATTTCCAGGACTTACAGTAGAAGTTTTTATATCAACTCCAGTGATAGCACTTAAAAAAGCATCTTTTACAGATTTCGTACCCTTACCAGCAGAAGCAAGGGGGGCTTTTTTCATCTCCACATTATTTAAAAGAGTTATAAGATTTCCTCTTGCCACCTCATTAGGAATTTTGCCGTCTTTATCAGTTGTTAAAGACTCCCATAAATCAGTAAAATATTTATTTCTTTGATCAAGAGCGGTTACCGAATTAAAATTAGTTAATAATTTTATTTTATTCTTCTCATCTAAAACACCCCATAAACTAGCACTAGACTTTTCAGCAACAAATTTATCCCACAAAGTTAATTTTATTTTAGGATCTAACTTTAAAAAATTTTCCTGAACAGGGGCTGATAAAGTTCCACCAGCTTTTACAACTTCTTCCTTAGCTTTAGTAATATCATTAATCCAAGTACTAGGTTCATTAGGATCAAAAGGTTTTGATTCTTCCCCAACAACAACTCCAACAAAACCTAAAATTAAAATTCCTACAAGAATTATGAATAAAAAATTAGTATAATTATTACTCCTTGCAAACATCTCTCTTTTCATTTTCTTTCCTAAGTTTCTTTTTTAAAGAAAGCTAGATTTATAAAAGTTCTTATACAAGAGTATATTGCTAAAAAATTATCTAAGAAAATTTGTCTTCTTTTGCTTTTCTCTTGCCTGATTCTCAACTATTTTAAATAATTTATCAGAAAACTCTTTCGGAGGTTTAATATCCTGTTTCTCCAAATCTTCCAAAAACAAACCTAAATCCAATGCAGCCCTTTGTTTTCCAAGATTAATCTGATTTTTAGTCTCTTCCAATAAAACATCCCATTTTATAAGATTCCTATCAATTATTGCCTTTGCATCATCTAAATCTTTAATTCTTTCTGTTGCACACTTCATTAGGAAAATATCATTTGGATCTGCCACCTTTATGACTAAATTATGGTCAAATTCTCTTATAGTATCTATTCTTTTTTTAGAATTTTCAGAAAAAATAAAGCTAATTATTTCCAGTAAGAATAAATTAAATCTATAATCATCAAAACTCAGCATTTCTGGCTGATTTTTCTTTTTCCCATAAAGAATTCTTGAATCCATCTTTTTGTAACCCAGAGATTCCAGAGCTTCTATGAAAACATTTCTATCTTCTTCATTTTCAAAAACTAAATCAATATCTTTTGTAAGTTCTTTTAGATTATAAAACATCATTGCTGTTCCACCAATAACATAGCATTCAATTTTTCTATCTAATTTTTTAGAAACCTCTAAAAATACTTTATTTTGGTTATTTATATTAATCATCTTCTTGGATATTCCTCTAAATCACCAATATTTAATGGAATATAAACTTTCCATTTTTTTTCAATATTTTGAAAACTTGCTGATTTAAAGCCCTCTTTTAAATATTTATATTTATCATTTTTTTCAGGCAATGATAAATTCAAGAATCTTTTTGGCATTTTTCTTGTTTTTATTACTAATCTTGCCACATCATATAAAGCTCCAACCTCTCTTTCCAGATTTTCCTTTTTTGCTAGATTATACAATAAATTCCAATTATTAATTTTCTTAAATAAACCCAAGCATGCAGTCAAAGTTCTTATGCTTCTTGTCTTTATAGCATATATTAAAGTCTCTTCCAAAGAAGGCTCTCTTCCATAAATAATATAATCTTCAGGGCCATAAATTCCAAGAGGTGCAAATTTATTTATTATTTCAGTATAACTTATCCCATTCAATGAATTTTCAAAAGAAATATTATAAACTCTTTTCTTGTTTGAAAGATACTTAGTTTTTACATAACCCTTTTTCCTTAGTCTATGAAGAATATAAATCGAACGCTTCTTGTCAGTATTTATTCCATTTTCATTTAAAATTCTAATTATAGAATCCAGAGTATGGCTACCCTCTAACATTTTTTCTATATCTTGATAAATTAGTTTAGTTGTCATGATTAAATGTATAATAACTATTATATAAAGCTTTCTACAAAAAGATAAAGCAAAGTTAAATGTATAATAACTATTATATAAAGCTTTCTATTTATTGGCTAAACATAGCCAATAAAAATTATAAAATTAAGTTACATGTATTAATCAAAATTATTTACATTTTCCACCAGGACAAGTACCACATCCACCAGGAGGGCAAGTAGAACCACTTGCAGTAGGGGGCTTAATCTCCCAAGAATTTCCTATAGGAGGTGTTAAAATCATTGGTTGCCCTGTTCCAGTACTAGGTGTAGTAGAAGAACTTTTAGTAACAGGAGGAACAGTAACAGAACCCTGTACTTGAGTTTGCTTACTAGGATCAGTAGGAGGGGGTAATGGTAATGTAGTAGAAGCTGAAGGAGTTTGAGTTGCACCAGTATTTATTTCAGTAGGAGGTGGAACAAGAGCAGCACCAGCTTCCTGAACCTTAGGATTTATTATAGTATAGGACATTCCACTTTCAAGTTTTCCCTGTTGAACATTTCCAGACTGAGCTTGTCCATCAGCACCAACAATAGGAGTACTTCCATCTTTTCCATCAACCCTGACAGCAGGAACATTATTACCATAATAAATAACATTTTCACTGTTCTTAACATCTAAACTTTCTACATTAACACCTTCAACCTGACGAATCGAAATATCATTAGCATCACTAACAGTTACAGAAACAGTTTTAGAAGTTGAAGTTGTATCCACATCCCCCTTAGTTAAAGAAACTTCCCTAACTTCAATTTTCGAAGAATCTACTTTTTTTCCAGTAGTATAAAGAACACTGGTTCCCTTATCCATTGCCTTAAAAGAAGAAGTCATATCTGAATTTCTACTAGCTGAACTTGCTGCAGCTGCACTTGCAGTACTTGCCATAACAGCAGTTCTTTGCTTATCAGCAGTGTCATAATATTTATTAAAATCTTCATAATATCCCTTTGACATAGAAAGAACTCCAATATCTGTTCCAGAAGTAATTTTTCCAGATGCATCAAATTGAATCTCAGAGTTTTTAGCACCATGAGCAACAAAATAATAATTATTATCATTTCCTAAAAAATAAGTATCCCAATTACCCTTAGTTCCATCCTTATTCTCTTGAAAACCATTAACACGTTCAGAATTAAATTGCTTAACAACTGTTCCTTCTCCAGAATCTTCAAATGCAATTGAACCTTTCATACTATCTGCAGAAGCAGAACCTAATTGTATCATTTTACCACTAGCACCTTTTATAAAAAATCTACTATAGTGATCTATAAATCCATTTTTTGAAAAATCATCTAAAATACCTCCATCAGTTCGCCTATAGCTAACTCCCTTGTCTAAAAAAGTCATTTCACTTGCAGTAACAGGAACTTCTCCAGCAATAACTTCTTTTCCATTTATTAGAATAAATTTCCCATCCCTCATTTCCTTAATAAATTGAAATCCATCAATTTTTTTAATTTCAATTTTTCCAAGACTTTTTCCATCAGGATTTCTTAACATTCCATCAGCACCCCTTCCTTTTGTAGATGAAACAAAATCCATATATCCAGTAATAGTGCTCTTTACAACTTTTTGAACATCTACATCTTTTTTCTCAAAATCTTTAAGATTACCAGTAACTATTTTTTCAAAACTAGCTTTTCCCTCTCTATCAATACCTTTCCACAATCCAGAATATTTTGTCTTATCTTCTCCATTAATTTTACCAACAATCTTAAAAAAAGATTCTCTAGCACCATTAAACTTTGCACTATCAGCACCATCCCCCAAATATTTCAAAAGATTTTGAAATTTTTCTTGAGAAGTCTTATATTTATCAGCAGGATTAGGACCAAACAAACCTGAAGGTGGAGGAAGTTTTCCAAGCTCAATAACATCTTTCACATATTGGGATAAAATTTCTTTAGCAAGATAATCAGCCTGAGATTTTAATCTAGAATCAGAAGATAAGGGCATATCCTTATCAAACATATAACCACTCAATGATTTTGCTAAAATTTCTCCTGCCCTATCAAGAGCAACTGGTTTTCCATCTTCACTAGTACGAAAAGATGATTTTAAAGAAGTAAGAACTTCTTGAAACTTAGCTGGATCATTTTTAGCCATATATGATAAAACATCTATTTGAAGTTCTCCTCGTAGATTATCAAAAAGCAAATTCAAACTTCCAGGAGGATAATTAGATTTAACTAATTGTTTACTTAAGTCCTCAACCTTTTTTGGATCATAAATATAAGTACGAGTATAAACTTCTCCACTAGATTGTAACTCCCCATTATAATACTGTAATACTTTTCTTAATTCTTGTTCTCCACTCGCACCAGTATTCAAATATACTTGTTCAAAATGATCCCAATCCACAGCATTATTTTTTGTATAATCAATATCAATAGTTGTAGCAGGAACAGGTGTAGGAGTGGTGGGGGCATATGCTGCTCCCATACCTGGAGTAGATGCTTGTCCACTAACAATCATAACTCCGAAAATTCCAATTAAAAAAACAAATACAATCAAGCTAAACAATAGTTGATTCTTTAACTTCCCCATTTTCATATTATTTAAAATCATTTTCTATATTTAATATTTACTATACTCCCCTGGATATTTTTACCTTACCTATGAACCAAACTTACCCAGCAGCATTTGGAGCAACAGGAACACTAGGAATAGTTATATCAACAAGCTCAGGCTCAGGATACTTGTTTAAGAATTCAAATGAATAAGGTTCATCAGAGGTATGATTTTCAGATATAACATATAGCACTGAATTATTTACAAGAGTAAAGCTATTAACATAAAGATCTCTTTCTTCAGCCATATCAGCAAGGCAAGTTACACAAATCATCTTACTATCATTCTTATGACTCTCAGTAATATATCCTGAAATTTCAATTATTTCAAATAATGAGGAATTAATAATAGTTGGAGCATTTTTCATATCTTCTGAAACAACAGTACCATCTTCTTTTTTAATTGAAATAGGCATATCTATCTTAACACTAACCTCACTTCTCTTAATTATAGCCTTTGTTTTTGAAATTGTATTTTCAATAGCAAAATTCTCAAACTCTAAATTATCAATACATTTTGTAAAATCTTTATCAATCTGTTTTCCAAGTTCCTTTTCAATAAAAGCTAGATTAGGAAATGCATATTTTCCTTCCATATAATAATATGGAATAAATGTCCAGCCCAAATCAATATATTTTTGTGGCTTGTCAGAATATCCCCCTTGAATACCAATTGTATCTAAAGATGCTTTAACAGAAGTATCCCTGCAAGAAAGAATTGCACTTCTAATATTTGAAAATTCAGGTTTTGAATTTAATTGTGAAAAGAATCTAGAGTCATCAGGCCTATTTGCATCCTTTGTAACAAACAATGCAACACCACTCACAGCAACGAGAACAACTGCAATAATTATGAATACAGAAACCTGTGAGCGAATTGACGATGACAAATTAACATTTAATAACGAGTCGGTTCGCGAATCTCTGTATTTTGATTTAATTAAATTTCTTCTCATCACACTCTCTTTTTTCATCTTATTATTAATTTCTTTTTGTTTATAAATGTTATTGAAAATTTATCTAGGCACCATATAACTATTAATATCAGTTCTAAAATACCAATAATCTCTTATATTGCTACTACCTGCCCCACAAACAGTACAAAATGTTGCTCTGAGTTTATCTCCAGAAGGAGTGTCTGCATCAACCATAACAAAACCACTTCCACTATTATATTTAACAGTCCCTTTAAGAGTTTGTTCCCCGTAACTCATAGGAACAACACTACCTACAGCTAAAGAACGTCCATAAGATACTACTTCTGCTCCAGAACTAAAAATAGGTAATTTTCCATCCCTATTAACGTTCCAAACAGAAGTATCTCCTTCACCACTCTTAGGAGTATTACTCGACGGAGTCACAACAGGAGTAGGAGGATTCTGTTGAAGACCATTTACTATTGCTTCAATTTCAGGAGTCATCTTAATTGCAGGTGCAGGTTCAGAAGATGATGGAACAACTGCAGCTCCAGGGGTTGGTTTAGTATCAATAGGAGTCGGAGGAGCAGGATCTCTTTCAACTTTTTCAGATCCTGAACTTGGAATCATAGATTCCCCAGTACTTGGAGGATTAGTCTCTGGCGCAGTTTCTTCAGGAACAGGAGGAGCATTAGGAAGAACAGAACCTTGTTGTACTACCCTTAGTTTATCTTCTTTAGAATCAGTTACAACAGATGGTTTAGCAATTGGTTCAGGAGTTATTTCAGGGGTTGGTGTTGGAGTAAGTGTTGATGTAGGAGTTTGTCCTGGACTTGGAACAGGAATGCTTGGTCCATCTATTTCAACACCATGTGTTGCAGGAGTTTTAACTCGTATTTCATCTGCAATTTGTTCAAATGCATAATCTCGTTGTAATCTAGTACCAGTTGAATCTAAAATATATAAATTAACTTTTCCTTTTACTTCAGCCTCAATCTTGCTAGATGCACGAACACTAAATGAAGCAGATTCTTGTGCTGAATTAAAACGCCAAAAACTAACTTCATCATTTCCTGGTTTTACACTAACTCCATTTTCAACACTGTTTCCATTATATGTTCCATGAAAAATAGCAACATCAGCAACATAAGATGCTTGAGGATTTTGAACTAAATTCCAATTATAATTAGCACCAACGCCGACAGCAACAACATCAGCAACAGATAAACCATCTTTACCAGAAACAGTAAATCCATACTCAGGTATAAAATTTCCCTTAACTTCTTTTCCACCCATTACAAAAGAATTAGAATAACTTGGAATAACCAAAGATCCATCACCAACAAGACCATTACCAACAAGACTAAAACCAACACGTGTCTCTCCACTAACCCCTTCAGGCATATAGGCATATTGGCCATAGGTAGCAGATATTCTACCATCTGCACTTTTTTGATTAACACTATTATAATAATAAGCCCCCTCTGATAATTTTAAACCTTGAGAAAAACCATCAAAAGTAATTCTCCCAGAATTTCCCTGAGATACATCCCCCAAGTAAGAAGTATGAATTTCATCAAAAACATTATACAACCCATAACTTTTTTTATCAGGAGTATCACCTATATATGTAGGTTCTCCATTTTTTATCCAAATTTCTCTACCTTTTGCACCTTCATCCAGAGCTAATCCTGATTTGTAAGCTTTATTCTGAAAAACAATATAGTCTGTTTTTTCATCTGGACCTTTTTTAACAGTAATACTTGCAAGACCTGATGTCTTCTCACCTTTATTATTTAATTCACCATAATTTCTAAGGAAGGTTCCTTCCTCAGTTAAAAATTCTTTTAAATCTTCATTATATTGTAGTTTTATATCTTTAAAATCAATTTTTTCAACACCAAGAACAGCTTGATATATTGTATTTCTTGTTTGTTGTTGAATCGGTATAGTAAATTCATTTTCATTTAATATTTCTGCAAGGGCAGTTCCAACATCTGGACTCTTAGTAAATTCTTTCATTAATTTTAAAGATTCTGTATCTTTAGATAAACTTCCCATAAGTATCCTAGCTACCTCCAATCTATTCTCTTTTGTAGGGGGTTCTGATAATTCATTACCAGATACAATTTCTTTTCCAGTTAATGCAACTTGCAATAATTCTAAATTTCTAGGGAAAAAAACAGGATTTTCGTTTGTAACCATACGAGATTCGCTGAGGGATTTATAAAATTTATCTGAATTAGGAAGTAAAAGTAGAGGTTTAGAAATCTGTAAAAAAACTTCTCTTTTCAAATTATCAAAAAGAGGCCCTGCAGTGTTTGCATTTAATTCTCCACTTACTAATTTTTTTGAAATTACATTAGTTAATTCATTCATTCTAGAAGGATCATTAAAATGATTGTTATAATATGCTAAATCATCTTTTGTAAGTTTTGCTAAATCAACATTATCCCAATCAGGAGGAGTCTCTTCCGCAGCCCTCACACCCCCAATACTTCCAAGAATAATAACAATAGCAATAAACAATAAAAGTCCAGTAACAATTACTCCAACTCTTTTTTCATTCAAAATAAATCTTTCCTCTTTTCCAACCATCCCACAATTAACAAACTCGGGTTTAAATATATTTTGCTATAGCAAAATATAAAATTATAAAAAAATAAAATAAGATGTTCAATCAGATAATTATTTAAGCTAAGAAGAACTAATCATAAAATGGAAAAACTAATTGAAAATATTTTAAAAAAAGCAAAAGAAGACAAGAAAGTTCTAGCAGTTGCCCTTTTTGGCTCAAAAGCAAGAAAAGAACCAAATAAAGATATTGATATTTGCATTATTTTAAACAAAAAACATGATAATCTTGAAATGTCAAATATAATCATAAGTTATTTAGGAATAGCAAAGGAAAAAGTAGACCTATCTATATTTCAGCAATTACCCCTATACATAAGAATGAGAATACTAAAAGAAGGAAAAATTCTCATGGTAAAAAACGAAAGCGCCCTATATGACCTAGCATTTAGCACAATAAAGGAATTTGATTCTTACAAAAAACTTTATTATATGTATCTAAAGGAGGTTGGAAATGGATCAAGAAAGAATATTATCAAAAATTGATGAATTAGATAATTACTTGGAAGAATTAAAGAATATAAAACCAAATGAATTTGAAGAATATGAAAATTCCATTGAAAAGAAAAGGGCCTGTGAAAGATTGCTTCATCTCTCAATTGAAAATGCATTAGACATATGCAATTTGCTTGTTTCAGAATTCAGAGTAGGTATTCCTTCAGATGAAGATGACATATTTACAAAATTAGAACAAAAAAAGATAATTTCAAAAGAAATGAAAAATATACTAATTCAAATGAAAGGATTAAGAAATAGACTAGTCCATAGATATGGAGAGATTGATAATGAAAAAATATTTGATATAATATCAAATAACTTAGATGACTTTGAAAAATTCAAAGAAGAAATAATCAAAAAAATAAATAAAAAATAAAAATAATTACCTTTTTCTAGCAGGTTTTTCTTGATTTTTACCATGACAAGCACAATTAGGCATAAAAAACATAATTATTGCTTTTATTATCAATAAAACTCCAAGAACAACCCAAATATTCCAAGGTGTATACAAGGTTACAAGTATTAGAATTAAACCTAATACAAGAAACTTTACTGCTTTACATTTTGGCGTACAACATTCATCCATATTTTAACCTCCTTTAAACCAATATAAAAAATATGCAAGGGAAGTTTTTAAAGGTTGTTGAAAAATTAATTAAAACTTCTTATCCCTAACACCTGAATTTTTCACCTTTTCCATAACCTTGGAAAAACTAAGAGAATATTCTGTTACACGAATAGGTGCCAATGTTAAAGGACGGTTATGTGCAATTGCATTTCTTATTGGTTCCATTTCAGAAAGTTTTTTACACCATTCTTTTGTATCAATATAACTTGCAAAAATATTTTTATTAGACTCTATTATCAATCTATAGTCATGAAAATCAGCAAATAATAATAAATCTTGTTCCCTTTCTTCATCAAGAGCTTCTTCTCTTCTTGAAGCACAAGCGCCCCTTATTTTAGGAGGAACCCCTTTTCTCCACCAATCTTCTCCAAAACTTTCCTCAAGAAGACTTCGAAGAAATTCTCTAACATTATTTTCAAAAATATAAAGAGAATCTTGTTTTGATTGAGAATATTGATTCACATCAGGATCACTTTTTTTTGACAAACATTTTGTCAAATAAATTTTAACAGATTCAGAACTGGGAACATCTTTTAATGATTCCTTAAAATAAGGTTCTGCTTCTGAAAATCTTCCAAGTTTATACAACAATTCTCCCAATAATATTTTAGGAGCCCAAAGTTGGGGTTTAATATCAATGGATTTTTTAAGTAACAATTCAATCTCCCTAACAGAACGCAAATCCTTCAATGGTTTTTTCATAAGCTCCTTTGCAAGATAATAATAATTCATAGGATCTCTTGGATTTTTTCTAATTTTATCACGAAGTTCGCTTTCCATTAATATCACCTTTTTCCTTTTTACTATAAAAGAAATTAGAAAAAGTAAACCTTGTTTTTAAAGTAGACTTACTATTAAACAATTATAAAAATATAAAAGATAATAGTTCCTTTAATTATAAATAAAATCTGTATATACATCAATTTTAAATTTTTGCTTGCTTAGTCTTATTTATTATTATAACATTAACAGTATAAATATTATAAAAAAAGTTTTATAATTATTTTAATATCCTTATTTTTAATACTAAAAAAATTATTAATTCATAAAATCTGAATCTATGAAGATTTAAAAAAATAATTATTATTATTATTATTATTATTATTATTATTATTAAAAATCAGTATAAAATAAATTCAAGAAAAACTATCTCTTTTTCTTCTTTTTACCTTTTCCAGCTTTTGCAAGTTTGATTAATTTCTTAA
>Ga0208958_1000543_pt1 | contig 44675 bp, 41 predicted proteins | sample RifOxyB1_FD_184032 | JGI IMG/M metagenome (GOLD analysis project Ga0208958, IMG submission 184032) | Soil microbial communities from Rifle, Colorado - Rifle Oxygen_injection B1 (SPAdes) | ecosystem: Environmental > Terrestrial > Deep subsurface > Rock core/Sediment | place: Rifle, Colorado...
CCTATCCATTATGTGGGTCAGCCTGACGAATTATTTTTATCTTTTTGATTTTGGCTTGGGGCAGACAGTCACAAAATTTATTTCAGAATCCATTGAAAAGGGGGACGAAAAACATTTGTCCGAGATAGTATGGACTTCCTTGGCCATAAATTTATTTTTCAGCTTTTTATTATTGATAATTTTACTTCCGCTTGTCCCTTTTGCTGTAAATAATGTATTAAAAATATCCCCCGAGCTTAAAAACGTGGCAAAAATAAGCTTTTATGCTTTGGTTTTAGCTTTTCCCCTAACAACAACCTTCTCTGTTGTCAGGGGGGTTCTGGAGGGAGCAAGAAGATATGACCTGCTCAATATAATCAAAATACCTTTTAATTCCTTTTTATTTATAATTCCGTTAGTCTCCCTTATTTTAGGATTTAGCCTTCCTTATATGGTTTTGTTTCTGGCATTGTCCCAAGTTTTTTTAATTTTTGCCGGCTTATTTCTTTCGGTAAAATCCCTGCCGTCTATTAAAAATTTATTTTTAATAAATATCAAAACATCCAAAAAAATTTTCGGGTTTGGAAAATGGCTGACGTTGGCCAATTTTGCCAATGCGCTTCTTGTAACCTTTGACAGATTCTTTATTGGCGCGCTGGTTTCGGTCTCGGCAATCGGATTTTACAGTGTTCCCTTTGACGCTGTTGCCAATATTTTAACGCCAGCCCAGAGCCTTATAGTCCTTTTCCCTGTTTTTTCAGCTCTTAGCGTTGCCAGGAAAAATGAAGCAGGATTTTTTTATGTTCGGATTTTCAAGCACCTGCTGGTAATTACGGGGTTTCTTTCAGTATTTATTCTTTTATACTCAAGCGAAATTCTTAATTTTTGGCTGGGAAACGAATTTGCCCAAAAAAGCAGTTTGGTTTTGCAGTTTCTGACAATTGGCATGCTGGGGATTTGTTTTTCTGCGGTAGGAGATAATCTGATAAAAGGATATGGCAGGCCAAAATTGCTTGCAAAAATCCGCCTAGCCGAATTGGCGCCATTCTTTTTATGCCTCGGTTTTTTTACCCTAAAATTCGGCATTGCCGGCACGGCTTTTGTTTGGATGATAAGAGCTTTGGCGGATGCATTTTTGATAATTTTTATAAACCTGAAAATGCTTTCCTTGAAGTTTTCAGAATTTTTTGATAGCGGAATAAACAAAGCCTTTTTTGCTGTTTTATCCTTTGGCGCGCTGATGTTTTTGGCTAAATTATTTCAGGGCTCTTTATTTTTTACGTTTTTTGTTGTATTGTTAGTAATTGCTTTTTTGTATGCGTGGGTGCGGCATGTTTTAGACAGCCGGGACATAAATTTTATTAAATCTTTGTTTACAATTATTAACAAAAATGCAGGCGCCTAAAAAAATATTTTACAAGGACGAAAATGACCCAAGAAAGGTTTTAAGCCTCTATAAGCAGCACCATGACAACAATTATGACAGAATCAAGGAAAAAATTATTAAAAAAGCAATTTTGCAAATCCAAGATAAAAAATGGCAAAATAAAGATGTCCTTGATATCGGATGCGGCGGGGGAATTTTCACAAGATTTTTTTTGGATTTGGGCTCAAAGGTAACAGCCATAGACAATTCGCGCGCCGTTATTGAGGCCAACAAAATGGATAACCCCGAAGCATTTTTTGTTGTTGGAGATGCCTCCGCAAAGCTTGAAAAAAAATTTGATTTTATTTTTGCTAAAGATATTATTGAGCATATACAGAACGACGATTATTTTTTAAGAAATATTTCAGAGGAGTTAAGCGAAGGAGGATACGTTTTAATTAATACCCAGAATTTTTTTTCATTTAATTACCTTGTGGAAAAAACCTATAATATTATTATAGGAAATAAGGGTTGGATGGGATGGAATCCCGACCATGTTCGTTTTTATAATTATTGGCTTTTAAAAAACAAGCTCTTAAAGAACAATTTTGTCCCTGTGCGCTGGTTTGGAAGCTATTACTTTCCTTATAGGGGGTTTGCCCATTTTTTAGGCAGAACTGGAGAGCATTTGGAATGGAGGATTTTCAGGATTGTTGAAATGCTTAATTTGTGGGGAGTCTGGCCGTTTAATATTTTAGGCTGGAATATAGGGGTTTTAGCCAGGAGACAAAAACAACCATGAAAGAAGAAAAATACAAAAAGTTTGAAGACCAGTTCAATTTTAGTGAAAGCGATTATCTCCACCAGACAGATTTTTTAAATTGGTACAGGCACTTTTTTGTTATTAAAGAAATTTTTGATTTTGAGCCCCAAAAAATACTGGAAATGGGCAGCGGGAACGGTATTGTAAAAAATTCCTTAAAATCCATAATCGGCGAATATAAAACAATGGATATCAATAAAGAGTTGAAACCCGACTACCTTTCGGATATTAGAAACTTTAACCCCGAATTAAAGGAAAAGTTTGACTGCGTCTTGGCGACAGATATTTTAGAACACATTCCGTACGGGGACATGGCAAAGTCCCTTGAAAATATTTTTTTATATCTGGAAAGAGGCGGGCGGGCAATTATTGCAATCCCGCACCGGGCAGATTATTTTTTGTTTATGCTTCCCTTTGGCTCGCCGCATGTCTTGAGAATGCCTTCCAAAATTTTAAGCCCCGTGGCTATTGCGCGGAGGATTTCTAAAAAAAGCTGGATAGATTTTTTTCACTGCTGGGAAATTGGGGTAGGAGGCATAAAAAAGAAAAGCGTTGAAGACGCGATGAAAAAAGTCGGCTTTAAAATTGAAAAATCAAAAACCCTTTTATATGTTGATTTTTGGGTGTTGCATAAAAATTTAAAATAAAACTAAAAAATATGAAATCCAAGATTGGAATTATCGGCTCAAAAGGAATGGTGGGCGGGGCATTAAAGCGATATTTTGAAAAAAAAGATTACCCGCTGTTTTGTTACGACAAAGCGGGCGAAGGAAGCATTGATGATGTGGGCAAGGCAGATTACATTTATATTGCCGTTCCCACACCGTTTGTTGAGGGTTTGGGATGCGATACAAGGATCATAGAAGACGTGCTGGAAAAATTGCCCGGCGGAAAAGTTATAATAATAAAATCCACCGTAATTCCAGGAACAACAGAAAAATTGCAAAAAAATTTTTCGGAACAGAAGTTTATTTTTAATCCAGAATTTCTTACAGAAGCAACGGCTGACCAAGATATGAATTTTCCCGACAGGCAAATAGTCGGTTTTACAAAACAGAGTTATAATTATGCGGGAGAGGTGCTAAAACAGCTCCCCTTGGCAGTTTATGAAGCGGTTGTGCCAGCCTTTATAGCTGAATTTTCCAAATATGCGGCCAACACGTGGTTTGCGGTAAAAGTGGCTAAAAATAATGAGCTGTATGATGTGTTCACAAAATTTGGGGGATCTGATGAGCAGTTTGAAAGAGTAGTTGACTGCCTTGCAACCGATAAAAGAATAGGCAGGTCGCATTTGGAAATAAAGCACAAAGGATACAGGGGGTATGGGGGGAAATGCCTGCCCAAAGACACAAAAGCATTTATTGATTTTGCTGAAAAGTTGGATGTAAAAACACCAATCACTTCGGTAGCTGATCAATATAACGAAAAATTATCAGAACAGAAAGTTGGGCCGATGCCTTCGGCCGAGCCGGTAAAAAATTAAATTATTAACGCCATTGCTTTATGCAAGACCTGCCGTCAGTATCAATAATAATTCCTTGCAGAAATGAAAAAGAGTTCATGCCAAAGTGCCTGGATTCTCTTTTAGCCAACCATTATCCAACAGATAAAATGGAAATTTTGATAGTTGACGGAATGAGCCACGACGGCACAAGAGAACTGATAGCGGGATACGCTAAAAAATATCCCTTTATCTCTATGCTGGATAACCCAAAGCGCATAACGCCCAGCGCCTTGAATATAGGCATTAAAAAGTCTGCCAATAATATAATTGTCAGAATAGACGCGCACGCGGTTTATAAAACAGATTATATATTAAAATGCGTTACTTATCTTAAAAAGTATAACGCAGATAACATTGGAGGCATTTGGGTAATTGTTCCCCGGAAGAATACAATAATCGGCAGGGGCATTGCGAAGTCTTTGTCTTCTTTCTTTGGCACGGGCAACGCTTATTACAAAATAGGCTCTGAAAGTTTTAGGGCGGTTGATACGGTTCCTTTTGGTTGCTATAAAAAAGAGATATTTACTAAAATAGGATTTTTTAACGAAAATCTGGAAAGAAGCCAGGATATAGAATTTAATATCAGGCTGAAAAAGAACGGGGGCAAGGTTTACCTTTTTCCCGAGATAGTCGGTTATTATTTTGCAAGGTCGAGGCTTAAAGAATTTTTTATCCATAATTTCAAGGATGGAATTTGGGCAGTTTACCCCTTAAGGTTTATTAAAATATTTTTTAAATTCAGGCACTACATTCCCCTTATGTTTGTTTCCTTGTTAATTATTTTTTTTGCGCTTTCTTTTGTGTCAAACTATTTTTTATTTTTTCTATGGGGGCTGGCGGCATCTTATTTGTTTTCATTGGTCTATTTTTCAGCTAAAATATCTTTTTTGGAAAAGGATTTTACATATTTATTTTCTTTGCCGTTAGCTTTTGCGGCCAGGCATTTTGGCTATGGATTTGGGTCAATATGGGGTGCGTTTAAATTAATATTTAATTTATAATTTTCTAAAAATGGAAGAAAGAAAACAAATAGAAATGCAATATTACGACAGGAAGGCAAGAGTGCAAATGGAAGCGCCCGAACAAAAAGGGGACTTTGAAGGCTTTAACCCTTTTTTTCTTTCCAGCTTTAATTTTTTAAGGCTGAGCCTGGAAGACAAATGCAAAAATAAGGAAATTTTGGATTACGGATGCGGAAACGGAGTGCACGCATGGTGGCTGGCAAAATACGGCGGAAATATAACAGCAATAGATATTTCTGAAAAATCTTTAGAAATTGCAAAAAAGAAAGCTGGCGAAGAAGGGGTTTTGCCAAAAATAAAATTTATGAAAATGGATGCGGAAAAGCTTGATTTTCCCGACAATTCTTTTGATATTATATTTAACGGCGGCACCTTTTCTTCCTTGGATTTGAGCAAGGCGTTTCCCGAACTGGCGCGAGTTTTAAAGCCAAGCGGATTTTTAATAGGCATCGAAACATTTGGACACAACCCTTTTACTAATTTAAAAAGAGCTGTGAATAAATTTATGGGAAAAAGGACCGAATGGGCCGCCTCGCACATTTTCAAGGACAAAGATTTAGAAAGTGCAAAAAAATATTTTAAAAAAACCGAAGCAAAATATTTTCATTTAATTTCATGGGCAACCTTTCCGTTTCTAAGCCTTCCCGGAGGAATTATTGTATTGCGCGCAATGGAATTTACTGATAAGCTCTTGCTAAAACTTCCCTTTTTGAGAAAATATTCTTTTAAAACCGTATTTATTTTTAGCGTGCCGAAAAAACAATAAAAATTATGTTAAAAAGATTATTTGATATTGCATTTTCTTTTTTTGGATTTTTTATAACCCTGCCGATTTTTTTGGTTATTGCTGTTTTGGTAAAAAAAGATTCAAAAGGGCCCGCCTTATACGGAGCAAAAAGAACAGGCAAAAACGGAAAGATTTTTACAATGTATAAATTCAGGACAATGGTGCAGAATGCCGACAAAATCGGCGGGCCATCCACTTCAGCAGACGACCCGAGAATGACAAAAATAGGACTATTTTTACGAAAATATAAGATAGATGAACTGCCCCAGTTTATAAATATTTTAAAGGGCGACATGTCTTTTGTAGGCCCAAGGCCAGAAGTTCCATCTGAGGTTGAGACTTATGATCCGGAAATAAAAAAAATGATTTTATCAGTAAAGCCCGGCTTGACGGATTTGGCATCTTTGGCTGATTTGCACGAAGAAGAGGTTCTAAGGGGCTCGTCTGATCCACACCAGACATACAGGGAAAAAATTCAGCCTCAGAAGCTAAGGCTTCAGCAGGAATATATTAAAAACATGTCTTTTGCCTTGGACATAAAAATCCTTTCCAAAACATTTTTGAATATTTTAAAATGACCGACTATAAAGAAATATCAAAGCAAATAAGAAAAAGCATTTTAAAGATGGCTTTTGATTCGCAGGAGGGGCATGTTGGTTCTGCTTTGTCGTGCGCTGACGCTTTGACTGTGCTTTATTTTGGAATATTAAACATTGACCCGAAAAACCCCTTGTCTGGAAACAGAGACAGATTTGTTTTAAGCAAAGGGCACGCAGTGTCTGCTTTATACGCTGTTTTGGCTGAAAGAGGGTTTTTTGAAAAAAAATGCCTGGATGGTTATTGCAAAGACGGCACAAAAATGGCAGGACACTCCACAAAGCAGTCTTTTCCGGGGGTGGAAGTTTCCACCGGAGCTTTGGGGCACGGTTTGCCCATGGCCTGTGGCATGGCGATAGCTGATAAAAAAGACAAAAAGAAGAACAAAACATTTGTTATGATTTCAGATGGAGAATGTGACGAAGGAACAACATGGGAGTCAGCTCTTTTTGCGGCTCACCATAAATTGGATAATTTAGTGGTGATTATTGATTACAATAAATGGCAAGCATTCGGCAGGACTAAAGATGTTCTAAATTTGGAGCCGTTAGCAGAAAAATGGCAGGCGTTTGGCTGGCAAACAAAAGAAGTGGCCGGTCATAATTTTGAAGAATTGGAAAAACATTTTTTAACAGTTCCTTTAAAAAAAGACCTTCCAACAGTAATAATTTTAAACACAAAAAAGGGAGCGGGAGTATCTTTTTTGGAGGACAAATTAGAATCGCATTACAAACATTTAACAAAAGAAGATTTTCAAAAAGCATGCGAAGAGCTTTCGTAAAAGCATTAATAAAACTGGCCGAAAAAGATAAAAGAATTTATCTTTTGACAGCTGACCTGGGCTATCATGCCTTAGAAGAGTTTGCGCAAAAGTTTCCTGAAAGGTTTGTTAATTGCGGGGTGGCAGAACAAAATATGATGGGAGTGGCCGCAGGGCTGGCTTTATCGGAAAAAAAACCTTATGTTTATTCGATTGTGCCTTTTGTTACTTTTAGGTGTTTAGAACAGATAAGAAATGATATTTGTTATCAAAATTTAGATGTTAAAATAATCGGAGTTGGCGGAGGATTTTCTTACGGAACCCTTGGCTCCACTCATGTTGTTTTGGAGGATTTGGCTATTTTACGAGCCCTGCCCAACATAAACGTTTTGTCTCCCGCAGATCTTTTATCAACAGAGGAATTAATTGCAAAATCATATAAAACAAAAAATCCTTCGTATATACGGCTTTCCAACGCCGGAAGCGCAAAGGCTTATGAAAAAAAACCCAACCTGCAAATCGGTAAGCCGAACGTTTTGAGAGATGGCAAAGATAAAGCCATTATCGCTACAGGAATACAAGTCAGCTTATGCCTTGAAGCTGCAGAAGAATTGAAAAAACAGGGGCATAATTTTAAAGTTTTGGATTTTCACACAATAAAGCCGATAGACAAGCAGGCGCTGTTAAAAGAATTAAAAGGCGTTAAAAAAATATTTACTGCAGAAGAGCACAATACAAACGGGGGGCTTGGTTCGGCTATTGCTGAAATTTTGGCAGAATCGAACTGGCAGGGCACCTTTAAAATAATCGGCACGCCAAACGAGTTTTTGTCAAAGATAGGGAAAGCAGAATATTTGCGCAAAAAATATTTAGTTGATAAACAGGGCATATTAAAGAATATTTTAAAGTTTTTATAAAAATGGAAGAACTTTCTGAGGAATCTAATCCAGAAAATTTGTCTGCAGACAAAAAGCAAAGGGCCGCTTACATAGAGGGGAGGCCAGATTTATTCAAAACTAAAATTTTGCGGATAAAAAAGGAAAGAAGCGGACAGGGAGACGAAGACACGGAAGGAAAAAATATTTTAGTGGCCACGAGAGACCCGGGCAGCGCCAATGCGCTTTTGCCAGTATTAAAGGAATTAGATACAGACCCGGGCATAAGGATTACAGCCATTACTGACGGCAGGGCAGAGGAAATTATAGAAAGAGAATTCCATGTGGAGGACCTTACTCCTGAGGACAATATCTTAACAGCAGAAAAGATTATAGGGTCTCCAAATGTTATTTTAATTGATAATTCTGAAGAAAAGGGCATAGATACATACGTAAGCGCAACTTTTCCGGATACGCCAAAAATTTTGGTTGAAGACTATTACGCCAATACAATCAGTTTTCTTCATATTTTAACAGAAAGAAACATACCTTTGCCTGATAAAATATGTGTTATGGATGAAGGCGCAAAAGAGCTTATAATAAAAGAGTTTCCCGATTTAGAAAAAAGGATTGAAGTAACTGGCCAGCCGGCCTTTGACAGGTTTGCAACAGAAGATACAGAGAGAATTGCCCGGGAAACAAGGGAAAAATTAGGATTGAAGCCAGGAGATAAATTAGTTTCTTTTATGTCAACAATTGACGGAACGGAGAAGGTTGCGCATCTGGCAGAAGCCCTTAAAAGAATATCGGCAGATTTTTATTTTATTTTTCGCAGGCATCCCAGAGACAATACAAGTTATGAAGCTTATCGTAAAATTCTAGCTGACACAGGGATTAAGGTGATAGACGCAAATGATTTTTCAACTAACGATATAGGAGCCGCGTCGGATGTTGTGCTGACAACCTGGTCCACAGAAGGGCTCCACAGCATTTACAGGCGCAAGCCGACAGTTAATATTGTTGATAAAAATTTTCCTGTGCCCGAGGGCATTGTTTTACCTTTAGTGCCAGTAAAGCTGGGGGCAAGCGTTGGTCTTGATAGTATGGAAGGATTACCTGAAATATTGCCGCAATTGTTAGACACAAAAAGCGCCCTAAACAGAAAGCTTAATAAAAAGATGAATAAATATTATCAAGCTGACGGGAAAAATGCCAGCAGAATTGCTAAAATTGTTAAACAATATATTAAATAAGTATGAAAGTTCCTTTTGTAAATTATTCTTTGCAATATAAAAATTTAGAACAGGAAATTGATTCTGCGATTAAGAAAACTCTTTTGGCCGGAGATCTGATTTTAAGGCACAATGTTGAAGAATTTGAAAAAAACATGGCAGAATTTTTGGAAGTAAGATACGCCGTTGGCATAAACAGCTGTACGGATGCCTTGATTTTTTCGTTGATGGCTTTGGGTATTAAAGAAGGGGATGAGGTTATTACAGTTTCACACACTTTTTTTGCAACAATTGAAGCAATTTTGCATGTTAAAGCAACACCGGTTTTAATTGAGGTTGCAGAGGACTTTGTAATAAATGATTCAAAATTGGAGCAGGCAATAACTCAAAAAACCAAGGTGATAATACCCGTGCATCTAAACGGCCATATGGCTAATATGCAGGTAATAATGGATATTGCAAAAAAGCATAATTTGTTTGTTGTAGAGGATTCGGCTCAAGCATTGGGGGCTACGCAAAACAGTAAAAAAGCAGGGTCATTTGGAGATACAAGCTGCTTCAGTTTTTATCCAGCAAAACTGCTGGGGGCTTTTGGCGATGCAGGAGTTCTCTGCACGAATAATGAAGTGATTTACGAAAAAGTAAAATTATTGAGAAATCACGGGCAAAAGACAAAAACCGAAATAGTAATGCCGGGTTTCACGAGTCGTTTAGATAACCTGCAGGCAGCAATTTTAAATGTTAAATTTAAATATGTTCCCGGGTGGATAAAAAGGAGAAGGGAGATAGCAGATATTTATAATAACGGATTAGGGAACATAAAAGGAATAAAGATCCCAAATTACTTTGATAATAACAGGTATGATGTTTTTCAAAACTATGTTTTGAGGGCGGAAAACAGGGACAAGTTGTTTGATTTTTTGAAAGGAAAAGAAGTGGAGTGCCTGATAAAGGACGCCACTCCAAACCATTTGCAGAAAGTTGAGGGCATGCCCTGTTTTAGCCTGCCCTTTACAGAACAATTATCAAAAGAAGTTATTTCCCTGCCGATGTATCCCGAGCTTGATGACGGACAAATACAATATATAATAAATTGCATTAAAGAGTTTTATGGAAATTAATAAATTAATTAAAAATATAAATTTAAAAACAAGATTTTTCAAGACGCTGTTCTTTCTGTTAGCAGATGTGTTTTTTGTATTCTTATCTGTATGGCTGGCGTTTTTTATTAAGTTTGACGCTCAAATTCCTGTAAAATATTTTTCAGATATTTGGCAAATAGGAGGATTATTTTTGGTTTTTTTGCTCCCCGTATTTTATTTCCAGGGGCTGTATTCTTTTTCATGGTCTTATGTTTCCGCAAGGGAAGCAATTTCTTTATTCAAGGGAGTCACGGCTGCTTTCTTTTTTATATTTTTGGCAATATTTATTTCAAAGAAATATCCGGCCTTCGTTGGCTTTCCGCGCTCGGTTTTGTTTATCAGTTATTTTTTAGTATTTTTATTCTGCGGGGCGACGCGCCTTTCAAAAAGGTTATATTTAACCTTAATCGCAAAAAATAATATTTTAAAGGAAAAAACGCTGATAATCGGAGCAGGAGACGCAGGAGAACAAATTGTAAGGAGCATTATGTCTTCTGCTGATAATCCATATAATCTTGCGGGGTTTTTAGACGACTCTGAAATAAAACAAAAAGTTTTTATACACGGGCTGAAAGTTTTAGGAAAAATTTCGGATTTGAAAAACATAGCAGAAGAACAGCAAATAGAGTGCCTTATAATAGCATTGAGTTCGGCAAGTGGCGAAACAATAAAAAAGGCGGTTGACCTGGGCAGGAGAGCCGGAATCAAAAAAATAAAGATTACCCCGTCTATTTCTGAAATTATTTCCGGAAAAGTGTCCCAAAGAGATTTAAGGGAGGTTGATGTGGGAGACCTTTTGGGCAGAGACGCTGTTTATTTGGAGCTGGATAAAATAGAAGCATTTATCAAAGAAAAGTCTATTTTGGTCACGGGGGCTGCAGGATCAATCGGCTCTGAATTGTCAAGGCAATTGTCAAGGCTAAGCCCTGCAAGCCTCATTTTGCTTGACCACGACGAGACAGGCGTATTTAATATTTCAGAAGAGATTATGCAAAAATCTCCTAAATTAAGAGTAACGCCGTTGGTGGCAAGCATAAAGGACTCAGAAAAAATTGAAGGGATGTTTATGGATCTAAAACCGCAAATAATTTTTCATGCCGCAGCCTATAAGCACGTTCCCTTGATGGAAAAACACCCGGAGGAAGCCATAAAAAATAATATTTTTGGCACAAAAATCGTTGCGGAGGCGGCTAAAAAAAATAATGCCGAAAAATTTATTTTTATTTCAACGGATAAGGCAGTAAACCCGCGGTCAATTTTGGGAGCAACAAAAAGAATGGGAGAAATGATATGCCATGCGCTGGATCAGGAAGGTGGTCGGACAAAATATATTTCCGTAAGATTTGGAAACGTTTTAGACAGCAGGGGAAGCGTGATACCCACGTTTAGGGAACAAATTAAAACAGGCGGACCTGTCACAGTTACTCATCCGGACATGAAAAGATATTTTATGTTAATACCCGAAGCATGCTCGTTGGTTTTACAGGCTTCGGCAATGGGAAAGGGCGGAGAAGTTTTTGTGCTGGATATGGGCAAGCCCGTTAAAATTTTGGATTTGGCAAAAGAAATGATAAAACTTTCAGGATTGGAACCGGACAAAGATATTCCAATTGTTTTTGTGGGCCAAAGGCCGGGCGAAAAATTATTTGAGGAAATGCTGACAGCAGAAGAGGGCACTGTTGCCACCCAAAACCAAAAAATATTTACAGCAAAACTATCCGAAATCAACACGGGCAGAATTGAAAACTCCTTAGGCGAGCTTAAAAAATATGTTCAAAACAACCAGACAGCAGAAGCAATAAAAGTTTTAGAAAACATTGTCCCTTTCTATAAAGGGCAGGCCAGAGACTATTGACTTTAATAAAAATAATAATAAAATTAACTAAAAGAAAATTAATTTATGGTTCAGCAAATTTATAGCGAGGAAATAGACTTTGTGGAGTATTACAGGGTAATTTATAAAAATAGGCGCTTGGTTGCCTTATTTTTAGTTTTGGGAATAATTTTTGGATACGTGATAAACATTTTGCCTATTTATAATTATCGCGCAAGCGCGCTGGTAAAATCCGCAATGGTTAACGGGGGCTCTGTTGAGCCCGCAAGCCAGACTATAGAAAAAATGACAAACGGATTTTACGGCAAATATTCATCGGTATCGGGCAGCTATATCTCTCAAAATTTTATCCAGATTTGGTCTGACAATAGGAATGCGGAACAGGCAAAAAAAACAGCAAGCGAGGTTTCAGATAAAATAATAAAAGAGCAAAATGAATTGGTTGCCAAGGAAAAAACGTATAAACTGGATAAAATAGAAAGCCTTAAAAGCATAATGAACAATTATTTGTCGCGCGGACAGGAGGTTGCGCTTTTTCATATGGAAATAATTAGAATAGAGGACCAAGTAAGTGGCGCAAAGCAGGCCGAGCTTTTAGGCGACATAAAGGTTCAATACAGAAAAATAAGCCTTCTAATGAGTTTAATTTTGGGTGCGTTGCTGGGCGTTTTTATCGCCATTTTTTATATTTTTTCAAAAGACTGGTGGCTCCGCGCTAAAGAAAAATTCTAAAAAAAAGAAAAATTTCAATTTTAAATTGTGGCAATGAATTTACGATACAAAATAATTTTATTAATTCTGCCATTAGCGTTTTCGGCATTTGCGCAAAATGTTTTCGCTGACGAGGTTGGAGACAAGCGTTTTTTTTATATTAACTCGTCATATGATCAGGCAGAAAGAGAAAAAATAAATGCCGTGCTTGTCAGATCAACCGGCAGGCTTTATTTTTACATTGATGAAGGCTGGTGGAATACTGAAAATCAAGTAGCGCAAAAAGAATATCTGGACTTATTGGGGGTTGAATTTGAAAATAGAATTTATCCAATATTAAGTTCTTTTTACGGGCGGGAATGGATTCCCGGCATAGATAATGATATAAAAATTACCGCCTTGTTGCATCCCATGAAAAAGGAGGCGGGCGGGTATTTTAGGTCAAACGACGAATATGAGAAAATACAGGTTTCGGACTCTAATGAAAGGGAAATGGTTTATTTAAACGCCGAGTATTTAGATAACTCGACGCTTATCAAAAGTTTTTTGGCGCACGAATTTGTCCACCTCATAACATTCAATGAAAAAACAATAAAAAATGGGATTGAGGAAGAAACGTGGCTAGATGAAGCAAGGGCTGAATATGCGTCCACGCTTTTGGGGTATGACGATAAATACCAGGGCAGTATTTTGGAAAAAAGAGTGCAATATTTTTTGGAAAAACCAAACGGGCCGCTGACAGAATGGAATAACACAAAATACGATTATGGAAGAATTAGCATGTTTACTCATTATTTGGCAGACCACTATGGAGTCGGTATTTTGAGAGATTCGTTAAACTATTCAAAGGCAGGAATAGAAAGCATAAATTATGCTCTTAAAAAAAACGGTTATAATAAAAAGTTTATTGATATCTTTGGAGACTGGGTTGTTGCGGTTGTGATAAACGATTGCAACTACGGTTCAACTTATTGTTATCTAAATAAAAACTTAAAAAATATTTATATCAACCCTATAATTAATTTTTTACCGGTCACAGGGAACTCAACGCTGACAATGTCTGACGGCGCAAAGGCTTGGTCGGGGAACTGGTATAAAATAATAGGGGGCGGAGGCGGGTCGCTGGATTTTGTTTTTGACGGGCAAGACACATCTTTTTTCAGAGTGCCATATATAGCAAGAAACCAAGCCGGTGGTTATATTGTTAAGTTTATGGCGCTTGATAAAACACAAAAAGGCAAAATTAGCCTAGAAAATTTTGGAAAAGAAATTAACGCTCTTTTTGTGGTTCCTTACGTTCAGGCAGATAAAGCAAGCGATTACTCTTATTTTTTTTCTTGGGCAGCCTCTATTAGAAGAGACCAGGGGGACGAGGCGGAAATTGAAAAGCTGCTTTTAATAATTGACGGTTTGAAGAAAAAAATCGCCGAAATATTGGCGCAAAACGGCCAGAGCGCCGGGCAATGCGCAATAACAAGCAATCTTTTTTTGGGCATGGAAAACAATGCCGAAGTAATGTGCTTGCAGAGATTTTTGAAATTGCAGGGCCCGGATGTTTATCCTGAAGGGCTGGTAACAAGTAATTTTAGAAGCCTAACGAGGCAGGCGGTAATAAGATTTCAGCAGAAATATATTTCTGAAATATTGACCCCCGCAGGGCTTTCTGCCGGTACAGGTTTTGTTGGAGAAAGAACAAGAGCCAAAATAAGCCAGCTTTGGTAAAAACAAAATACCGGGCAATGCGCAATTATGGATGCAAAATTAGAAAAAAGAATAAGGGAAAAAATAAGGGAGATTCCAAACTGGCCCAAACATGGGGTTAGCTTTAAGGATATAACCCCCTTGCTGGAAGACAAGCTGCTTTTTTCAAAGGTTATTGATGAGCTGGCAAAACCGTATTTAAAAACAAAAATTGACAAGATTGTTGGAATTGACGCCAGAGGTTTTTTGCTGGCCTCGGCCTTGGCCTATAAATTAAAAACCGGTGTTGCTATTATAAGGAAAAAGGGCAAACTCCCGGCAAAAATAATTTCTAAAGAATATTCTTTAGAATATGCCAGCAACACAATAGAAATGCACCAGGACTCAATTTTGCCAGGCGAAAAGGTTTTGATTATTGACGATGTTTTGGCCACAGGAGGAACCATAAAAGCGGCTTTGGGGCTGGTAAAGCAATTAGAAGGGAAAGTTTCGGGAGTAGAATTTTTAATTGAGCTTAAATATCTAAATGGAAGAAGAATAATTAAGGGCCAAAAAGTAAAATCTTTAATAAGCTATGGAAGCCCGCAGAAAAAACAGGACGCCAAGGAAGCGGCAGAAATAGGCCTTATAGGGGGATCGGGGTTCTACCAGTTTTTTGGCAAAGACGCGAAAGAAATAGAAGTTGATACAGAATTTGGAATGCCCAGCGATAAAATAACAATAGGAAAAATTTTCGGCAAAAAGGTCGCTTTTTTGCCCAGGCATGGTAAAAAACATAGTATTCCGCCGCACAAAGTGCCATATAAAGCGAATATTATGGCATTAAAACAGCTTGGGGTTAAAAAAATAATAGCTTCAAGCGCGGCAGGATCATTGCAAACAAGAATAAAACCCGGAGACTTTGTTTTGCCCGACCAGTTTGTAGACAGGACAAAAAACCGGGATGATACCTTTTTTAACGGCCCGAAAGTCGCCCACATAGAAATGGCATATCCTTATTGCAAAGTATTAAGAGAAACAGCCAAATTGCAAAGTAAAAGGATTAAAATTAAATGCCATCCGGCCGGAACAGCGGTTGTTATTGAGGGGCCAAGATTTTCAACCTTAGCCGACAGCCTGTCTTATTCAAAAAACGGCTGGGATTTGATTAATATGACACAATATCCCGAGGTTGTCTTGGCCGCAGAGATGGGAATTTGTTACTTAAATATTTCCATAATCACAGATTACGATGTGGGAGTATACGCAAAGTCAAAAACGAGCCCGGTGTCAATTGAACAGGTTTTGTATAATTTCAAAAATAACACGGAAACATTAAAATATTTTATATCCAAAATTATAGAAAATATTGGCGGACATGACAGCTGCGAATGCCAAAAAAAATCAGAAAGAGCGCTTGTGAAATAAATGAAAAAAGAAATTTTTTTAAAATTAAAAGTAAAACTCCCAAGGATTAAAAAAAACGTTTCCCTGAAGAATTTTACCACTTATAAAATCGGCGGACTTGCTGAATATTTTTTCGTTGCAAAAAGTAAAGAAGATTTGATGGGGGCGGTAAAAATTGCAAAAGAATTTAAATGGCCTATTTTTATCTTGGGCGGAGGAAGTAATCTTTTAATTTCCGATAAAGGGCTAAAGGGCTTAGTGATAAAGATGGATATTTTAGGCATAGAATTTAAAGGAAATAAGGTTTATGCCGGAGCGGGAACAGATTTAACAAATTTAGCCTACTCCTCATTGGATAACGGGCTTTCGGGGTTGGAATGGGCGGCTGGCATTCCCAGCGCAACTATTGGCGGGGCAGTTTACGGAAACGCCCAGGCGTTTGGAACCAGAATTTCTGATAATATAAAAAGCGTGGAGGCGCTGGATTTGAAAACCTTAAGAATTATAAATTTTAATAAAAATCAATGCGCGTTTTCCTTAAAAAACAGCATTTTTAAAAAAAACAAGAAATTAGTGATAATTTCCGTTATTTTGGAACTAAAGACGAATAATAAAAAAGAAATCGCAGAAAAAATAAAAGAGCATTTGGCTCATAGAAAAAAGGGGCACCCTGTAAATTTTCCTTCAGCTGGTTCAACGTTTGTGAACCCTGAAAAAAAGATTATCGACAAAAGGTTACTTAAAAAGTATCCTGAATTAAAAAATTTTAATGAAAGGGGAATAATTCCCGCAGGGTATTTAATCCAAAAAACAGGTCTTCAGGGCAAAATAATAGGAGGCGCGCAAATATCTCCAATGCACGCCAACTTTATAGTTAATATAAAAAATGCAAAAGCAAAAGATGTTTTGACCTTAATAAAATTGGCGCAAAAAAAGGTTAAAAAAACTTTTGGCATTTTGCTTGAGGCCGAAGTTCAATTTATTGGATTTTAAAATAAAAAACAAAAAATATGAAGATTATTATAAAAACAAAAGATTTGGAGCCGAGCGAAGCCCTTAACAAGTTTATTGAAGAAAAGTTTTTCACTCTTAAAAAATATGTCAGCATTTTTAAAAAAGAAAATGAGCTTGGCAAAACGTTGGCGGAAATTTTTGTTGAGGTTGAAAAAGAAACAAAACATCACAGAAAGGGGGATATTTTTTTGGTCAAAGCCCAAATGAGTATGCCCGGCCGAAGTATTTTGGCAGAGGAGAAAGGAGATAATATATTTTCGGTTGTGGTGGCGGCAAAAGAAGAGCTAAAGCTAGAAATTGAAAAATATAAATTAAAAAAAATTGACAAAGCGCGCAGGGGCCAAAGGAATTCTAAAAAAGAAATAATAATATGACTCCCTCAAAAATATTTTTTACCAGAGGCGTGGGTGTTGCAAAGCGCCAGCTTATGTCTCTGGAAATGGCGTTTAGAAACGCCGGAATTGAAAAATTCAATCTGGTTACGGTTTCCAGTATTTTGCCTCCCGCTTGCCAAAGAATAACAAAGGAAAAGGGGCTTGAAATGTTAAAACCAGGCGAAATTGTTTTTTGTGTAATGGCGAGAAACGCCACAAACGAGCCAAACAGATTAATTGCAGCTTCTATCGGATGCGCGGTTCCTGCCGACAAAGACCAGCAATACGGATATTTATCTGAACATCATTCTTTTGGCGAAACCGATGAAAAGGCCGGGGATTATGCCGAGGATTTGGCGGCAACAATGCTGGCAACAACATTGGGAGTGGAGTTTGATTCTGATTCTGCTTGGGATGAGAAAGAAAAAGTTTTTAAGATGTCTGACAAAATCGTCCGCACAACTAATATAACCCAGTCTGCCCAAGCAAATAAAGACGGGCTTTGGACAACAGTTGTCGCCTGCGCTATCTTTGTCCCGTAATTTTTAATACTAAATACAGCTAAACCGCATTGAATAAATGCGGTTTTTCGTATAAGATAACAGATAATACAATATAATGACTACATGTCAATTTTAAATAAAATATTCGGGGATCCGAATGAAAAATACATCAAAAATCTCCAGCCGATTATAGAGAAAATAAATTCTTTCGAAAAGGATTTTTCCACCCTAGGCGGACCCGCCGTGGGCGGGGAAACACTGAAGAGCAAGACGGCAGAGCTTAAGGCTCGGCTGGCAAAAAGCGAAACTTTGGATAATATTTTACCCGAGGCTTTTGCTTTGGTCAGGGAGGCTTCAAAAAGAACTTTAAACCAAAGGCATTTTGACGCGCAGTTAATTGGAGGAATTGTTTTGCACCAGGGTAAAATTGCTGAAATGAAAACAGGAGAAGGAAAAACTTTGTCGGCAACTTTGCCCGCATACTTAAATGCTTTGGAGGGCAAAGGGGTGCATATTGTCACTGTAAACGATTACTTGGCAAAAAGAGACACGGTTTGGATGGGGCAAATATATAACGCCCTAGGAATGACTGTTGGGTGCGTTACCAATGAATCAGGATATGTTTACGATGCGGAATATAAAAGCAACGCCGAGGACAAAGAAAGAGATAAATTGGGGAGCTTTAAGATAGTGCAGGAATTTTTGAGGCCTTGCGCAAAAAAAGAAGCGTATTTGGCTGATATTACTTACGGCACAAACAACGAATTTGGATTTGATTATTTAAGGGATAATATGGTTTTGGATTTGTCGCAATCTTCACAGCGCGGTTTTAATTTTGCCATTGTTGACGAAGTGGACTCAATTTTAATTGACGAAGCGCGCGTGCCTTTAATTATTTCAGGACGGGGAGAAGAATCAACTGAAAAATATTATAATTTTGCAAAAGTTGTGGCTCCGCTTGAAAAGGATGAAGATTATGAAATTGACGAAAAATTAAAGGCGGCAAGTTTTACAGAAGACGGGCAAAACAGAGTTGTAAAAAGTTTGGGATATGACCCTTGGCTGGATAATGATATTACTTCAACTCACCAGTTGGAGTTTGCTTTAAAAGCCAAAGCCTTGTTTTTAAAAGATCGAGATTACGTTGTAAAAAACGGAGAAATAATGATTATCGATGAGTTTACCGGCAGAATGTTGCCGGGCAGAAGATGGTCGGGAGGGTTGCATCAGGCGGTTGAGGCAAAAGAGGGAGTTTTTGTGCAGCCGGAATCTTTGACAATGGCCACTATAACCTTTCAGAATTATTTTAGAATGTATAAAAAATTGGCAGGAATGACCGGAACCGCTTTAACCTCGGCTGAAGAATTTGATAAAGTTTACAAGCTGGATGTTGTCGCGGTTCCGCCAAACAAGCCAATGGCAAGGCAGGATTTTGCAGATAAAATTTTTAAAACAGAACAGGGAAAATTTAAAGCAGTGATAAAAGAGATTGAAGAGCTTTACAAAAAAGGCCAGCCGATTTTGGTTGGGACAAGATCTGTTGAGAGAAATGAATATTTGGGAAAATTGTTGGAGATAAAAGGAATTCCTCATACCATATTAAACGCAAAAAACCACGAAAGGGAGGGAGAAATAATTGCCCAGGCTGGAAAAAAAGGAGCCGTAACAATTGCGACAAACATGGCAGGCAGAGGTGTGGATATTATTCTCGGTGGTAATCCACCCATGTCGGAATTAACAGAAGAAGTAAAAAAACTTGGCGGTTTGCATGTTATGGGAACCGAAAGGCACGAAGCAAGAAGAATTGACAACCAGTTAAGGGGGAGGTCGGGCAGGCAAGGAGACCCGGGATCTACTCAGTTTTTTGTTTCAATGGAGGACGATTTAATGAGGATTTTTGGCGGAGACAAAATAAAAAATTTAATGACAACTTTTAATATTCCGGAAGACGAACCAATGCAGGTTGGTATTATTTCTAATGCAATTGAGAGCGCACAGGAAAAAATTGAAGGGTTTAACTTTGACGCTAGGCATCACCTTTTAGAGTATGACGATGTTTTAAATAGGCACCGGGAGATTATTTATAAAAAACGCAGGGAGTTTTTAGAATCGGAAGACTTGAAGGAAAAAGTTTTGGAGATTTTGGTAAAATTAAATATTCCGCAAGATGAATATAACAAGAAAGAAAAAGAAGTGGGCCAAGACCAAATGCGCCAACTGGAAAAATTTGTGTGCCTACGGGTTTTAGACACTTTGTGGCAGGATCACTTGTCTTATATGGACCATGTAAGAGATTCTGTAAGGCTGAGAGCTTATGCAGGCAGAGATCCGCTGGTTGAATATAAAAACGAAGGGCACAAAGCATTTGGCCAGCTTTTGCAAATGCTTGACGCAAATATCGCAGAGAATATTTTGAAGGCAGGAATGAAAGTGCAACAAAACCCGACAGTGCAACCACATAATGTTGAGTCTGACAAGCGAAAAGTTGGTCGCAACGATCCTTGTCCATGTGGAAAAAAAGATCCCCTAACCAGTAAACCAATGAAATACAAAAAGTGCTGTTATCCCAAATTTGGATAGAGTGTTTTCAAGTGGGTTATAATTTTGTCGCGTATATTCGGTATCGATTTTCTGCTCTTTACAACAAAGATATTTCTAGTTATTAACGCATGACAATTTGGACATACAATCATTAAATTATTTATTTCGTATGGTCCGCCATCACGTTTCGGAACGATATGATGGACATCAAAAGTTGCGGCGTATCCGCACAGTTCACATTTGTCTCCGTATGCTTTAACCGCCCGAGATCTAACCCATGCTTTATGTTTTTGGATTTCGCCGTATAGATATTTTTTAATGCCAAGTTTTCTTCTGCGATATTTAACGTTCCACAAATTTACTCCGACTATGCCACGCTGAAGTAATCGTGTTACTATTTCCTCGTCTATCATCTTATGGCAATTTTTACGAATAAATGAGTCAACAAATTTATGAGGCATTTTTTCCAAAATTTGGAAGGCACCCTTTTTCAAACCGAAATGGCCGTTTCGTTGAAGGCGACCCCAGTGCATAATACAATAAGGGTTTATACTTTTTTTATATCGGGTAGGATTATTGCACCCTTTAATTCTACATTTCATGGTTGTATTATTATATTATAACAAAATAGAAAAGATACAGCAACAAAACTTATATTTTAAAAATACAAAAAATGTTATGGAAAATAAGGGAAAAGTCTTAATCTTAACCGGGCCAGGAGGTTCTGGGAAAACTACAATCGCAGATTTATTAGTGGAAGAGTATGGTTTTATTAAAGTGGACGGAGATGATTTAGATTCGGAATTTTTTTCTGATGGCGGGCAATGGCTACCAGAAAATATAGGAAAGTTAAAACAATCCCACGATAAAATTTTAAAGGAAGTAAAAAAATTATTTGATAAAGGGAAAAAAGTTGTCCTTGATTACATTATTTTTGGTAATTATTTAGAATTTTTTAGAAAATTCAAAAAAGAATTTGGAAATGATTTAGAAATTAAGGTTTTATTTCCGACCGAAAAAGAAATGGTAAAAAGAGATAAGGATCGTGAATGTTGGACAACTGGAATTGATCGCATTCTCACTGTGCACTCCGAATTTGAGGCTGTTAAAGATGTATTGGGTAAGGACAACTTTATAGATACAACCGGGCAAACACCAGATGACACGCTTAGAAAGTATTTTAGTGAGCGTAAGGAACAGCTATGAGAATAATTGCTCATTTGGATATGGATGCGTTTTTTGCTTCGTTGGAAGAAGCGGGGAGTCCAATATTTAAAGGCCTGCCAATTGCCGTTGGGTCAGACCCAAAAAACGGGCAAGGCAGAGGAGTTGTTTCAACGGCAAATTATAAAGCCCGCGAATACGGAATACATTCTGCTTTACCCATTTCAAAAGCTTGGCAATTATCACAAATCGCCAAAGTCGAAGGAAAACCCGAAGTTGTTTTTTTACCGGTAGACTTTGAAAGATATAACAAAGCGCACGAAGAAATTTTTGAAATTATAAAAAAATATTCTGATTTGGTGGAGCCCGCCAGCATAGATGAATTTTATTTCGATTTGAGTTTTTCTAAAAATTATAAAGAGGCGAAAAAGATTTGTTTTAGAATTAAACAAGAAATAAAAGAAGAATTAAAAGTTACGTGTTCTGTCGGTTTGGGCCTAAATAAATTAATAGCTAAAATTTCTGCCGGAATGAAAAAGCCCGATGGATTTTTGGCGGTGCCAGAAAAAGATGCAGAAAAGTTTTTGGAGCTCTTGCCCATTAGAGAAATTCCCGGCATAGGGCCAAAAACAGAAGAAAAATTTAATAAGCTTGGAATTAAAATTGTAAAAGATTTAAAAAAGTTTTCCGTAGAGGAACTGCACAAAATGCTTGGAAAATGGGGAATAGATTTGTATTATAAGATAAGAGGTGTTGATGATTCTGAAATTGTTGAAAACAAAGAGGCAAAATCAATTGGGGAACAAATAACATTTGAACAAAATACATTAAATTCTATTTATATAGGAGAAGCCTTTGAAAATATTTGCAAAAGTGTTTTTAAAAGGTTTATGACAAGCGGTTTTAAAAGTTTTAGAACGGTTGGCATCACTGTGAGGTTTTCTGATTTTGAAACAAAAACAACGGCCAAAACCCTGAAAAAACCTTCAAGTAGTAAAAAAGAATTTGAGCTGGAAACGATGAAGCTTTTACTGCCGTATTTGGACAAAAGAAAAAACCCAAAGAAAAAGCTAATAAGATTAATTGGAGCTAAATTAGAAAAATTTAAATCATGATGAAAAAAATAATTATAATTTTAATATTAATGGTGCTGGTTTTTGGCACAGGATTTTATTTTAGAGATAATATTGTAAAATTTTATAATGATTTTGGTAGAAGTGTGCAGAGTTTTCAAAAAACGGAAATTGGGAATATTATAACCGAGGCAGGCAGAGAAATTTTGACCCCTCCGCCCTTAAATATTGGGGGCGCAAGCAATAAAGTCGTTTTATTAAAAAGCAAAGTTATTGAAGAGACAAATATTCAGAGGGAAAATAACGGATTGCTCGCTCTTTTAGAAAGCAGCGAGCTTGAGCAAGCAGCCATGGCAAAAGCCAGCGATATGTTTGAAAATCAATATTTTGAACACGTGTCGCCAACTGGAGTTGGGCCGGGAGATTTGGCCAAAGAATACGGGTATAATTATATTATTGAAGGAGAAAATTTAATTTTGGGGAATTTTTCCAGCGAAAAAGAAGTTGTGCAAGAGTGGATGGATAGCCCGGGGCATCGCGCAAACATTTTAAATAACAGATATGCTGAAATTGGCGTCGCAGTTATTAAGGGGACATATAAGGGCGAAAGCGTTTGGATTGGAGTGCAGGAATTTGGGTTACCCCTGTCAAGTTGTGCAGAGCCTGACGTTTCAACAAAAAATTTAATATCCTCAAATCAAACCCAACTGGATTTTCTTTCAACTGAAATTAATCAAAAACGGGCAGAAGTTAATGGCGCAAACAAAAGATCGGCAGGATATAATATTTTGGTCAGGAAATATAATGACCTTGTGTCGCAGTATAACCTGTTGGCAAGCGAAACAAAAAATTTAGTAAACCAATACAACCAGGAAGTAAATAATTTTAAAGCCTGCGTTGCGGGCCAATAATTATGGATATAATTAACGAAAAGTTAGTTGAAGGGATAAAATATTTTTTGATCGCCGAAAAAAATATCAGGGATTTCGTCATAGGTGTGGCAGAAAAAGAGTGGGATAGAGAAGATTTTGTTAAATATGGGAATGATCTTTATAAGTCGGAATGGAAATTGCAAGAAGTCAAAATTGAAGACATTAAGCCAAATCCTGATTTGCTGGCGACGGAAGTTTTTCAGAAGGATTTGCAGGAGCGCATTAAAAAGATAAGAGAGATTTTAAACAAAGGCCAATCCATATCACAGTTGATTTTAAGGGGACAAGATTTTTTAATTTTTGACGGATATGCCAGGTATCATGTTTTAAAAGAGAGAAATATAAAAAAGTGTTTGGCGCATGTGGGCTACAAAAAAATGAAACTTGACCATTCTTAGATTCTCGAGAATATGAGAGTGTGGTATAATTGGATTATGAAGAATTCAAAACAAATTGAAAAACACATAAAAGGAGTAGCCAATCACAGAAGGATTGATATTCTTTTATTAATTGCAAAAAGCAGAGGTCTTACCGTTGAGGACATATCTAAAAATTTAGATTGTAATTTTAAAACCATTTCTGGTCACACGCTAAAATTAGTTCAAGCCGGTCTGGTAGATAAAAATTATAGCGGTAGGGCAATTTCTCATTCTTTGTCGCCCTATGGCAAAATTTTTGTAAGATTTATAGAGAATTTTAGGAAATTATAAATGTTGTAACTGTCCGTGCTTACATTCTCGAGAATGTAAGCACGGTGTTACGGGTTTATTTTTTATATTAAAAATAAAAGTCTAGATAAAATGAAGCTTGCGATAATTTCAGATACTCACGATAATTTAAAAAATTTTGAGAAGGCAATAAATTGGTTTAATAAAGAAGGCATTGAACTGGTTTTGCATTGCGGAGACATATCAAGCCAGGAAACAATTGATTTTGCAAATAAACTTTTTAAGGGAGAAATAAAATACGTAAAAGGCAACGCTGATTTTAATTTGGACTTACCCGACAAAGACGAGATGGAATTGAAATTAGAAAGTCCTTTGGCAAGCTCAGGACGATCTTCTACGAAGATCGCTTTTACGCATTTTCCCGATATTGCAAAAAAAATGGCGCAATCCGGAAAATATGATGCGGTTTTTTACGGCCACACTCACAGGCCTTGGGACGAAAAGGTTGGCGGCTGCCATATGATAAACCCCGGCGAAATGGCCGGGCAATTTTATAAGCCCACTTTTGCAGTTTACGACACAACAACCGAAAACCTGGAACTAAAAATTTTAGAACGATTATAAAAACCTTCACAATTTTTTAATCCAGCTGTTTTACATTTTAAATAGTTCTTTGTACCAGCTGAGGAGGAATAATAATGAGTTCGAGCCATGAAGGTATTGTTTCGTTCACTATTCCCATGCTCATCAAGAATTCGGGCGATCGATATGATGGGAACTTGATCAGCTATTTTCGCGCTGTATTTTCTCACGCAACTAACCTACAAAACCCGTACCACAACTTCCGCCACATGCTTTATGTGGTCTGCAGATGCTACGAGGCATGCATCTATTACGGCGAAGCTTTGTCCCGCAGAGCTGTGCGAGATTTGCTGATAGCAGCCATGTTTCACGATTTTGACCATTCCGGAAAGATGGTTAATGATGAAATAAATATTGAAATGGCAATCCTTGGATTCAGAAAATATCTGGCCCAAGAAGACAAGGATTCACAAGCCAGAATTGAGGAATTGATAAGTTGTACGGAGTATCCTTACAAGGTTTCTTCAAGAAAGATGGATCTTTCTTGCCAGATTCTGCGCGATGCCGACCTAAGTCAAGCCTTGAACGTGGCATGGATCCAGCAGGTGATATTTGGTCTTGCTAAGGAATGGAACAAATCGCCTCAAGAGGTACTTAAAATGCAGGCCGGATTTCACCAGAATCTTGGCTTTGCAACCGAATGGGCAAGAAAGAGATTCCCTTTGTCAATGGTAGTGGCGAAAATTCAAGAAGCGGAGGATTTGCTAGGAATTCTTGAATGTTAAAGTCCGCCTCGTTGGTTTATTCGCGTCCTGTGTGCGTCCCACCCAGGATTTTTTATTACTGGTCAAAGCGGTTGACTATTTTAAGGGGCGGGGTTATAATGGTTCTATTACTTAAACTCATATGCAACAGAAATATTATATTTTTATTGGCGTGGTAATCTTGGCTGTTTTGGCCGGGATTTTTGCATACCCAAATTATTTTAACAAAGGCACAGATTTTTTAAACAGCAAAATGGGCTGGACATTTCCCCATTTTTGGGAAAAGCCATATGTGCTTGGACTTGACTTGCAGGGAGGGGTGCAACTTGTCTATCGGGCGGATTTGAGCTCCGTAGATGATAAAACAGGGTCTATGACTGGCTTAAGGGATGTAATTGAAAGGCGCGTGAATATGTTTGGAGTTTCTGAGCCGGTTATTGAAATACAGGGTCAAGACAAATTGGTTGTGGAGTTGCCTGGAGTCACAAATGTTAGTCAGGCAATTGAAATGATAGGGCAAACTCCTTATTTGGAATTTGATGAGCAAAGAACAGAAGCAGAATCAAAACCCATTCTAGACAAAATAAAAGAAGTGCAGGATGCGCAGGCAAAAAAAGAAGATTATAAAAAAATAAAAGATTGGCAACTTGCTACGCAAAACCCTTATTTTAAACCCACAGAATTGACCGGAAAATATTTGACAAAAGCAACGGTTATTTTTGACCCTGTAACTGTTAAGCCCCAAATTCAATTAAAGTTTAATGACGAGGGGGCAAAAATATTTGAAGAGGTTACCGGCAGAAATATAAACAAACCGTTGGCTATTTTTTTGGACGGAGCTTCTATCGTGGACACAAGCGGAGACGGAAAAATTGACGCGCAAGACTTATATGCGCCGAATGTGCAAAATAAAATTACAGGAGGCACAGCAGTTATTACAGGAGACTTAAACACCCAAACAGCCAACACGATTGCAAGCAGATTAAATTCGGGGGCCTTGCCGGTTAAAATTGGCTCGCCAATTTCCCAGGAAACCGTGGGACCCACCTTGGGCTCGGTATCCCTTCAAAAATCGCTTACAGCGGGCCTGTACGGGCTTCTGGCAATAGTTATATTTATGGTGGTGTTTTATAGGCTTCCGGGGCTTCTTGCCTCTGTGGCCCTTGTAATATACGTAGCGCTGGTTTTATCCATATTTAAGCTTATTCCCGTAACATTAACCTTGGCGGGTATTGGCGGATTTATACTTTCTATTGGCATGGCGGTTGACGCAAATATTTTAATTTTTGCCAGAATGAAGGAGGAAATAAAACAAGGCAAGGGGTTGGCTCAAGCAATTGACGAGGGATTCAAAAGAGCATGGCCGTCAATCCGCGACTCCAACTTTAACTCTTTAATTGTGTGCGCGATTTTATTCACTTTTGCCACATCCTTTATCAAGGGGTTTGCTCTAACCCTGTCTTTGGGTATAATTGCCTCGCTTCTTTCGGCGATATTTATAACAAGGATATTCTTGATGGTTTTTGTCGGGCAGTGGGCCGAAAAAGCCAAATGGATTCTGTAAAAATATGAATTTTAATTTTACAAAATATTCAATCGTTTATTACATAATTTTTGGATTTTTAGTTATTGCTTCAATTGCAAGCTTGTTCGCGTACGGCCTGAAATTTGGTATTGAATTTGCGGGCGGAAGCAATATGGAGGTTTTATTTTTAGAACAGCGACCGTCAAACGAAGCAATAAAAACCGAGCTAAAAGATTTTAATCTGGGAGAAATAACAGTCCAACCCACAGGAGAAAAGGGAGCTATTTTGAAGTTTCAGGGAGTTGATGAAGCAACGCACAAGAAAATATTGGCAAAGGTTAACGAAACATTTAAAGCGAGCGAAGATGGCTTCCAGTATATTGGGCCGTCTGTGGGCCAGGAATTAAGAAACAAAACAGCGGTTTCCATTGTCATGGCTCTTCTGGCAATTACAATTTATATTGCTTTTGCATTTAGAAAAGTTTCAAGGCCGGTTTCTTCATGGAAATATGGGGTAGCCTCTTTAATTGCTTTGTTTCACGACATTTTGATACCACTTGGAATTTTTGCAGTTTTGGGGCACTTTTATAATGTTGAAATTACAATTCCCATTGTTGCAGCCTTGCTGACGATTCTTGGATTTTCTGTGCACGATACAATTGTTATTTTTGACAGGATAAGAGAAAACATTTTAAGGCAGGGGATGGCGCAGTTTGAAGACAGTGTCAATAAGAGTTTGAACCAAACAGTGGGCAGGTCTATTTCAACGGTTTTGACGGTTGAATTTGTGATGGTTGCTTTATACTTTTTTGGAGGAGAAACCCTAAAAAGTTTTTCTTTGGCATTGATAATCGGCATAACTTCCGGAGCCTATTCTTCAATATTTATAGCCAGCCCGTTACTGGTGTCTTGGTATAAATGGAGCCTGAAAAGGAGCAAATAGTCAAGTATACTTGACAAGGATTTAATAATATGCTAAGATAACATAACAGGCTAAATATTCAATATATATGGCTACAAATTATAAACAATTATACGCAAAATTTACCAAAAGTCTTTCTGCAAAAACAAAGGATATTTTTGACCGCAGATTTGGAGTTAAAACAGGAAACCCCGAAACATTGGAGGCAATTGGAAAAACCTTTGGCATCACAAGGGAAAGGGTCCGCCAAATAGAGGAGGCTGGTTTTACTATTGTAAGAAAAAATAACAAGGAATCCTTGGATGCTGTTTTTGCCGAGTTTGTTTCTTATTTTGAAAAACAAGGGGGTTTTAAAAAAGAGGAAAATGCTCTGAATGAATTAGGTGGAAAAAACCAAAAGCCATATGTTTTATTTTTACTTACTTTAGGGGGCGATAAATTTTCAAGAGTTTGCGAGAAAAAAGATTATTCTTATTTTTGGTCAAACTTGCCAGATGCCCAAAACAAGGTTAAGGCTGTTTTAAGTTCTTTAACTTCAGAAATGCAGAAAAACAGAAAACCAATTGCCAAAAAAGATTTTTATGTAAACGTAGCTTCAAAAGTTGGAATTTCCGAAAGCGCAACATTGTCATACCTTGAAGTTTCAAAAAGAATTCAGGCAAACAAAGAAGGGGAGCTGGGATTATCCGACTGGCCCGAAATAAAACCAAGGGGCGTAAAAGACAAGGCATTTTTGGTTTTTAAAAAGCATGGAAAACCTTTGCATTTTACAGAGGTTGCAACTTTAATTGATAAATTGGCATATAATTTGCCAAACAAAAAAACATATCCTCAAACAGTTCATAACGAACTTATCAAAGACGGAAGATTTGTTTTGGTGGGCAGGGGAACTTATGCTTTGGCGGAATGGGGATATGTTCCGGGAACCATCAAAGACATAATTACAAAAGTTTTGAATGAAAAGAATATGCCCATTCATAAAGATGAGATTGTGGAAAAAGTTTTGGCTCAAAGATTGGTTGCCAAAAACACGGTATTAATGAACTTAAACAATAAGAAAAATTTTGAGAAAGACGCAAACGAAAACTATTTCTTTAAAGGAGTCCAGCAAAAAACCCAAACAGCATAAATAACACTTGGTAAGAAGCGCCCTAAAGGGCGCTTTTTATATATAAAATTTGGCCGTATTGATTATGGACTATGTCCGCAGTATAATAAATAAAAAACATGACAGACATAGAACCAATAGTGGTATCATGGCTTTTGTCTCCGGCGGGATTAATCGTCACAGCCGTGGTAATAATAGCCGCTATCATAATGAAAATGGCTAAATTAATGACCAGTTATCCATTTAAGGAATTTTAAAATTATGGATATTTTTTTCATACTTTTTATAGAGTTGCTTATCGCAACGGCAATATTTTATATAGTTTTGTTTTCATTTATTTTTTACTGGCATTTGGTAAAAACAAGTTTTGTTGTTGTGCCGGTTGTTTTTGCTTTTGATTTTTTCAAAACGGGTTTTTTTATTATTTCAATAATTACAATTATTGTAAAATTTTTGCCTTCTTTTATTAATTTTCTAAACCTATGAAGTTGCCATCTTGGTTATTTTGGTTAGAGTGGGTGCAGAAGACTATTTGGGACCCCTTTTGGTGGGCGATTTTATTTTTGATAATTTTGTGGATTCCATTTTTAAGAGTTTGGTGGTGGGTTTTCTTGCCAATAATGCTGGCACGCCAGCTTAAAACTCTTTATATTTGGTGGATAGATTGGGATTTTGATTATGCAAAAGCAAAATGGGTGGTATTAGAAATAACCCCGCCAAGAGAAGTTTTAATACCTTTAAAAGCTATGGAAGATGTGTTTTCTGTGGCGTGGCCTTTATTGGATGTGGGAAACTTCAGGGAAAGGTGGTGTGACGGAGAGCTTATAAATGGGCCGTATTGGTTTTCATGGGAAATTGCGAGCACTGAGGGAAAAGTTCATTTTTATATAAGGTGCTTGGCAGGGCACAAACCCACTCTTGAAATGGCACTTTACGCGCATTACCCTGATTTGGAAATTAAGGAAGTTCCCGACTACACAAAACTAGTCCCGCCAACAGTTCCAAATGATGAATGGGATATGTACGGAGAAGATTGGGATTTTCGTAATAAGGAAGATTGTTATCCAATAAAAACATACGAAAAGTTTTTTGAACCGCAGGGAGAAAGAATTTCTGCCGAAGAAAAAAGAATCGACCCGATTATCGGTTTGCTTGAGGGAATGTCAAGGCTCGGGCCCGGAGAGCATTATTGGGTTCAGTTTATTACGGTTCCCGTCCCAGAGCATGATGAGCCGGGAATTTATAAAGATGCGCAAAAAGTTGTAAATAAAATAGCTAAAAGGCCGGAGAAAAAAAAGACAACAATTATGCAGGATGTTATGTCTTTGCTGAGTCAGCTTATTATGGGTCCCAAGAAAGAAGGTTCCGGAGACAGCGCAAAGTATTATTGGGAAGAGGATGAAGAAACCGGAGAAAAACAAATATCTCTGACTCCAGGAGAAAGAGAGATTCTTACAGAAGTGGAAAAGAAAATGTCAAAACCTTTGTTTAGAACAACAATGAGGGGCGTTTATGTTGCTAAAAGAGAAAATTGGAAATCTCCCAACAGGATTATAATGAGGTCTTATGCTGCTCATTTCGCAACTAGTAATCTAAATATACTTGGCTTTCAGGGCGCTACAAGACCGAGAATCCATTATTTTTGGAGAAGAAGAAGAGTTTTTTTGAGGGCAAGAAAAATGTTCAGAAATGCTGTTTTAAGATTCCCTCCGCTGTTTCCAAAAAGAATGAGCGATGATTTACAGCCAATTTTTAGCACCGAGGAAATGGCAACAATGTGGCATTTCCCACTAAGGGTTTCGGGAATGGTTTCGCCCACAATGGCAAATGTTGAGTCGAAGAAGGCCGGCCCTCCGCCAAATTTGCCGGTTGATGAATAATAAAAGTATGCAAAAAGATTTTGATAAATGGAATTTAAAAAAGAAAAAGCTTGATAAATTGTCAAAGAAGTTTCTTTTTAAAACAGGTGATATTTGGTGGTGTTCTGTGGGTTTAAATATTAAAACAGAATCATGTGGAAAAGGCGAGGATTATCAAAGGCCAGTGCTCGTTTTGAGAAAGTTATCGGCAGAAAGTTTCGTAGGTGTGCCATTATCATCAAAAAAGAAAGAGGGTACATGGTTTTGCGAAATAACTGTGCACGAAGAGAAAAGATACGCGCTTTTGTATCAGATTAGGATGTTTAGTACAAATCGTTTTCAACGTCGGTTGGCTACATTGGATGATACAGATTTTAGGAAAGTAAAAGAAAAACTCAAGGCATTGCTTGAGCTGTAATCATCATCCCGCCGAAGCGGGAATCAGTGGGTAACCCCAAAAGTGAGTTAATTATAGCAGAATATAAAACCATGTCAAGAGAAGCCGAGATTAAAACATGTCAAAACTGCAAACAAGAGTTCACCATTGAACCTGATGATTTTACGTTTTACGAAAAAATGAAAGTGCCAGCTCCAACCTTTTGCCCGGAATGTCGTGCTCAAAGAAGATTTGTTTGGCGAAATGAACGCACTCTATATAAAAGAAAGTGTGATTTATGTAGTAAAAATATCATAGGACTGTATCCGGAAAAAACACCTTTTCCTGTGTATTGTTATGAGTGCTGGTATGGCGATGGTTGGGACCCTTTGAGTTTTGGAATGGATTACAACTCTTCAATACCATTTTTTACCCAATTAAAAACTTTAACGCAGAAGGTTCCGCGATTGGCAATTTGGGTAGTGGCATCTACAAAAAGCGAGTATACAAATCAGTCGTATTTCAATAAAAATACATATCTTTCTTTTGCCCTCCGAGATAGCGAAAACGTTATGTATGCAGGAAGAACAAAAGCTAATAAAAATAGCGTGGACATAACTTATACCCATTTTTCCGAATTGATGTATGACACGGTAAATGTTGAAAAATCATATAACAGCCAGCACATATATGACTCGGAAGGCATTATAGATTCTTCTTTTATGTTTTCCTGTCGAAATTGCCAAAATTGTTTTGGTGGAGCAAATCTCCGTTCGGCAAATTATGTTTTTTTTGGAGAGCAGCTTTTAAAAGAGGAATACAAAGAAAAAGTTGATAAATTAAATCTGGGGAATAGAAATGAAGTTAAAGAGCTAAGAGAAAAATTTGACGATTACTCGCTTAAACAAATTCATCGCGCCATGGAATTAGTAAATTGTACGAATTGCGTTGGAAACTATCTGGGTAATTCAAAAGATTGCTACTATGTTTTTGACGGTTTTGAGCTAGAAAATGCCAGACACTCTATATGGGTTTTTACCAGCAAAGATATTTCTGATTGTTATGGCATGGGAGGTAGCAATAATGTGTACGAAACAATTGGATGCGAGGACGTTGCAAACTGTTTTTTTGGCAATATAGTAGATTCATCAACAGATGTCTTTTACTCAGATCTATGCAAGGGATCTCAAAATCTTTTTGGATGCGTTGGAGTTCGAAGCAAAAATTACTGTGTTTTAAACAAGCAATATTCAAAAGAAGAATATGCAGAAATAGTAAAAAAAATAAAAGAAGATATGGATAAAAATCCATATATTGATAGCGGGGGAATAGTTTATAAATATGGAGAATTTTTTCCACCCGCTTTATCGCCCTTTGCTTACAACGAAACCATTGCACAGGAGTTTTATCCAAAATCAAAAGAAGAAATTATTAATTTAGGATATAGATTTTCAGAGCAAGGAACAAAAAATTATATTCCAACCATTCATGTTGGCGATATTCCAGAAGATATTTCCAGTGTAACAGACAGTTTTACTGAGGAAATAATTGAATGCAGAAACAAAGGAGCTGTTGAAACGCAATGTACGTTGGCTTTTAAAATAATGCCCGAAGAATTGTCCTTCTACAAAAAGCAAGAAATTCCAATTTCAGAATATTGCCCTAATTGCAGGCACTATTTACGTCTTGCAAAACATTTGCCCCCTCAAATATTTAATCGTACTTGCGCAAAATGCGGAAAAGAAGCGCGTTCAGCATATTCTCCAAGTCGACCAGAGATTATATATTGTGAGGAATGTTATAAATCAGAAGTAGTGTAAAATAAAAAATATTTATGTCAAAAGATTTAACATATATCGCCCAGACAAACTTTCGCAATAGCGAACAAAAATTTGGAATTAAAAGAGCTGATCGGCGTCAGCACATGTATGTGATTGGAAAAACCGGAGTTGGTAAAACAGGATTTTTAAAAAATATGGCTTTGCAGGATATTAACAATGGGCAAGGCCTTGCTATTATAGACCCACACGGAGAGTTTGTTGAAGAAATTTTGGATAGCGTTCCTCCCCACAGAATCAACGATGTAGTTTATTTTAACCCGGCCGATATGAATTTTCCTGTTAGCTTTAATATTATGGATGTGCCTGATCCAAGATATAAGCACTTAATTGCGTCGGGATTGATTGGTATTTTTACTAAAATTTGGGCAAACGTATGGTCGGCCCGTATGGAATATATTCTTGCCAATTGCATTTTGGCTTTGCTGGATACTCCGGGCACCACGCTTTTGGGCATACCAAGAATGCTGGTTGATAGAGACTATCGGCAAAAAATCATTAATAATTTAAAAGATCCGGTGGTTAAATCATTTTGGGTTAACGAATATGAAGAGTGGGAGTCAAGGTATAGAAATGAAGCCATAGCTCCCGTTCAAAATAAGGTGGGGCAGTTTTTGAATGTTTCTTTTGTAAGAAATATTGTTGGCCAAGCAAAAAATACCATTGATATTGATGAAATAATGAATAACCAAAAAATTCTGCTGGTTAATGTTTCTAAGGGCCGAATTGGCGAGGATAATGCAGCAATTTTGGGGGCTATGATTATCACTAAAATACAGCTCTCGGCAATGGAGCGTGTTAGAATTCCAGAAGATAAAAGAAAAGATTTTTATATGTATGTTGACGAATTTCAGAACTTTGCCACAGACTCTTTTGTAAATATTTTATCAGAGGCCCGCAAATACCGCTTGGATTTAATTATTGCCCATCAATATGTTGGTCAGCTGGTCACCGACACAAGCACCGCTGTTCGTGATGCGGTTTTTGGCAATGTGGGCACAATGGTTTCTTTTCGCGTGGGAGCAACCGACGCGGAATTTTTGGAGCAAGAGTTTACTCCGGAATTTTTGCAGAACGATTTAATACGCCTGTCTAACCGCGATATTTATATAAAACTTATGATAGACGGCATAACCTCCAGGCCCTTTTCAGCCAGAACTATTACCTTGGCACCCATTGCCAAGGACGAAAAAAAACATGAAGAAATAATTAGAATTTCAAGGTCAAAGTATGCGCGCACTGTTAAAGTTGTTGAAGAAGAAATTAACAGTTGGGCGGCAAATCGGGACGTTCCCAGCGTTGCTAATTATCAGAGTTCTTCTGATCTTTCTAATCCTCAGAATTTTTCTAAGCCTTTATACAAACCAAGCAACTCTCCTAGCAGTTCTAGATCTCCCGATTCAACAAAATTATACGATGTTAAGTGTTCAAATTGTGGAAAAGACACAAAAGTCATTTTTGAACCGGTCGCCGGCAGGCCTGTTTACTGCAAAAGTTGTATGAAAAAAATAAAAGGCGGAGAAATACCCGACAAGGGTACTAAAGGGCATTTTGACCCGCTTCGCCAAGGCTTCAGCGAGGCGAGCGGGCCCGCCACAATCTCGCCAAAGGTGAGTTTGGGCGGGGATTCGGCTTTGGGAGATTTGGGCATAGAATTCGCCCCGCCTCCAAAAATAGAGCCGGTATCCTTTCGTGATGTTGGCAGGAGACCCGCTTCGCCGAGTCGAGGCGAGCAGGGTGCGCAGAAAAAGCAGCCCGCTCGCAATGCTTCGCATAGCGATGCAGTCGGAAATCAGCAAGATAAGCCCAAAAGAAAAGAAATAAATTTATCCGAGCTAAGAAAAGCGCTGGAAGAATCATTGGATAAAAAAAGTCCGGAGAAGAAAGAAGAGCCCGAGGAAAAATCAAAGCCTGCCCGCAATGCTTCGAATAGCGATGCAGGCGGGAATAATAACAAAAAAGCGATAAAGCCGGGGGAAACCGTTAAATTTTAACTTTTTAAAAAACCGCTTTTAATCCGAGCGGTTTTTTGTTAAAGTAATAAAATATGCAACAAGAGATTAAAACATGCCAAAACTGCAAACAGGACTTTGTTATTGAGCCCGAGGATTTTGATTTTTATGAAAAAATAAAAGTCCCCGCGCCGACATTCTGTCCAGATTGCAGGATGCGGAGGCGTTTTGTGTGGCGAAACGAAAGAACTCTTTACCGTAATGTTTGCGCAAAAACAGGAAAAAAAATAATTTCAGGGTTTGCGCCAGATTCCGGCTTAAAGGTGTACGATCGGGAAACTTGGTGGTCGGACGATTGGGACCCCATGGCTTATGGGACAGATTACGATTTTTCAAAATCGTTTTTCAAACAATGGAAAGAATTTTTTGAACAGGTTCCCCATCCTTCAGTATTTAATACACTTACAGTTAACTGTGATTACACGCAATATACTGGCAACATGAAAGACGCTTATCTCGTTTCCGCATCGTGGGGTGGTGAAAATCTTGCTTATGCCGCCCGTGTTCATTTTTGCCGAGATACTTTTGACGCATTTGCAGTGTATAACTCTGAGCTATGTTATGAAGATGTAAATGTATTTAAATCTTCCAGGACGCATTTTTCGCAAAATTGCGAAAGTTGCGTTGACGGCATTTTTCTATATGATTGCCGTGGATGCACGAACTGCATTGGTTGTACTGGGTTACGCAATAAATCTTATCATATTTTTAATCAACCCTATCCCAAAGAAGAGTATCAAAATAAAATTCGAGAATTAAAAATAAATACGTATGCAGGGATCAGAAATGTAAGAGAAAAATTTGAAGCACTTAAACAACAGCAGATAAGAAAATACGCCACGCTTATTAAATGCGAACGGTCAACTGGAGACAATATGCAAAATGTTGCAGATTCTAAAAATTGTTTTGATATTTCAGGAGATACACAAAATTGTAAATTTATACAAAATGGAGCAGATCGTCTTACCGATTCATATGATGGATATGGAGTGGGGGCGAGCGTCGATCTGCTCTACGAAGCGTTTGACTCTGGCGTTGAGGGTTCCCGTCAGTTGTTTTGTATGACTGTGTATGGATGTCACGATGCGACTTATTCGTTTAATTGTCATGGCTGTGGCAATATTTTTGGTTGCATTGGATTGCGGAACAAAGAATACTGTATTTTTAACAAACAATACTCCAAAGAAGATTATGAGGTGCTTGTTCCTAAAATTAAAAAACACATGGAGGAAATGCCGTATATTGATAAAAATGGTAGAACGCATAAGTATGGGGAATTTTTTCCAACTGAATTATCTCCGTTTGGTTATAATGAAACCGCAGCGCAGGATTTTATGCCGGTAAGCAAAGAAGTGGCACAAACAATGGGTTTTAATTGGAGGGACACTAAAGCTCCCGAGCATCAGCCGACTTTTTTTGTGCAGAATCTCCCAGACGCGATTGAAGATAGCAGTATTGAAATTACTAAAGAAAATCTTGGGTGTCTTGTTTGCGGAAAGGCGTATCGCATCATTGCCAAAGAGTATCAATTTTTAACACAATTTCATTTGCCATTGCCTCGATTGTGTCCTGAGTGTCGCCACCAAGCACGACTTAAATTGCGCAACCCTCTAAAACTCTGGCATCGCCAGTGTATGTGTGATAAAAATCACCCGCACCATAGCGGAAAATGCCCTAATGAATTTGAAACCTCCTACGCCTCTGATCGCCCGGAGATAGTTTACTGCGAACAATGTTACAATGCAGAAGTAGCATAAAAATATGAATAGCCAAACTAAAGTTTGTCAGAATTGTGATAATGAGTTTACTATTGAACCCGATGATTTTGATTTCTACGAAAAAATGAAAGTCCCTCCGCCGACGTTTTGCCCGGAATGCAGAATTGTTAGGCGGATGAGTTGGAGAAACGAGCGAACTTTGTATCATAGAAAATGTGACGCAACCGGCAAAGATATTATTACAATGTTTAGCCCAGAGCAACCGCTTGTTGTTTATGAAAGAGATTACTGGTGGTCTGACAAATGGGACCAACTTGAAAGTGGGCGTGATTACGATTTTTCAAAATCTTTTTTTCAGCAATTCCGCGAATTATTTGAAAAAGCTCCCCTGCCCAATCTTGCCAATTCGAAATCAATTAACTCTGAATATGGCAACCACAATGCCGAAGTTAAAAATTGCTATCTTACATATGCATCCTTCAGAGATGAAGATTTAGCGTATTGCGCAGGGGCCGTAAACTGCAAGAATTCTTTTGATTTATTTAAAACTGCTGGTCTTGTGCAGTGCTATGACAATACTTTGTGTGGGGGTTTGAATAAAGTTTCTTTTTCATATGACAGTGACGATAGCGTCAATTGTGATTTCCTTCACGCATGCAAAAACATGATAGATTCTTTGGGGTGCATAAATCTGCGCAACAAATCTAGTTGTATCCTTAATGAGCAATGCACTAAGGAAGATTATAAAATAGAACGCGCCAAATATGACTTCGGAAGTTATAGGGCACTTGAGGATTTCAAGAAGAAATTTGCTGATTTCATAAAAAAATATCCGCGGCGTCACGGGTTTATTCACAAATCACAAAACTGTATCGGAGACAATATTTTAAACTCCAAAAACGTTTACATGGGGTTTGATATATTCGACGGCGGTGAAGACAATAAATATGTTATCCATGGTTGGGAGGGAATGAAGGATATCTACGACGCATATGGTTATGGTGGAAACGTCAGCAACTCGTACGAAATTGTTGATACCGGCCTTGAGGGCACTCGTAATCTTTTTACCGTTTTTACTCACGCTTGCCAGAATGTAAATTATACTTATGCCTGTCAAAGTTCCGCCAATTTGTTCGGGTGTGTTGGGCTTCGCAGTAAAAAATACTGCATTTTAAACAAACAATACATAAAAGAAGAATATGAAGAGCTTGTGCCAAAAATTATTGCTCATATGAATGAAACGCCTTATGTGGACAAAAAGGGAAGATTTTACAAATACGGCGAATTTTTCCCAACCGAGCTTTCTCCTTTTGCCTATAACGAAACAATAGCCCAAGAATATTATCCAAAAAATAAATCAGAAATTTTAGATGCCGGTTACAGATGGAGAGAGCCCGAAACAAAACAACATAAAATTACAATTCAGCCTGCAGATTTGCCCGACCACATAAAAGACGTTACAGATGATATTTTAAACCAAGTTATTGCATGCGAACACGCAGGCAAGTGCAACCATCAGTGCATGGGCGCGTTTAAAATCATTCCTTCCGAACTTGCGTTTTATCGCGCAATGAATCTTGCTCTACCAAGATTATGTTCCAATTGCAGACACTACGCCAGGCTAGCCCAGCGCACTCCGTTTAAATTGTGGGATAGAACTTGCGCAAAATGCGAAAAGGATATAAAAACGTCGTACTCCCCCGACCGCCCGGAGATAGTTTACTGCGAGCAGTGCTATAATAACGAAGTAGCGTAAAAATATGAAAAAAATAGAACCAAAAAAAGGAGAGATTGTTATTTATAAATCGCCCGAAGGACCAAAAATTGAAGTGAAATTTGAAAGGGGAAATATCTGGCTAACACAAGATCAAATAGCACTGCTTTTTGGTACAAAACGGCCGGCAATAACCAAGCATGTAAATAATATATTCAAGGATGGAGAATTAAAAGAAAAATCAGTTAGTTCCATTTTGGAACATACTGCCAGAGACGGAAAAACATACAAAACAAAATTTTATGCTTTAGACACTATTATTTCTGTGGGATATCGTGTTAATTCTAAAAAAGCTACAGATTTTAGAGTTTGGGCAACACATAAATTGAAAAATTTCTTGATTAGAGGTTTTGCTATCGATGAAAAACGTCTGCTAGAAACAGAAAATAAATTTAAGGAATTGCAAAATGCCGTTGATTTTTTGAAACAAAAATCTAAGCACGAATTATTGGCAGGACAAGAAAAAGAAATTTTAGGTTTGTTGGCTGACTATTCAAAAACCCTGACTTTACTGGAGCAATACGACAAGGAAGAGGTTAATTTACACAAAGAGGGAAAAGGAAAATTTATCTTGGACCACGAAATAGTAAAAAATGTTATTTTAGAAGTTAAAAAAGAATTGGTGAATAAAAAAGAAGCCAGTGAATTTTTTGGGCAGGAAAATGGGGAAAAATTGAAAGGGCTTATGGGTGCTATTTACCAAACTTTTGAAAAAAAAGAACTTTATCCGAGTATAGAAGAAAAAGCAGCGCATCTTTTGTATTTTATAATTAAAGACCAGCCGTTTATTGACGGCAACAAAAGAACCGCTTCGTTTTTATTTGTTTATTTTTTAGACAAAAATAAATATCTTTATCGCGAAACCGGCGAGAAAAAAATTAATGATAACGCCTTAACTGCACTGGCACTTTTGATTGCGGTTTCGGATCCAAGAGAAAAAGATAAGCTAATAAAAATAGTCACGAATCTTTTGAAGTAATATGGAGTCACAAACTAAAGTTTGTCAAAATTGCAAACAAGAGTTCGTAATTGAGCCCGAAGATTTTGCGTTTTATGAAAAAATGAAAGTGCCGCCGCCGACGTTTTGCTGGAGATGTAGGTTTCAAAGAAGGTCGGCGTACAGAAATGAGCGAAAAGCGTTTTTTAACACCAGTTTAAAATCAGGAAAAAAAGTATTTTCTTTATACTCAAAGCAATCCAATATTCCCGTCTATAGCGATGAGGAGTGGTACGAAGACGACTGGGACGCGATGCAGTATGGCAGGGATTACGATTTTTCAAAAACGTTTTTTGAGCAGTTTCACGATATTGCTGTTTCCGTGCCTCACAAGGGGAGTTCTTGCGAACATGGAAATCTACGCTCGGATTTTGTAGTTAATTCTGATACTGCCAAAGATTCTTATCTCGTTTTTAACACAAGTGCCATGGAGGCTTGTGCGTATTGTAATGCCTCTCACCGCTGTAGGGAATGTTTTGACTCGACAAATATGAATGACTGCGAACTGTCATATGAATTGTTCTTGTCAACCAAGTGCTATCGCACACATTTTTCATCTCAGTGTATTGATTGCACAAATGTTTTATTTTCAAAAAATTGCAAAGGATGTGTAGATTGTTTTGGATGCGTGAATTTAAAAAATAAAAGTCACTGTTTTTTTAACGAACAGCTATCAAAAGAAGATTATCAAAAAAGTATTGCCGAATTGCGGCTGAACACATGGAGTGGGTGCATGGAGGCCAAAAAAACAGCACACGAGTTTTGGCTAAAATTTCCAATAAAATATATACAGGGTGTAAATAACTTGAACGTTCTGGGAGAATACATTTCAAATTCGCGTAATATTTATATGGGGTATCTTGTCCAGGGGGCGGATAATCTCCGATATTGTCAGGAACAGATGTTCCCCGGCGCAAAAGACTCAATGGATATATCTGTATGGGGGTCCCCCAGTGAAATATGCTATGAAAACGCGATATGCGGTTACGGGTGCTTTAATTCTAAATTCTGTGTGGAGTGCTGGCCTCAAAACGTTAATCTTGAATACTGCATGTTTATGGAAAACTGTTCTGATTGTTTTGCTAGTTTCGGTTTGAAAAACAAAAAGTATTGTATTTTTAATAAACAATATTCCTCCGATGAGTACAAAGAGCTTAAGAAAAAAATAATTGAGCGGATGGACTCTATGCCTTTTATGGATAAAAAAGGGAGGATATATAAGTACGGAGAATTTTTTCCTGCTGAACATTCTCCATTTGGATATAACACATCTGTTGTGAGCGATCATTTTCCTTTAGCACGGGAACAAGTACTTAAAGAAGGTTATAATTGGGACGATGTTGAAAGAACAGAATATGAGACGAATACTGATGCAAGCGAACTACCAAATTCAATAAATGACGTTAAAGACGATATTGTTTCAAAGCTTATTGCTTGCTATAAATGCAAACGAGCTTATCGCATTATAAAGGCGGAATTGGATTTTTTAAGGCAAGAGGGGCTTCCATTGCCAAGATTGTGCGTTGATTGCCGTTTCGCCGATCGGCTTTCGCAAAGGAATAAAAGTCAGTTGTATCACAGAAAATGTATGTGTGACAAAAAACATGCGTTTCATGCCGGACATTGCGAAAATGAATTTGAAACCAGTTACGCACCCTCTCGCCCGGAAATAGTTTATTGCGAGCAGTGTTATAACAGCGAGGTCGCATAAATAATTTAAAAAAAGGTCGATTTTAATCAATTAGTTAATTTTAATTAATAGATTTAATCATATGATCTTTATTTACGTGCCGTGTCAAAATATTGAAACGGCAAAAACTATCGCTAAAATTTTAGTGGAAAAACGGATGGCGGGCAAAATAGATATTATGCCCACCAATTCATTTTTTCGGAATAACGGCGGAGTAGCCGAAGTGGCGGGTGCGACCATGATCATTATGACCATAGATAGGCATATTCAGGGCATAGAGGACATTGTCAGGGAACATTATCAGGACGGTGTTCCTTGTATGGCCACAATTGCCCTGTTTCGTCTGAATCGCGATTTTAAGGATTGGCTGATTGCTTCCACAAGTTAGAGTTTTTGGCTTTTTTGGGGAGATTTTTAGTTGTGGTATAATAAAAATATATCACTACACTAAAAATATGAAAATTTATTACATTGGTCTTTCTTGTTTTTTAATTGAAAATGAAAAAGGGTTTCGCGTGCTTGTTGACCCATTTAATGACGCGCCAGAATGGATACTTGGTCCTTCTTTTCCGAAGGAATTTTTTAAAAAACCCTTTGGAGCCAATATTGTTTTAATGTCTGAGCCAGACGCTGACCATGCATATGCTCCGGGCGATTGGCTGCAAAATGCCCCTGCAACTGAACCAAACAGCAACCCATTTCCCAATTTGGATTTACGAGGTACGGTTGTCTACGAACACAATGGAGATGTAAATGTAGCTTGGCATTATACAGTTGATGGTTTAAGATTAGCTCATTTTGGAGACAATACTCACATTCTTACCGATGAACAACTAAATGAGATAGGTACACCAGATATAATATTTATATCGCCCCCAAAGACAGAAAATAAACAAGCATTGGATGTGATGAGAAAAAATATTGAACTCTTAAAACCCAAAATTATATTTTGGACACACCATATTGCTCCAAAAAATTTGCCGAAGGATGATAACCCAGAAGATTTGAGAAAGTTTTTCGTGAATTATTTCAAAAACAATGCAAGCACTAACAAAGGATATAAAGGAGAGGAAAGTTTTTTGGAACTTTGTTTTATTTTGGAAAATGCAATTATCTTAAATAAAGAATATTCGGGCATCACAATGGAAGAATCATTTATTGAAATTAACGATAGATTTTTAGCAAAAGTAAAAAATAAACCAATGAGCATATTGTTCCGCTCAATGCTTGGTAGTTCGTTGATTGAATAAACAAAAAGTGGCTGGTTATAATTCAGATTGACTAAATTATAGCCAAAATCGTGAAAACACACTAATTTTAGGAGTTTTTCACGATTATCTTGACAAAAACGTGAAAAAAGAATAAAATGACAGTATAAATGTCATAATAAATCATATGCCAAAAACACTTAACATTTTTAATAAGATAAATGGGCTTCGTGAGAGATATTATAGAGTGGCTACCGGTAAGGATGCGCTTATTAAGCTTATATCTGAAACCGAAGTTGCCGAGCAGGTGTACAACTCAAATGCCATAGAAAACAGCACACTTACCCTTGAAGAAACTGAAAAAATACTTCTTCAAGTTAATCTTGACAGATTTGTCACAGAGCGGGAAATTTTTGAAGCTAAAAATTTGGCACGAGTTGTAGAATACATAGATAAAAGAGCAAGAGAGCAAGAACTTACCCTTGATGTAATTTTATCACTTCATAAAATGTTAATTTCAAACATTAGAGACGATGTTGCCGGAAGATTCAGAAAAGAAAACGAGTTTGTCCGTGTTGGATTTCATATTGCCCCCGATCCGAAAGAGGTGCTGGGTCGTCTTGAAAAAATGCTGGCTGAATACAATGCGACAAGCCATGAAAATATTATCAAGCGCATAGCAAGATTACACCTTGTTTTTGAACACACTCACCCTTTTGTTGACGGCAACGGCAGAATAGGCCGCGTTATAAATAATTATCTGCTTATAAGGGAAGGATTTGTGCCGATAAATATAAAATTTATTGATAAGAAAAAATACTATGAAGCCTTTAAGGAATTTGATGAAAAAGGAATAACTTCTGTTATGGAAGAAATCGTGGGTAAGGCGCTTACAAATAGTTATCACAAACGATTAGCGTATTTGGAGGGTAAAAAAATTATTACTCTTGTTGAGTATGCAAAAAGCAACAAAATTTCGCATTCAAATCTTATTAATAAAGCTGTCCGACAAACTATTGAAGCATTCTTAGAAAAAGGTGTTTGGAAAATTGGCGTTGATTAAAATAATTAAAATAAAACCATTATGGTAGATAATAATAGAATTCGCAGATTTAAGTTGGCGCCTCCGCCTCCGGAGCTGCCTATTTATGGTACAGTAGAGCCCGAAGACTGCTCTTTTATCGGCAAAACCAATTATGAAGCGGCTTTGCAAGAGCAAAAGTTTATTTTTGGAATTAAAAGAGTAGACAGGCGCAGGCACGTGTATATTGTCGGGAAAAGCGGAGTGGGGAAGTCAAAACTTTTGGAACTTTTTGTCCGCCAAGACATTGGATACAGCCACGGCCTTTGTTTCATTGACCCTCACGGAGACGTTATAGAAGAAATTTTACATTTTATTCCCGAAGACCGGATAAACGATGTGGTGCTTATTGATCCATCTGATTCCAAATTTCCTATTTCTTTTAATCCATTAGCCAATATTGACCCGAGTTTTAAGCATCAGTTAACTCAAGGTTTGATTGAGGTGCTAGAAAGGCAATTTGGCGCCAATTGGACGCCCAGGCTTGAGCATGTGTTTAGATTTACCTGTTTGGCGCTTTTAGACTATCCGCATGGCACTATGCGAGGAATGATTTCTATGCTAACCGACAGAAATTACCGCCAGCTGGTGGTGGAATATATTCAAGACGACATGGTTAAAAGATTCTGGGCCATTGAGTTTGCCGACTGGTCGGAAAAATACGATACAGAAGCCATTATTCCGCTGGTAAATAAACTGGCGCAGTTTTTGTCTGACCCTGCATTGCGTGGCATTTTTGGCCAGGAAGAAAATAAGGTTGATTTGGAAAAACTAATGAATGAAGGAAAAATTATTTTAATTAATTTGTCTAAAGGAAAGTTGGGAGAAGAAAACGCCAGCTTTTTTGGCTCAATGTTTATTACAAAAATAAAACAAGCCGGCATGGCACGCGCGTCTTTGCCGGAAGCCGAAAGGAAAGATTATTATTTGTATGTTGACGAGTTTCATAATTTAATGACCGAAACTTTTGAAAACATTTTATCTGAAGCTAGAAAATATGGCATTTGTTTAACCGTGGCTCACCAATATATGGGTCAACTTATTCCAAAAGTTCAGCAGGCGGTGTTGGGAAATACAGGAACCATTATTGTGTTCCGTGTTGGCGGTGAAGATGCGGTTAAATTGGAGCCGGAAATGGCGCCAATATTTGGTGTCAAAGACATGGTGAACCTAGGTGTTCAAAATTTTTACATTAAAGAAACCATTGATGGTGAAGCCTATGACCCTTTTTCT
>Ga0208958_1000544_pt1 | contig 44671 bp, 35 predicted proteins | sample RifOxyB1_FD_184032 | JGI IMG/M metagenome (GOLD analysis project Ga0208958, IMG submission 184032) | Soil microbial communities from Rifle, Colorado - Rifle Oxygen_injection B1 (SPAdes) | ecosystem: Environmental > Terrestrial > Deep subsurface > Rock core/Sediment | place: Rifle, Colorado...
GCCGGGAATTTTACCATCAGAAGCAATAGTGATGGAAGCACTTAGAAATACGTTGCCGGAATTTCTCAAGGGTTCAACTACGGAGGCAAACCTAGAGAAATTCATCCTGGATAAGGTAGATCTATTCCGTTCGGAGGGGCAGCGCATGATTGCCTTCGGATAAAAAAGTTAACAAAAGTCGGTAGTCATGAGTTATGAATCCTAAAACAAATCAAATCGAAGAAGTTGTCCTGCGAATACAGAAGGAGTTTGTTCATAAAAAAATTTCCGAGGAAGCAAAAAACTGGAAAAGCACCATCTCCAAAATGGTTGCGGATAAACACGATCCTGACATTAGAAGAGCTGGAAAAATGTTAGAAGAGGAGTATTCAGAAATAATGCGTACTTTGAATAAATCGGGAGTAGAGCTGAATCTTGAAAAGCAGAGTTTGTTGGAACCGCTTGCTGACGAAGGTTATACTAGGGCCGCAAGCAAGACCAATAAAACAAGCTTTGAAATAGACAAAAGTAAGAAGGAGTTAATTGAATCACTGATACCTGCAGAATTTAGATCGCAAATATCCATATTGGAATATATTCCCCATGTTCGTTGGGAGGATATGAATTATATTGAAAAAGCAAAGTTTGCCAAAGACGTAGTAGAGGCAGAAGCTAGAGCAATTGCGAAAGGAAAGTTCGACCCCGAACCACATTTTGCAAATTGGCTAAAACATTCCGGTGAACAGGAGCGAATGGTTAGAATTGATTTTGACAAAATTGTTAGTCTAAAACCCAGCGAAGTGGAATCCCTCAAATCCGTGGTGAGAGTACTTGCAAAAAAAGGCTAAATTCTAGTGATGAACAGGCAATCGCCGCTGATTTTGAATTTTTATTTAAAGAGGTCGGAGGGAAAATTGACGACCCGCTTCCGTACATTAGTCAAGTTATACGCTCTCCAGATTTTCCATCCTCTCAACGAATCTTTGATAGGCTCTCTTATCTTCGCGATCAGATTCAAACACTCCATAATAAGAAAGGCAATGAAACATATATATTGAGTCTGAAAGAAGCACCATCGAGTGCGTCAGCTAGTATGAATAGACTTAGTTTTTACAGATCTTATATGAATGAAAAAGCATTTGACAAAATTTTGGTGAATAATTTGGAATTAAATCCTGTTAGGAATGCATTGAAATTTATTGGGTCAACTCTATCAAGCTGTCTACGAGAACTCTTAACAAAACAATATCTTTTAATGAAAAGATAAATTATAAAGCCAATGGCGAATTTGCTCCGATCCCAGAATATTCTTCGCACATTTCTCTCAAAATGAGAGTGGTGGCACTAGCGCTTAATCGGACATGACTCCAGCTTCAAATAAAGTGTAATCCGATCAACACTGGCCCAAGAAGAACTTTCCTCATCCAAAACGCCAAGCATAAAAGAAGTATTTATTCGCAAAATATCTTGCGCACCACATTTGGAAACTAACACTTCGTTGCGACGAAGAAGCGAACGCCCTTGTAAACCATCGTTGGTAGCAACCACTCTTTTAGACATTGTTGGTGCATGAGCACCGGCGGTAAAAGCTTCTAGTTTCAAATTAGAAAACTCTCCCTCTGTGGCCAAATCAAATTTTTGTCCAATATCAATTTGAGAAATAACCAAGCGTGTATTGGCAGGAACTTTGATTGGAATGGCAAGAGAGCAACTCTTGCGCAAAATAGTAGAAGAACCACTAATACCATTTTTTAACATGTAGTTTTTTGGATAAATATCCAAAATATTTCTCTCATAATCAAAGTCCGCAAATATGGCGGCGCTGCCGGCATGTCCCTGCGGACAACCAGTGCCATTTATAGCAATCTCCTCACTATTAATTACCGAGGCTAGCAATTCATCATCAATCAGTAAAAATTTATCTCCGATATGTGTTACAATTTTAAATCCAACCTGCAATGGATTTAAGTATTGCGAGATAACATAATTATCATCATTGATCGCCGCGGCCCTAAGCATTTCATGAAAAACCAAATAGTATATATCTCGATCTTTCTCAAAATGTTCAAACCAACGATCTCGATCCAGTATGATTTTACCTGGAGCACCAATCGCATCCACCAGCGCCCCTCCATTGTCCCATATCGGGCCGCTTTCAGTGGTAATAACATCTATGGACAGCGTCTGGCGCAAACCTTCCAGATCTAGTTTATGATCAATTAAAAGTTGCAGGCCTTGCTCAGAAGCAACAAGATAATTTAATACTACCTCTCCGGCCTTAATAAAAGTTGCGCGCACATGGTCACCACCATTGCCTTCCCCATGGCCACGAAAGGCCAAGAGATTGGTGCTAACAAAGAGCAGCAGTGACACTAACATAAGCGTTTTGGTAAATTTTTTTCTCTCTTTCATAATTTTCTCCTCTTCTGTTATTGCTCCCCGTCCTTGGTTTGCGTCAATGGAAATAGATTGATGCAAATTTTGTACACTTCATTCTTACAATCATCCTCTAAAAAATCTGACAATTTCTGTCTAAACTCTCTAATCATTTTTTTTGCTTTTGGCAGCTTTTTGATATCAATGGCCATGGTCATTGAAACAAAATCACGTTTCTCCACGCTATCTTTTTCTAGCGATCGCTGGGCCAGTTCTAAATTACGCAAGTGTGCTTTTTTCAAGGCGATATCTGCAATATCATCGGTAGTATTGTAACTTGCGCCAGTTGGTTTTAATTTACCATTTTTACTTTTGCTTAACATATTTAAGCGAATTAAACGCGCAATTGCCATTTTGACTTCATCAACTCCAATGTTTAATCTGCGCGCAATTGCCACTTCATCGCTATCAAAATCATCTGTTTCTGACAGCGATAAAATGGCAAAGTGATACCAATCTGAAATTGTGTGGAACTGATCCATGGCCAATTCGATACTAGGCTTAGTTGATTTTTTTTCTCTATTCTGTATCGTGCCATCTTCGCTACTTTTATCTAACTTCTCATTAACATAAAGATCTAAAATCTGGCCGATCTCTGCGGGCGAAAGACAGAGATTCCGCAAAACCTTTTCCATTCCTTTTTTTGATACACGACGTTTACCGTTTAATATTTCCGATAGTGCCGCAGGGCCAATTCCTGCGCGCCTGGCAAATGCTCGCAATGAATAGGCCCCATTTTTCATCTTCGCGGCCAGAAGTAGCTCTTGTAATTTTTTCTGAAAAGCTAGTTGTGCCGACATTTTTTCTTCCTTTCCCATTAACTACTTTATTTCAAAAATACCGTTATTGGGGCCACATGACTTCACTACTGCGCTAATTACAATTTCTGGCCCAATCTCCACCCAGGCCCACGATCTACGAGAGGAAGGAGATGAGTTTCGAAGTAAAATACTAGTATTAAGACGAAGATTTACATCTTCCCCGCAACCACTCCAAATAATTTCCTCATTCCCGATGGAACCAAAAATGTGGCCCGTTGGCAGATCAATGCTCACCGGATTTCCCACTCCCCCGGCCAGAAAGTATTCAAATCCAATACGCCCTCGTACGTTGGAAGAAAGGTAGCTACTGAAATCTAACGTCTGCACCACAATCCCAACCTGCATACCGGCCGGCACGGAAACAGGAATGGCCATATTACAAGTAACGCGTTTGATTGTTTTTCCCTTCGTTATACTAACATAACCATCAAACTCAATGTTGAGTGCATTTAGTTCATAATCAAATGAGTACGAAACCGTCTCATCAGCACAGCCACTTCCTCCCACTTCCGGATGGCCGAATGATAAAAATCCTGCGGCGGATGCTGCGGTGGCCACCCAAGTAGTGGCCAATACCACTGTTAATCCTTTCTTTAAGCTTTTGAAAATCTCTTTTTTCATGGCAATCTCCCCTGTTTGTGTGCGTTATTCTTATTGTGATTCAGAATTCCCACTCTCCATTTGGTATCCTGATCTCTCAACTATACATTTATCATGATCTTTTTAAGAGGCGCAAGATGTTTTGGAACAAAGTGTTCCAAAACATCTCCAGAGAGCATGGCAATGGAACAGGGCCAACTTGTTACCAGCTATTTTTTTGCCCTAAATATGAAAATATGCAACACTACTATAAAGCGTAAAAATAACGAGGATAGAGATATGTCAATAATCACCCAAAAAAATTCCAGACAAAAAAAATTCGTCTCAGGCCTTGCTCAGTATTTAGATTTCTCTCCAGAAGTAAGAAAGGCCAAGAAAAATAAAGCACCGCTAGTGGCCTTAGAGTCGACCATCATCGCCCATGGCATGCCTTATCCACAAAATCTGGCCACGGCCCAGGCAGTAGAAAAAATTGTACGACAAAATGGAGCTACTCCGGCCACCATCGCAATCTTAGAGGGAAAAATTAAAATTGGCCTAACCAGTGACGAATTAAAACAACTGGCCAGTTCGCCAGATGTAGCAAAAGTCTCTCGTCGGGACATGGCCACCATCATTACTTGTAAAAAAAATGGTGCTACCACCGTCTCCGCCACAATGATTGCCGCACACTTGGCCGGAATTGAACTCTTTGTTACTGGAGGGATTGGTGGTGTTCATCGAGGAGCAGAAAACTCTATGGATATCTCTGCTGATCTCAGTGAACTGGCGCAAACTTCCGTGGCGGTAGTTTGTGCCGGAGCAAAATCAATCTTGGATCTCCCAAAAACACTAGAGTATTTAGAAACACATGGAGTACCTATCATTGGATTTAAGACTGATGAATTTCCAGCCTTCTATTCACGTGCAAGCGGCCTATCCGTTGATCACCATGCTACAAGCGTAGAAGAGGTGGCCAATATCATTCGCTGCAAATGGAAATTAAATCTGGCCGGTGGAATTGTAATTGCCAATCCAATTCCAAGACAAAATGAACTGCTGGCCTCTTTTATCAACCCTTATATTGAAAATGCCATCAAAGAAGCGGCCCGAAAAAATATTTCCGGCAAAGAATTGACTCCCTTCTTATTAAAAGAAATTAAGGAGGCAACCAAAGGTAAAGGATTAGATGCAAATATTGCGCTAGTAAAACATAATGCAATGGTTGGTGCAAAAATTGCTGCCGCACTATCCAAAATTTAAAAGACAACATTAGTCGGGAATTTATTCAAAAGAAGGCCTTTACTTTTTAGGTATTCATAATATCATCTCTTATGTGCTTAAATTTAATTGGAGGCATTGAATGAAAACTATTTTATTTTTATCTCTTATCTCTCTAACCCTGTGCACTTCTGGTTTTTTTGGAGATTCTGCATTTGCTCAAGGCATTGCTATTTCTGGAGCAATGTCTAGCAAAGAAAAACCCTACTGCACTAAGATGAAGAAAAAAAAACAGGCCGCCAAGTGTTGTACTATCGCTGATGCCAAAAAAAAGAACAAATGCGCTGCTAAGTATAAATGTCAGTGCCCATCACCGGCCACCAACTAGTTATTTGTTCAATTGCAATTACTAGTATGAAACTAAATGAAAGTTCGTAAAAACAGAACTGACTAATAAAATTCATCTTATTTTCTGTGCTATAATTTTTGCCTTGATTTGCTCTAAAATTAAATTCTCAGAATCTTCGGGGCAAATTTTAAATGGATCTCCCCAGGAAATATATCCACAAAAAGGCACCAAAATAGAGTCTCCTCGCGGCAGTGAGGCACCAGTATTTTCTAAATATACCGGCACACAAGAAATTTCTGGCATGGCCTTAAGTAAAATTGCTACTCCTTTTTTTAGTTGTTGCCACTCCCCAGGATTACCTCGAGAGCCCTCAGGAAAAATCACTAAACTTTTTCCGGCCCTTAATAAAGTAAGCATTGCCTCAATAGGATCCGTGCCATTTTCTTTTTCTTGTTTGTTGCGATTGATTAAAACAACGTTTAAAAGATGATGCGAAAGAAAACGCGACAGAGAGCTTTTGCCCCAATAGTCCATTGCCGCCACCGGATGAGTGGTAAATATTTTAGAAGCTGGCAGAGAACTCATTATGGCCATGGCATCTATATGACTATTGTGATTGGCCACAATTATAAATTGTTTTTCCTTGCAAATTTTTTCATTTTTATAAACATCTATGCCTACAATAAATTTTAAAATCGGGCGCATGACCAAATAATAGTAGATAAAAATTATAATTTTACTCATAACAACAAAGCAATTCTCTCGGACAATAAACCGTTTTTCCTCCCTTGTTACCAATTAAATTCGTGCTACGATGTGACTATAACTAAGAGAGTCTGCAATATATTGGCATTATACATCAACCTAGGAAAAAGTATTTATGAAAAATTATGAGATCATAGAAGGAAATTTTATCTCTTTTGATAAAACAGAATTATTCTATCGAACTTGGAAACCGAAAAATAGTAACGAGGGTGATATTCCCGGGCGCGTGTTAATTCTTTTGCACCGAGGCCATGAGCATTCTGGACGGCTGCAAGATTTGGTCGAGGGGATTGCTTCCGATGACATGTGGTGTTTTGCCTATGATGGGAGAGGCCATGGAAAAAACCCTGGCCCACGCGGATACGCCCCGGATTTTGGATTTATGATTAAAGATCTTAATTCGTTTGTTCAGTTTCTTATCGAAAAACACAATATCAAAATGGAAAACATCACTATTGTCGCTAACAGTGTTGGCGCAGTAATAACTTCCACCTGGGTGCATGATTATGCTCCTAAAATCAGGGCGATGATATTAGCAGCACCGGCCTTTTACATTAAACTGTATGTGCCCTTTGCTCTCTTTTTCCTCCGTATACTGAACGCTTTTAAGCATCCGGCCTTTATCTCTAGCTATGTTAAATCAAAATTCCTAACTCATGATCCAGCAGAACAGAAAAAATATGATAGCGATCCTCTCATCACTCCTCAAATTGCCGTAAATATCCTACTCGGACTCTACGATCATGCTAATCGCACTGTAATCGATGCTGCGGCAATTCACGTACCGACACTAATTCTATCAGCGGGCTCTGATTGGGTAGTGGGGGTAAAACAGCAAAAACAATTCTTTGATCAACTATCCTCTACTACTAAAGAATTTGTAGAATATCCCACTTTTTATCACGGAGTTTTGTACGAAAAAGAAAAAAACCTACCCTTCCAAAAATCGCGAGAATTTATAGAACGAGTTTATTCTCAGGAATTATTTTCCTATAATCTTATCAATGCCGATCAACAAGGATACACCAAGCAGGAATATGAAAATCTTTTGCGCAAATCACTCCCCCTTTGGAAGGCCTTTTACTATGCGTTCACTCGCTTGATGATGGCCACCTTTGGACGTTTAAGTCAGGGTATCCGAATTGGACTAAATCATGGCTTTGACTCTGGCCTTTCTCTAGACTATGTTTATGAAAATAATCCAAGAGGTATCACGGGAATTGGCCGCTTTATCGATCGCTGTTATCTTGATGCTGTCGGTTGGAAAGGCATTCGTGCCAGAAAAATTAATTTGCAAAAAAACATTGAAGAAACCATAAATCGATTATTGAAAGAACATCGTCCAGTCCGCGTTATGGATATTGCCGCCGGCCCCGGCCGCTACCTTCTAGAAGTGGCGCAGAAATATAATCGGGATGATGTTAAGTTTTTGATTCGCGATTACGATCCGCGTAATATTGAAAAAAGCAGATTGCTGGCACGAGAACTTAATTGCAAAAATGTAGAATTCATTCAAGGTGATGCTTTCGATCCCAAGTCATTTGATGCCAATAATTTTGCGCCCAACGTTATTGTCATCTCCGGCCTATATGAGTTATTTGATGATAATAAAATGGTGGCCAATTCTATTATGGGGGCCACCTCTGTTTTGCAAAAACCAGGATATGTGATTTACACCGGACAGCCTTGGCACCCTCAACTCGAATTAATTGCTCATACACTACCCAATCGCGATGGCAACCGCTGGGTTATGCGTCGAAGAACTCAAGCGGAACTAGATCAGCTATTTTACGGTAGCGGCCTGGTTAAGCAGGATATGAGTATCGATGAGTGGGGGATTTTCACTGTATCCAGAGCACAAAATCAGCAGTAATCGATTTCAATCTAAAACTCATTACGAGAAAAGAGGTTCTGTATGGATCAAGAGGAGAAGCTAAAGGCACTGGAAGTCTATTTTAATTTAATGTCCTTTAATGGCGGCGCTTATATCTTTCAGATCGCTAGCAAAATGAATATTTTTTTACAGTTTAAAAATCAATCATTATCAGTTACTGAAATGGCCACAGCACTTTCCATGCAAGAACGGCCGCTTTCCGCCCTACTGGAATGCTTAGTGGCCATGGGCCTTCTGCAAAGACAGGACGGTAAATACTATCCTTCGCCTACCTTACAATTTTTGCACGGTAATTATCAAAATTTAAGTTCTGACTACTGGGAACATTTGCCCACGCTACTTAAAACCGGTATCCCATATAAAAAAATGGATGCTGTAGAAAATAGCGAAAGTGAGTATAAAACACAGGTAAAATCTCTGGAGTGGATGATGCGTCCTTCTGCGATGCTGGCCGCCCAAATGTTAGGTATTGGGAAATCGATCAACGGAGCAAAAATTTTGGATGTCGGGGCCGGATCAGCTGTTTGGAGTCTGGCCATGTTGCAACAAGACTCAACAGCATCTGCTACCGCACTAGATTGGCCGGCAGTTTTAGAAGTAGCTAACGAGTCAGCAAAAATACAAAATCTAAGCGGCCGCTTTAAAACCATTGCTGGCAACTATCATCAAGTAGAAATTAAAGAACAATATGATTTAATTATTCTTGGCAATGTAACCCATCTAGAAAGCGATGTGGGCAATATTAATCTTCTCTCTCGTCTAAAAAACTATCTCAACCCGCAAGGCCGTTTGATAATTTTTGATGTTTTTAGAGGCCAAAAGCAAGGTGATTTATCGGCGGCCTTATATGAAATGGGGTTGGTGATTAGAACGACTCAAGGCAAAGTATATGGCAAAGAGGAATTAAGTCACTTTTTACATCAGAGTGGATATTCAAAAACTAATTTTATGCCTATAGAAATTACCCCGTACACCATGGGAATGTTGATAGCAGAGGTTTAGTATGGCCATTTTCCTCTCTCTTGTTGCCGCGGCCATTGGGGCCTTAGCACAATATTTTTATAAATTGGGCGCGGCCAGAGTATTAGAAATTCCCATTTATAAAAATGTTTATATTTTTTTAGGACTTATTTCTTTTTCGGCCGTACTGGTGTTGTTTATCGTTGCTTTCCGCTTGGGTGGTAAAATGTTTGTCATCTATCCCGTCTATGCCACCACCTATATTTGGAGTGGACTACTTGCTTATTTCGTGGCCAAAGAGCCTATCAATCATTGGCAAATCATCGGCGTAATCTGCATAATGTTGGGAGTCTCTATAATTTCGCTTGGACATGAACACTAAGACTCGCGCAAAGCACGAACTACTGAACGATCACTCTGTTTAAGATTTTTTTTGCGAATACGAATGTTCAGTGGTGTTACTTCCACCCATTCATCATCATCAATCCAATCCAGTGCCCATTCCAAGGTTCGAGGCGCAATAGGTGGAAGGATAATGTTTTCATCTTTCCCGGCAGTCCGTACACTAGAGAGATGTTTTTCCCTAACAACATTGATATTTGAATCATTTGTTCTGGTGTGTTCTCCCACTACCATCCCCTCGTAAACTGCTTCCCCTGGTTTGATAAACTGTCGCCCAACGGCCAATAAATTAAATAGCGCATACGGCGTAGCATGCCCCGCTCGATCGGAAATAAGTGCTCCATTCTGCCTGGCCAACATATCACCGGCATAAGTTTTATAACCTAAGAAATAGGAAGACATCAATCCTTGGCCCTTGGTATCCGTCAAAAATAGTGAGCGATAGCCAATTACTCCGCGTGAAGGAATAACAAACTCAATCCGAGTACGATTCTCGCCAATTGAAACCATGTTATTCATTCGTCCCTTCCGATTAGATAGTTTTTCAGTAATAGGCCCGGTAAACTCTGAAGGAACATCTAAAATCAACATTTCAAAAGGCTCCAGTTTTGCCCCATTTTCATCGGTTTTCATAATAACTTCCGGCCGCGAAACCATGAATTCAAAACCTTTGCGTCGCAACTCTTCAAAGACAATGGCCAATTGGAATTCACCTCGGCCTTTAAGCATAAATACTTTGGGATCAACCGTTCGAGCATAGCGCAAGGCCACATTCAAGCGACAAGATTCTTCTAAAAATTCTTCTAATTTGCGCGAGGTCAAATATTCTCCCTCTTTACCAGAAAGAGGAGATGTAGAAACCGAGACATTAACCGAAACAGTAGGAGGTTCAATCTCCACTCGTGGCAGCGGATCTGGCCGATCAAAAGAGCAGATAGTATCGCCAATCTCCGCCTCAGAAAATCCAGAAATTATGGCAATTTCCCCCGCACTACAATTATCTACCTCAACCTGTCCTAGGCCGCCAAAAACCTGAATAGATGCCACTTTGAAATTTTTTGTTTTCCCATCACGGCCACACCAAGTGGCCTGTTCTAGTCTTCTAATAAATCCTCGTTGAATACGGCCAATCATCAATGGCCCCATATAGGGAGAATAAGAGAGGTTTGCAACCAGTAATTGCAAGTCCGGCCCTGGTGAAATTTTTGGGGAAGGAAAAAAATCTGAAATTAAAAAATCTAAAAGTGGATGCAAATTTTTCCCTTTTTGCGAAGGATCCTCCAAGTACTCCACCGCCCAACCTTCGCGCGCCGAGGCATATAGCTTGGGAATATGTAAATCAAAATCTTCCAAACTTAAAAGAGAGGCCAACTCCAAGAAAAGATCATCAATTTCGACTTCCACCTCTTTCACTCGTTGATCAGCACGATCCACTTTATTAATAACGACTGCAATTTTAAGTCGACGCTCCATGGCCTTCTGCAAAACAAACCGAGTCTGCGGCAATGGGCCTTCGGAGGCATCTACCAATAAAAATACTGAGTCCACCATCATCAGTGAGCGCTCTACTTCCCCTCCAAAATCAGAGTGTCCAGGAGTATCCAGTAAATTAATTTTTATCCCTTTCCATACAATAGAGCAATTTTTAGCACGAATGGTAATACCTCTCTCCTGCTCTAACTCTCCCGAATCCATCACTCGTTCAGCGGGAGCATCTTTGCCAAAATTTATTCCTGACTGCGAAAGCAGGCCATCCACTAATGTCGTCTTTCCGTGGTCAACGTGAGCAACAATAGCAACATTTTTAATAGGTAAAACTACCGTTGAATCCCCGGTTTTAGTTGTAAGATCATTCATAGTTTGGATTTCCTTTAATCAATTTTGTCTACGATTAGCATTAGCAAGTAGGCGACGATCTCGGTAAAGTGGATGAGTAAGGCAACGCGGCCCTCCTCGCGCACGACAAAGTTCCTCGCCTTTTAACAAAATGGCCGTCTTCTGATTGAAGTTCGGTTCAAAAGTTTGGCTTAAAACTTCGGAAGCATTTACGCAAAGATAACCTGCGCGCGACAACTCTTTAATGGTATTTATATTTCGCGAATAGGTCAAAATAATTCCTGGCGCAATACAAAAGGAGTTGGCCCCTTGAGTCCATTGTTCTCTCTTTTGCGCAATCAAATTATTTTTTCCTCCGCAGTAAATGGGTTTTAGTGGAATTTTCAGATCATTAAGTAAGTCAAAAATTAGATCATATTTTTTCTCTTTAAACTCTGTCTGGTTTAAATCGAAGTAAAAAATATCTGCACGAGTTAAACTCTCTGGAGCAAACAGTGGAGGATAAATCAAACATTCATCTTCGCTAATGCGTGTAAACACCGTATCCAAATGAATAAAGCTAATCTGATTGGGAAGCTTGGCCACAATGAGGTTTTTAACTCCTAGTTTTTTTAATTCTTTAGAAAGTAATTGAATGGATTTAAGACTAGTTCTACGAGACCAGGCAATGGCCACTGTATCCTCATCCAATACCAAAAAATCTCCCCCCTCCAGTGATAGCTTTGTTCCTTCGGTACCCAATTGATGAAGGTCAATAATAGGTTTATCCAAAATCAGCTCAGGATGGTTGGTAAAAATAAAAATCATCAATTTTGCTTCGCGTCTGCGTACTGGTTCGGCCATGGAGGAGGCCAATATACGATTAAAGGCCACAATCACTGGATCTCTAGCAAAGATCAAATTGGGAATAGGTTTTAATAGATATAAGTTCTCATCATCCATTAAATGCTTATCTAGTAAAATACCTTCAATCAAAGCTGCCGCTAATTGCTTGGGTGTTAGTGACTTTAATTTTTTTACAACTTGCAAAGATAGATGTTCTAATAATTGCAATTCATCAACCAGTGCGGCCACTACTTCTTTACTGGCCGCTTCCAAGGCCGTAATCAATAACTCTTTTATCTCTAAAACCTCTACCCCATATTTGCGAAAGACGTTACACATAGCGCGATGTTCTTCCTGGGCCATCTCTCCAAAAAGGATATCTTCAAATAAAAGTTCATTGGCGCCCTCAGGTACAATTATATCAATTTCGGGGCCAGGTGAATGAACCATTACCTTTTTCAAAATTCCAATTTCGGAATATAGATTCGGCGTCATACTACCTACTCTCCTCGCTTGATTGCTAAGAATTTCTTTCCATCCTTAATAATGGGCCGGCCAACAATTTTATACTGAGCTCCGTTCTCAATTTCCATCTGCATTTTTTTATAAAAATCATTATCCAAGGCATCCACTAAAAAATCATATGCAACGGCCACTCGTTCCTTCCCCGATAAGGCGGACAAAAGGCCCAAATCTGTATAGACCGAACGATAGGCCATAGTTTTTTCAAAGGAGTGAGCAGGAGTATAACTCGAATGTACTTCCATATCCGCCAATTGCGAATGAATATGTATGGCCGAGGATTCCCACTGAGTGGCGCCAAACATTTTACCGATATTTAAAACCTTAAGTCCCAATGCCTTTGTCAAAAGTGCCAATCCCGAAAGTGGATAATAATTTCCAATAAAAGAATTGGCCGAACATAAGTTATGGCCGAACCAAGAATCACCACTTGCCATGGGTATGGCAATATACATGGAGAAAGGTACTAGGCCCTTATAATTGCGATCAATTTTATAAATTTTTAAAACTTCTTCCGGTAAATCTGCTGCCATCTTTCCGAGACCTACGATTCCCCCTACCATCTCGCCACAATCAAAAAAAACCCACTTATCCATAGGCATTCCGACTTGTCCAAAAGATAGAGAATCTAGTGTTTGCAAAAGATCAAAAAAAGTGGCGTGTTTTGAATCAATACAAGAAATAATATTCTCTTTTTTTATCTCCAGGCCCCAGGGAGAGAGATTGAAGGCAGGTAAATTGCCAGGGTAACTTAGAACATACAACTCACATTCATTTAAAATGTTTTTGTACTTTTGATTAATTTTATCTAATTCCAATGAAAGCTTCATAATCCTTTCTGGCCTTCCCTATTTTCTCTTTTTCATCAAGGTATACATGATGGCCTTTTGAGCATGCAAGCGATTTTCTGCCTGATCAAAAATTATCGATTGCTTACCATCAATAACCTCATTGGCCACCTCTTCACCTCTATGAGCAGGTAGGCAATGCATGTAAACGGCCTTTTTATTGGCCATGGCCATGACTTCTGGCGTGACTTTGTACGGACCTAGGGCCTGTAGCCGTTTAGCTGACTCTGCCTCTTGGCCCATGCTAGTGAAAGTATCTCCGTAAATAATATCTGAGCCTTTCATGCCTTCTGCGATGTTATCTGTAAAGGTTAATTTAACTTTAGCTGACTTAGCATCTTTTTCACCAGCAGCAATTAGTTCACTGGCCAGCGTATGACTTTTTGGCGAGATCGAACAAAAATCCAATCCAAAACGAATACACGCATTCATTAGAGAGAGAGTCACATTGTTACCATCCCCAACGTACGTTAGCTTAAGACCTTTTAGTTTTTTAAACTTTTCTCGAATAGTCATCATATCCGCCATTGCCTGGCAAGGATGATTAAAATCAGTCAGTCCGTTAATAACTGGGATAGAGGCATGCTGGGCCAATTCAGTTACATCTGAGTGCTTGAAGGTTCTAATCATAATGCCATCGAGATAACGAGATAAAACCTTTGCCGTATCGTAAATAGTCTCTCCACGAGATAGTTGTAAGTCGTTTGCACTGAAAAACAGTCCCTGCCCACCTAGTTGAAAAATCCCAGTTTGAAAGGAAACTCTCGTTCGAGTAGAATTTTTTGTAAAAATCATTCCCAACGTCTGTCCTTGAAGTGACTTGGCGTACTTTTTGGGATGCTTTTTCATATCATCGGCCAAATCAAGTATTTTAGTTAACTCTTTGCTTGAATAATCAATAACGGCGATAAAATCCTTTTTCATAAACGGCTGTGCCTCCTAATGGGTAAATAAAGGGGTAATTTAGCTATAAATATATCGGGATAAATTAGCCGAAAGAAGTAGACAATGGCAATGACATTGATAAAAAAATCGCCTATTCGGCAAAACTTGAAAAATGGAACAATTCTAAGCAAAACAGTCAGAAATTGTCTTGCAATTTCCAAACATTCCCTCTCCATTACCAATGGACATTTTCACAAAATCTTGTATTGTTGTTATCAATAATATTAACGTGAGTATTTTAAGGAGCATTAAATGTCTAACAAACAAACTAACAACAAAAAATTGCTTTCTTGGGTAGATGAGATAACCAAGATGTGTAAACCAGAAAATGTCCATTGGTGTGATGGCTCTGAAGCAGAGTACAACAAATTGGCCGATCAAATGGTAAAAAATGGAACATTCACCAAGTTGAATGATAAAACAAGACCTAATTGCTATCTGGCGCGCTCTCACCCTAGTGATGTGGCCCGCGTCGAGAATAGAACCTTCATCTGCTCAAATAAAAAAGAGGATGCTGGGCCAACAAATAATTGGGCCGACCCTCGAGAAATGAAAGAAATTTTGCGCAAAAAATTTGATGGAGCAATGAAAGGCAGAACCATGTATATTATCCCTTTCTCTATGGGCCCCATCGGTGCTTTGGCCTCTCGAATCGGCATAGAGATTACTGATTCTCCTTACGTTGTATTGAATATGAAAATTATGACTCGCATGGGAGAAAAAGTTCTAAAGGCCCTAGGCGATAACGGTGATTTCGTTCCCTGTCTACACTCTCTGGGTGCTCCTCTTTCTCCAGGACAAAAAGATAGTACCTGGCCATGCGCTCCCAGCATAGATGATAAATTCATCTCTCATTTCCCAGAAGATCCGGCCATCTGGTCTTATGGTTCTGGGTACGGTGGAAATGCCCTCTTGGGAAAAAAATGTTTGGCGCTACGAATCGCTTCTCCAGTAGCAAGAAAAGAGGGATGGCTTGCCGAACATATGCTTATTTTAGCACTTACCTCTCCAGCAAAAAAAACCTATTATGTAGCGGCCGCTTTCCCCTCGGCATGCGGAAAAACTAATTTGGCCATGCTTACTCCTACCATTCCGGGCTGGGATGTAAAGTGTGTCGGTGATGATATTGCCTGGTTACGCTTTGGCAAGGACGGACGGCTTTACGCAATTAATCCTGAATATGGCTTTTTTGGAGTTGCTCCAGGAACCTCGATGGAATCCAATCCAAACGCAATGAAAACCATCACTAAAAATACTATTTTCACCAACGTCGGATTAACTGATGACAAAGATGTGTGGTGGGAAATGATGGGCGTTTCCGCCCCTCAACATCAAGTCGACTGGAAGGGGAATGATTGGACTCCGGCCTCCAAAGAAGTGGCCGCTCACGCCAATTCTCGCTTTACGGCACCGGCCAAACAGTGTCCTGTTATTGATCCCCAATGGGAAAGTCCAGAGGGCGTCCCTATTTCAGCTTTCTTGTTTGGAGGCCGTCGGCCATCAACAATCCCTCTCGTTTATGAGGCACGCTCTTGGGAGCATGGGGTCTTTATCGGCTCAACCATTGCATCAGAAACCACAGCGGCCAACATTTCTGAACAAGGTGTATTAAGACGAGATCCTTTTGCGATGTTGCCATTTTGTGGTTACCACATGGGTGATTATTTTGCGCACTGGATTTCTATGGCCAAAAAAACTGATCGAAAAAATCTTCCCAAGATTTACTCGGTCAACTGGTTTAGAAAATCACCAGAGGGCAAATGGATGTGGCCGGGCTATGGCGAAAACAGTCGCGTTCTAAAATGGATTGTAGAGCGAATTGAAGGGAAGGCCTCGGCAAATGAAACAGCAATTGGTTTTGTGCCAACTGCCGAAAGCTTAGATGTGGCCGGACTTAAAATTGATAAAAATACACTTAATGACCTTTTGGCCGTTAACAAAGATAACTGGAAAAAAGAGGCCGACAGCATCGAGCAACATTTTAAGCAATTTGGGGACAAATTACCTAGCGAACTAACTAAAGAACTAAACGATCTACGTTCTCGTCTAAACTAATAACCGACGCTTTGTGAGGGTGTTTACTTAAACGCCCTCACAATATCTTCGGGCAAAATTTTCTGATAATCACCATCTCTAAAAATGAATTCAAAAAGTTTAGTTCGGGCATTTCCGATATATTGGTTAGCGTAGTACCCCTGCCCAATATCAGCAATAGAAACATAGTTGTATCCATTTCCATGCCATCTTCCCCAACGCATCCCGGAAATATTACGTGCTATTTCATGTCCCCCAGTTTGTGCTCCTATTATAAGTAATGCAACCAAAGTTATCTTGGCCCATTTAAGATCATTCTTAGGATTAACAAAAAATCTGGCCACTAGATATACTAAAACGAAAAGAGATGGCATTGAGGCACGCATCCCAAAATCGTTGGCCGCCCCAAAATGGAAAAAAGGTAAAAGTAGCAATGTGGCCGTAGCAACTGTTAAAAGACGGCGCTCTTCTGTTTTGGTAAATAGTAACAGCGCAAACAGCAAAAACTCAATCAGCACAAAAAAAAGATAATTTAAAAGCTCACTTTTTAAATTGGCACTCTGCCAAATAAACCCACTAACATCTTGTAACAAACGTGCCTGATAAAAAACCCCCACCACAAAAAAAATTAATCCGGCACCTAACAAGTTTTCAAATGACAGTAAGATTTTTCTTGCCTGCCAATTAACTCCGTGACGAAAAAGAATCAAAACACAATAAGGGATAAGGCCCAACATAACAAAGGGCGACCACAGCGCAGAAAGTGATGCTACCCAAACAAACGGCGTGGAAAAATTGCCGTTTTTACCTGATCTCTCATACAAAAAAATTAACATACCCGTAATCAACCAGCTAGTTATAGCATGTTGTGGAACCCACCATAGTTGGGTGGCTTGAGAAGAGTATTGCTGTCCAATCCACCACTCTATGTGGGAGTATAAATTTAAAAAAAGTTTTTTATCAGTGAAGAAAACCCCGACAATGTCCAGTCCTCCAAAAAAAATAAAAAGAAATACTGCCCAAAGATTGACCGATCTAATAATTTTAAAAAACCAGCAAATTGCCAACATAACCCCTATTACCGTTTGCCCCAACATGAAAAAATTTAAATATTCACTACCAAATAATTTTGCCAAAAATGCTGGCGGTAAATAGTATGCCAAATAATAGATTAGATAGTATCGATTGCCGGCCTGATCCTGATAGGTAGAAGGCCAGTGGAAATTACTTAGATCAAAGATAATCGCATTATGTTTTACATAATCTGAACTCTGAGGAAATATCCCGCCACTCCCAGAGCTTACCACCCAAATTAATACAACAAACAAGGCCACTACCCATTGCCACCAATTACCTTGGACTTTTTCCCCGTCCTCATCTTGGATAAAATAATTGAGGGCCTTAAACATGGAAAATATAAATATACCTATCATGGGGATGGCCAGTGATGGCCGTGGCCATCCGGCCAAAAATAATAAATACGGAAATCCTAAATAGGATAATGAAATAATGGATAGCCAATTACCAGAGAAAAACAGTCGCTTGAGGGTAGCAAAATCAAATACCTTATTCATTGAGGATATTCTAGCCGATGATATAATAATTTAGATAGAAAAATTTTATCCGAAAACAAATATGCGCTTGGATGCACAATCAATGGACGAAAAAAAAATTATTATCGATCTAATTCTGCCTTGCTACAACACTAATGAACTAGATCCCTCTCGCCTAATTTCCTACATCCAAGAATTAGAAGCGGCCAAGGCCGTTGCCATTCATCCCATCATTGTATTTGATGGCCCATCGGAAGATATAAACCTAGATGCTCTAAAAGAACAATTTTCTTTGCTCCCTTTAATCTCCTTCGTAAAATATAAAAAAAATCGGGGCAAAGGATTCGCAGTACGCTCGGCATTGCCCTCATCAAAAGGAAAGTTTCACCTCTACACAGATATTGATCTACCATATCCATTAGAATATACCGGCAAAATTATCGACTCGCTTTTGGCCGGCCACGATTTATCTGTAGGAGTTAGACAAAAAATCGTCGATGATAACATCGGAACTCATCGTCGGATCATTAGCTTAGTATTTCGTTTTTTTGCCCACTATATTCTACGACTTCCCTTCAAAGACACTCAATGCGGCCTTAAAGGATTTAATCGCAAAGGAAAATTCTTTCTTAAACATGGCATCATTGATCGTTATACTTTTGATTTAGAATTTTTAGCAAAATGTTTTTTATCAAAAAAAATAAAATCAAATACCATAGATGTGACATTACGCAAAAATGTCATTGCCACCCATTTTCACTGCAAAGTGATCTTACAAGAAGCAATTCAGGCATTTAAATTTTTATTTTACCACTACGGCATTTATCTTTTTATGTTCCTATTTTCTTGGTGGTTAATGTTTTCCTCTTTTAATTTTGACTCTCTAAACAACGTAATTCTAGTAGGCTCACATGCTTTCAGCGATTTTCTTGCCCACGTCCCCATGATTCGCTCCTTTTCTTGGGGAGAAAACTTTCCTATAGAATATCCTTTATACTCAGGAGAACCCATTCGCTATCACTATCTGTTCTATCTTGTCGCTGGCATGTTAGAGCGTTTTTTCTTACGTATCGACTATGCGCTAAATCTAATCAGCTTGGCAGGTTTTTTTCTATTACTACTTATGATTTATAAAATATCACTCTGGTTATTTCGTGATAAGAAGATCAGCGTCCTTTCTGTTTTATTTTTTCTATTCAATGGCACTCTTTCCAGTATTGAATTTTTTTCAAGACATGGTTTAAATATCAATGCCTTCAAAGAACTTTTCACTCAGCAGATGTGGCAATGTTTTTATCCTTACGGTGGAGTTATTGGAAATAGTTGTAACATTACTGCTTTTTCCAATCTTAATATCTATACCAACCAACGACACTTGGGCCCGGCATTTGGAATTGTTCTGGCATTTCTCTATTTTTCCCAAACCTCCAAAATACTAAGCCAAAAGAGGGCCATAATTCAAGGGCTGATCATTGGAATAATCATCTCTATCTTCCCTATCTTCCACCAACCATCACTTCTTTTTTTTGCAATTTTACTCGCTTTTTTTTTCCTCATTTCCCCGGGCAAAAGACTTTTTTATTTTACCGCCGGCCTTATCTCGCTTGTGGGAATTCTCTGGCAGATAAAAGGCGGCAGCTCCACTGGTGCGGCCATCACTTGGCATGTTGGATATCTAATTGAAGGCAAGGTAACCATCATGAACTTTATTAACTTCTGGTGGCGCAACTTGGGCCTTCCTGCACCGCTAGCAATTGCAGGTTTTATCATGATGCCCAAGCGCGGAAAACTTCTGTTAGTTCCGGCAATTTTACTTTTTATCTTGGGCAATACCTTTCAATTTGCCAGCGAAATGTCCGCCAACCACAAACTCTTTAATTTTTCGCTAATCTTTTTCAACATGGCCGCAGCATATGCACTAGTTCGACTATATAATCTTGCGGGGCAAACAATTGGCCATCGCCTACTACTAAAATTTACACAAACAAGCTTGTTGGCCATGGGCCTTTTTTCCATTGCCGGAGGCATTATTGATATCTTTCCTCTCGTAAATGAACATTTTTATCACATTCCGGGATTACAAAAACGCAAACTAGTAGAGTGGTTTAAAAAAAACACTCTCCCCTCTGATGCTATTTTCAATAGTAATTACAACCAACATCCTGCCTCTTTGGCCGGAAGAAAAATATTTATGGGATGGGCATATTTCCCTTTCTCCTTGGGATATGACACCCTGGCGCGCGCTCAAATTATAAAAGAAACCTTAAACGCAAAAAATTTCAAACTCTTTTGCGAAGTTATGAATAAATACAAACTTGCTTATGCGACAATTGAGGAAAATCAAAATGACTCCAACAGTCCTTTTGTTCACTTGCAAGACTACTTAGATCTCAAACAACCAGACTATCTTGATCCTGAAACCAACATGGCCGTCTACTCCAAGAAAAGTATTTGTGCCCCATAAATCACCGTAAATCAAAAATGCCAAAAAAAATGGGCATTTTTCCGGCCAGGCTCATCTTATCAAACCATCATAATTTCAAGCAGTTCTCTTAAATAGCAAAATATAAAACATCAATGATCAAGATTATACAAAAATAGACGATAAGGAAGCTGCAGGGGGATTGTCTAAAATATTGTTAATGTTGTTTTGATGTAACGCGCCCGCAAGACAGTAGTATTGCTTTGAAACTATGAACAGATAACCGGAAGGGATTTATGAAAAAAAATTTGATTGCTAAGGCCGTACCACAAAAAATTTCAGGTCAACAAAAAATTTTAATTTTCTCAATCACCGTGCTTCTTGTTCTCCTCTTTATCGCAATTGCCTTCATTCACAATTTGAATGCTGCAGAGTCTGCCCAACTAGAAGATGCAATGATCTCATCACACACCTCCAAGCAAAATAGTACCGGCCTGCCTCTAACAGAACATTCCCAACCAGAATGCCCATGGCCGGGGAATGACGCATTACCTATCGATAAAATTATGCAAATCCACGAAAGCATCTACCCATATTTAAATGTTAGCACTAATCAAAACAAAACTGACTGTGCCAAACTGGAAATAGATAGTGGCCTTAAAAAAATAGGGGCAGAGTGGGATAGTATCCACAAAGAATATGCTAGAGCGCTTGGTTTTGAAACTTCAGGCCATGAGCGTGGAAAAAAAATGCAAGCGCAGCGAGATCGTGCAGAGGCCCTCTGCTCCTGTCTAAAAAGCGCCAACAAACTAAATAATCCAAAAGATTTCCAATACACCCAGGCAGTTACCGACTTATCGTACGCCCCCCTACTCGATTTTAAAAACGATTACAACTCTCGCGATGCGATTGTTTATTTTTTGCAAACAACCTCCTTTAAAATAAAACAGTCATCGCCCATCGCAGATCAAGAACTATCTTGCAATGATAAAATTGGCCTTGCTCTTGAAAGCGAGGCCTGCAAGAAAGTGGATACAGGAAATATATTCGGACATCTCACAATGCAACCAATTATAAATCCAACTGATACTGCTTTGGAAAAATTCACCTCCGCTATAATTTCGTATATTGACACTATAGCAAAATATAAGACTCTAAAAGAACTTGCTTCTAACTATCCAAAAAGTAAATCCAGTGATCGACAAATTCCCACAACAATTGAGAACATTTTTAAAGACTTGGCCATCAATAATCCGATTCTGCGCCGTGGTTATCTCTTGGATGAAAAATTCAATGACAAAAACTACCAAAGTTTTTATGACGATTTTTCTGAAAGAATAAGACAAAAGGGACAATCTCCCAGCGATAAAAAGGCAGCTATCGAGGAGATTCTAACTTCGATCATGAATGAACGATTTGCGGAATTTAATAAAAACGTCGATTTTGCTTGCGACGAAATAAAGATTAAAAGCTATCTCGAAAACAGTTGCCAACGCATTACCAAATTTGCGGAATCAATTAGTAAAAAAACAGACGGCGACTTCCTCATCAGTAATCCTATCGATGAAAAATACCAAGGAAGTGCGGCCATTTTATATTGTCAAACCCAAACGGTGCAACGGCCAATCAGCAACTCTTTTACATCCAATGTGCATAGCTCTTTTTTACAAGATGTAATGCGCGGGGAATACAAAAGCGGCCATATTTACTCCTCTGGGCCCATTAACAACAGTAAATACAAAAGTAACTTAACTTCCTCATCTTCTCCGGCCTATGCGAATACTGCTGAAGCTGAAAAAGAAGTCCTCTCTACTAACTCAACATCGCTCTTGCCAAAACAGACGGCCGCGAGAGAAAACAATCCCAATAGTTCGGCCAACTCTCACCCGCCAATGTTTCCTGTTAATACAAGCGGCCCTAACTCTCTAGTCTCAACAATTGACGACGAACCAGGAATTATTTCATCTGCAAATTTACCTCCAACTCCTTTCAAGGGCACAGGACAAGTTGCAGCGGCCTATCCTGCCACGAAAGAGGCAGAAAAAAGTCCTTTTGCACCACACAATCCTAAGACTTCTGTGGCAAAAACAGATCTCTCGAAACTATCTCCGACCGAACTGGAAGAGTTAATTAAGGCCGAAGTGGAAAAAGGCAATAAAGGCAACAAAGAATTAATCGAACAATTAAGACAGCAGATCGCCGACTTGAAAAAAGAAAATGGAAAACTACGCCAACCCCTTACGGCCGACGGAGACGATAATCTTAAAAATTATCCCTCTGAACAATATGCGACTCCCTTTAACTCTAAATCTCCTTCATCCTTTAGCTCTGGCCAGCAATTAAATGCACCTCCAACCATAAATCAAAATCAACCAAATAATTCTCGGCCAAACGCGATAGAGCAATCTCGTGAAGATGCCAGATCGGTGGACAATACCCCCCAAAGCGGGCCTGGCAAAATAACACTAACCAGTATTGCCAGTGGCGGAGGAAATATCGTTTTACAACTAGATAGCGAAAAGGACGTGCCTTTAAAAGATGGTGCCATAGATATTAGCGCAATTATTAAAACGCTTATGGAACAATACGGCCGCAGCAATCCAGATGATCTTTCAATGATTGCAATAGAATTGCCTAATAAGCAAAATCTCACCTTCATTCCAGTTCTTGATGCGAAAGGGGAAAGTATTACCTCCTTCAAAATAAAAGAAGAAGATAATGCCCAGGCAGGCCGTGCTCCGGCATTAATGAAAGAAGAAAAAGATGATAAGCAAAAATTTTTCGTTCCAAAACTTGAAGAGCTACTAGACTAGTGCGCGATGTTCACACTACATTAAAGGAACTCGTACAACCACCATTGAACCTTTTCCTACCGCGGAAATTATCTTGGCATCTCCGCCTAATTCGTTGGCCATATTACGAATAGCATTCATTCCCACTTTTTTTCCCTGTTCATCAACAATGGCCGACTTGGAAGAAAATCCATTATCAAAAATATGCTGGATAACTTCCTCATCATTTTCATTTTTTATAATATTTTTTAATCCAATTTTTTCCATCAAACTGCGAATACTCTTGGCACTAATACCCTTTCCGTCATCTCGAACAGAAATCTCCAAAAAACGTTTTTTTTCCTCTCCACTTTTGACCTCTTCTCGGATATCGACCTTAATCGTAATATGTCCCCCTAACTCTTTTTGGGCCAATAGACGATCTTCTGGATCTTCTATCCCATGAAAAAGAGAAAAACGGATTGCGTGCAAAAGAAGCGATAGTAACTTCTCATGTCTAATATCTTTGATTTCCACTTCCCCTCCTATAAACTTTAGAGGGGCAATCTTTTTGTTTAACTCTCCTGCCAATTTTTGTGCGATTTGATCATAATGAGATAAATGATTAATACAAAAATTCTTCTTCTCCTTTTTATGCACTTCTGGTAACCGCGGAACTACCTCCGGCCCAGAGAGCAAAACAACCTCGTCGCGCTCCTTCGCAACAAGTTTCACCGTAGGCCTTCTCAGTCCCATCTGCGTAGGCGTTGGTGGAATAATTTCTTCATCCTTTACAATCTCTACGGCCTTTTTCACTGTTTCTTTTTTTATTTCCTCTAACCCAATAACATCTTCCACGGCCTTAGGCACAAGTGGGGCCACTTTCCTTTTATTGTCTTCCTTGGTTGCTACCAATTTTTGCATGCCAGACTTGGAGAGATCATTAAATGCCAAAACTAAATTTCCTAACTCATCATTAGATTTAAAACTCAAAAGGGTCCCCCAATTACCTCGCGCCATATCTTCAAGTGCAAATGCCATTTTTGATAAAATCATTACCGGATTACTTAATGCTAAAATACCAACTACCAAAGATAACGCGATAATAAATATTATCATCAAGAATCCTTTGGAAAAAATGACATCCCCAATCAATAGTGCTGATTTCCTCTCCTGAATTGTTAGAACAATATAATTTTTATCTGCAAGTTTATAATACCCTCCCAACATGGCACTTCCTTTTTGGGAAGTGAACTCTAAATCACCACTTTGAAAATTATTGGCCAATATCTGATAAAGAGAAGATTCCTTGCTAAAATCAATATCACGAGGTCCAACAATTAATTCTCTATTTTTTTCTAGCAAATAATTGCGATAAGGCCCTCTTTCTGCAAATTGCTCAGCAAGAACTCTATCTCGATAAAATATTACAGAAAGCGCATCGCCTAAACGTCCATTGAGAAAATAAAAACCCCAAACACCACTCTCCTCATCTATTAAATCCAAAAGAGGTATTTTATTTTGAGAAACTCTCTCTAAAACAGATCTATTTCCCAATAACTTATTCTTTATTCGAGCAACCTTAGTCTCATCAAAATATTCCGCAATTTTACTACTACTATTTTTATAAATTGCCACTCCTAGAAACAAACTATTACTGTCAAAAACAGACTTTGCTACTGGAGAAAAAACATTACCACTACTGGCATAGGCGTTTATCGCCCGTATATTAAACTCCCCAACCTCCTCCAACCTATCTCTCACTCCGGCCCCTACTACTTTTGCAGCACGAATAGAAGATGCCACCACATATGCACGCTTATCCGCAGCGGCCATACTCTTGATGATAAAGGTATAAAATAAAAGCGATACCAAAGGAACAAGTGCAATTAATGCCAGATGTTTATATTTTAAGGACATAGTGATATTCTTATCCTAGCGATTGTCATACTAGAATAAGTTTAAAGAGTTTTTGAAGATTTGAATACAAAATATATTAGTCAATTTATCTTGGAAAAAATTAATTAACAAACAGGCCTGCCGCTTATGCAATTTTTTAATCTCCAAAAAAATGACCAGAAAATTATTGTTGGCGCACTAAGTACCTTAGTTATTGTCTCCACACTACTTATCTACGATCGCCTTCTCTTTCCAAGTTTTCATGCTATGTTAAAAATCGATCGACCTTTTATTGTTCCAGATCCTCTTCCTACTGCGACGGCCATTCCCACCGCCACTGTTATCGCACGCTCTTTTCCAAAGATATCCTCCCCAACAAAGAATGCAGCAGTCAGTAATAATTTGCAAACCCCGAAACGACTTGATTCCGCAACTGATGGCCTAATGATCACCAGCTCTCTAAAGCTAGATGGAATTGAGAAAGGTAATGAATTTATTTATCCTGAAGGACAACCAATCAGGCCCATAGAATTAGATTGGGAAGAGATTGCTGGTGCACAAAATTATATTATCGAAATTGCCTCTGATGCCAAATTTAATGATTTAATTATCCAAAACTCTATGCGGCAAAATAAATACTCATTCCCTCCAACTAAATGGATGAATCAAGAAATATATTGGCGAGTTAAAGCGATTAGAGGGAGAGAATCATCTAGCTGGTCAAAAACTCAGCGAATAAAAATTAAGCAGTCAGCACCAATTTAAACTAGGCCTCGGCAGATTTTTCGGCCTTTTTAGCAGCAGGAGCTGCTTCGGCAGCACCTTCAGTTTTATCCTCTCCGCCTTCAGTAACAGTTTTAGCGACAGGTTCTTCCTCTGCCTCTTTCGTAGCGTGAATACTTATAACCACCGTCTCATGGTCGTGCTTGTCTGCCAAGCTAACCCCTGTCGGCAACTTAATTTCACTCATATGAATCTTGGCGTGCAGCTGCAAATGACTAACATCTATTGCAATAGAATCCGGAAGATCTTTGGGTAGGCCACTGATTGTAAGCGTTTCAAACGCCTGGGAAACTGTTCCTGTGGCCGTGACACCGTGTGAGTGGCCAGTCAAAACAATTGGCACTGTTACAGTTGTTTTTTTATCCGCATTGATTTTTAAAAAAGATACATGCAAAATTTTTCCGCTGACGGCATGTTTTTGAATACTCTCAATATTTACGAGTAATTTGTTTTTCCCATCAACCATCAATTCTATGATTTTAGCTTTATGAGAAAGCTGTTTTAACAGCTTCATCTCTGATATTTTTATGGCCAGTGAATCCATCTCCTTACCAAAAACAACACCTGGAACATACCCATCTTTTCTCATTTTATTGAGATTCACTCCATTACCATTGCCTCTGCTCTCTACCTCTAATAGTTCGTACATATAATCTCCGTTACAAATGAATAACTATTCCATGCCTTAAAACTACGTGGGAATTCTACGACGTTTTTTATACAAACGATTATGATATACATTTATTAAAAATGCATTAATAAAAATAGATAGACTGTTTTATTCCCGATCTGTTTTGGCGGGTATTAAACCTACAGATCCAGCTTGGTGTAGGCCTCATCAATAAAACTATCTATGCAACCAGAAATTGCCTCATACACCTTATCAGTATAGGTTAGATATTGTGAGCCCCCGATATTTTCTAATTTAATTAAATCATTTTTGGAAAAAAAGCCGTTTAGAACACAACGCTTCGGTAGCTTAGTAACTTTGCCCTCTACGCTACTTCCATCATAAACTCTCCACAAATAGGCAAAGTCGAAGTAGCAAATCCCTTCGCTTCTCACGCAATTTATAGAATAAAATTCATAATCAAAATCCCCTTCACACCAAGTATCCCCACAGATATTATCAATCTCTTGCAGCAGCTGGCCCTTTTCCGCGCTGGCCAAAATATCACGATAATCACTAGCGTAAACAATGCTAGAAAAGAAAATTATGCAAACTAGTGCCAAGAATAATCTGGCCATATAAAACCTCCCTTGGTGGACTCCTTTTATTAACTACACCCGCTGTATATATCTGTAAAATGTATTAATTATAATAAAACAATCTAATTTACAGATAATACTATTTTCGCCCAATACTCGTATAAATCGGTGGTGCCGACATTGCAAAATAATCATCAATGCCAATCCCCATCATCTTAAAAATCATCGAGTAAAGTGCGCTATTTTTCATTTTCTCAAAAATTAATTCCTCGGTTTTTTTATAGGCCAATCCCACATTATGATTTCCGGCCATACGATATTGTGTGATAAAAAAATCCAGATAGAAAAAATTTCTATTCCACCCTTCATAGGCCAAAACATCTTGGGCCCCTAACTTATGCCAATCACCGGCCAAAGATTCACTAAAACAGCCCTGCATGTATACAAAACGAAGCTGAGTGGCCACTCCTGAAAGTTTAGCGATATCTTTGTATGAGATAAACTCTTCTCCTGCTGACGCTTTAATATGATTTGGAATCCCATGCGTTAACAAATAAAGGTCGTATGGTTTGCCCAGTCTCTCGGCCTGTACAATTGCTTCTTTCAAGCTATCTCGATTAAAATTATCAAAGGTGATATAAATTACTTTGTCATATACAGTCTTTATCTTCTTGGAAAGCTGCCACCAGGCGATATCCTCGGCCCGCGGCCCGGCCTCCTGCCCGTTTTTTTTATAGAGCTTATTTATCTGTGGCTGAAACTGAGGGGCGACGCTATCATCAATGGCCACAAAAATAAGATTTCTATTGGGATTTGTATCAACCAACTCTCCTTCATCAACAATAAGTTTATTATTCATATCATATAAAAAAATTCCCTCTTCTGAGAGAATTTTAAACTTTGAAACATAACGATAATCAGGAGGCGAAGGCAGACAACCGACCAGCAACAGCAAAGAAAATAAGGCCAATACTCCTTTTACATTCTTTTTTATATAGCTTCGCCCAAGGGCCCCTGCGCTAAATAAAAAAATGCCCAAAGAAATAAGCTGACTAGTTGACATCGACATAAAAATATCCTCCCCGCGAAAAGTATCACCTCTGTAAAATTCTGTTATAAAACGTCCAACGGGATACAGCAGTCCCCATATAAAAATAAGCTGTCCGGCCAATTTTTTTCGCAACATTAGAAGAATAAAAAATAACAAAAATCCCAAGAATGAATCATAAAGCTGAACTGGATGAACCGGAATGCCTAGGGCCGGCATAACAGAGCGCGGATCAAAGTAACGAACTGCCCAAGGTAGTCCACTAATTTTTCCCCAACAACAACCATTAGCAAAGCATCCTATCCGCATTAATCCGTAGGAATAACTCAGTGCCAGCGCCGAACTATCCCAGATGGCCAAACGAACGCTGCTATCTTTAATAAAAAATTTATTAAAGAACAAAACAAAGAGCGCACCAGCGGCCAGAGAACCATAGAATGTCATCCCATCAAAGCGAGTTAACTCTGCAACTCCGACACTCTCTTGGCCTGCCTCAAAAAAAAGATAAAAAAATCTAGCACCATAATGTGCCACCCAAGAGGCACCAACTACTAGCACTAAAATTTTATATAGCGGAATCTCTTTATGAAAACGACGAATAAAATATAACAAGGTGATCAAAAATGCTAACAATGCCAGCTGGGTTGCGGTGTGCACTTCAAAAAAAGTGTTAGGAAGAGTTATATATGGAAGCACTAAACACTCCTGAAAAAATTTATCTAACTCCTCAATATATCACCAAATGACGCCGCGCAAAAGTATTTTGCTAGCGGCTTGTAATATTTATCTGGGGACAAAAAAGGCCCACTAGAAGCGGGCCTTTTTTATTCTATTTTAAATTATAAAACTTCTTATCTTAAGGAACCACGAAGCTCGCTAGATAATTTTTCTACTACCTTCAAAGATAAATCTGGATTAATTTGCGCATTTTTCTGCAAATTATCTGCATACTTTCGCATATCTTCATCACGCGCTCCAATAAAGCTGGCCATATCTTCAGTTGTTTTTACATCAACTAGCGCAAAATATTCGTTCATTTTCTTTTCAACACTGCGCTCGTTGATAATACTAGCAACTTTATCATTAAATTCTTTCTGCTCGGCAAATTCTGGAGAAGTTATCAGAGTGCCAAGCAAGCGATCGGTGGCCGCTACGTTTCCATTAACTACTTCTGGAGCACAAGAAGATCCAATGGCCGCTCCAATAATCCCACCAGCTATCGCCCCAATTATAATGTCGCCATCGTGACCGTGATGATGACTAACAGTTACAGTACGACATTGGCGCTCATATCCATAATAGGTTTGACGAGTATGGCAACGATACTCTGTCATGTGGTGGGCCATGGCAGTAGAAGTAAGCATTAAAGCACCTAGTGCAAGTGATAGGCCTTTTTTCATAAATTTTCTCCTTTTGTTGGTTAGCAAGTTTTCGCGAACGCAGCGACTATTGCAATTGCACGGCCAATTTTTTTACTCTTAATAGGCCCACGCTTTATGACGATCCAATCGCAATAACAGTTAGTTGTGAATTTTTTGAAAAAAAGAAATGGAGATAATATGACACCAGAAAAATATAAATGGGGACAAGATGGCCTTCTTTATCACTATCCTTGGATTTTCTCACCCGTTTCAACGGCCGTCATTTGATAGATAATTTTAGCAATCTCACCGGTATATACGTTGATCTGCTTTAATTTATCCATAATATCCATATGAATCTCATGCGTTTCGATAGTCTCTGGACGGGCCTGACGCAAGCGAATCATATGTTTCATACGAAACTCTTCTTCTAGATCCATATAGCGTTCCATCTTTTGAACACCCCGTTGGGCCTTGCTTAAATCATGATCGTGAAAAGCAAATTTAATACGACTAATCTGTTTGCATACCTTTAGATGGAAAAGCTTAAGCTCTTCTTTGCCTTCGGAAGAAAACTCCCGACCTAGCGATTCTTTTTTTACAATCAGCGGCAGCATATTTTTTTCTACAATATCCCCTATGGCCTCTAGATCACTCATAATAGAGATCAGGCCAAAAACTTCTGCGATTTGACGATCTGAAAGCTCCTGCTGAGAAACTTTTAGCAAATACTTGCGAACATTTTCTTCGATAAAATCAACCTTGTTTTCTCTGACATGAATTCCCTCTACAACCGATAGCGTAGGATATTTTTTGTCAAACTGTGGTGTTGAGTTTAAAAATGGGGCAATAACAAACTCCACCATTTTTTCCACCAACTTTATCATATTATGAATTTCAGAACGAGCAAGGCCAATTGACATCTCTGGATTATTAACCACTCCGTAATCAAGGTGTTTGATTATGGGAGTGAGTGTCTGAGAAAGATCCGAAGAGATCGTCTTTTTTTCTGGATAGGCCCAATTAATTAGACGCTCCACATATTTAGTAAAGGGTAAAAAAAATAGCGTTAGACCGACATTATACACAGTATGTGCGTTAGCAATCTGTCTAGCATTAGAGAAATCGTAAAAATAATTCAAACTATGCACTAGTTTGGTGAAACCGGGAATCCACCATACCACCAGCAACGCCCCCACCACCTTAAAACCCACATGCGCGATGGCCACTCTTACGGCCTCGCGCTTAGTTCCAATACTGGCCATTACGGCCGTTATGCAGGTACCTATATTAGTCCCAATCATCAGGGGAATTCCCGCAGTAACAGTAATAATATCTTGCTGCGCTAGCACTACCACTAATCCTAAAAAGGCCCCACTACTATGAATTAGGGCCGTAAACATCATCCCAAAAAGAATTCCCACTAGCGGATTTTCTAAATTTTTCATCGTTTCAATGAAGGGAGTATAGGTACGCACCGGCCCCATGGAATCAATCATAATGCGCATACCAAAAAAAAGTAGCCCAAAACCCAAAATGGCCGTGGATATATTTTTTACTCTATCGCTTTTGATGAAAACTTTTAACAAAAACCCCACAGAGACAACAAAAAGGGCATAATCTGTTAGCTTGAATGCAATAAGTTGGGCCGTAACAGTTGTTCCAATTCCTGTTCCCAGTAAAACTCCTAGCGTCTGTGAAAATTGTAAAAGCCCGGCCTGCACAAAACTAACTAGCATTACAGTAGAAGCAGTGCTGGATTGAATGATCATAGTAATAAAAAGTCCAACAAACATTCCCACAACTCTATTTTGAGTAAGCATCGTAAGCACTCGACGCAAACTGCTTCCGGCCACCTGTTTAAGGCCGGTGCTCATTTTATCCATACCGTATAAAAAGATGGAGATACCGCCAGTCAGTCCGACCACTAGATCAAACCAATCAATGTCCATAGTTGTTATTATTTCTTGCGCCAATAATTTAGAAGAAATAAACAAAGAGAAAAAAGAAATAGAAAGAAGTGTGATTGGCCGCATTCTTATGATTATAATACACTTTTTAGTTCTTCTTCAATTTTTGATAAAATTTTATTTTTAAAAGCACTGTAGATAAAAGGTAGTTCCAATAAAATTTCTACCGCATCTTCAAGGAAGTTAATGGCCAGTACCACCCCCATTCCCTTAGCACTAATTACCTTATCTTTTTGGTGTTCTATTTCCACCCTGATTTGAAATTGCCTAAGATAATCGCTTGTGATTTTTTGCTCCACTTGCGCATAGGCCATCGAACGATCAGAAACTTTGTTATATTTTACTCTAGATTTTGCCTGTGCCACTTAACATACCCCTGTAGAGCCAAACCCTCCCTCACCTCGCTTGGTTGAGGAAAGTTCGGCAGAATAAACATCAATAAAATGCGCCTGAAGCAGTGGGGCAACTACCAACTGCGCAATTCGATCACCATGCTTTATTATCTCTGTCACCGGCCCAAGATTACCCATAATAATTTTTATCTCTCCTCGGTAGTCAGAATCAATAGTGCCGGGAGCATTTAGAATCATAAGTCCTGTTTTAAAAGAGAGTCCCGAGCGAGGCCGCACCTGAATTTCATATCCCGGAGGAATTTCAAAACTTAGTCCTGTAGGTACTAAGACTCTCTCGCCTGGAGCAATTCGCATTTCTGCACCAGGCGAGAGACAACATCTAATATCTGCACCGGCCGCCTCTTCAGTCGTATAGGTCGGCACAGATAAATCATTCGAAAAACTTTCCAGCTTTTTAACTTTTATGGGAACTAATTGCATATCTCTACTGTTTACCTAGTTTTGGGCCCAATTACTTATGCTTTTTAATAACTGGTTTGGCCTCTTTAGCAGAAAGTTTTATCCTGCCCAACTTGTCGATTTCTACTACTTTGATTTCAATTTCATCTCCCACCGCCAAATAATCATTTACATCTTGTACACGCTCGTTGGAAATTTCCGAAACATGAACTAGGCCAGACACGCCAGGAGCAATATCAACAAAAGCACCATACTCTTTTATAGTAACGACTTTCCCGATATAAACAGAACCAATCTCTGGCCCATTTAATAGCAAGTTGCAATGGCCTACACAGTTTTCAAGATTGCCTTTATCCACTCCAATAACCTTAATCGTTCCATCTTCGCCACACTCAATAGTGACATCAAATTGCTCTTGAATGGCCTTGATTACTTTTCCACCTGGGCCAATGAGAGCGCCAATCTGATCTGGCTGGATTTTGAAAGTGGACATGCGTGGAACTCCATCCTTCAACTCTCGGCGATGAACATTAATCGTCTTGCTCATCTCGCCTAAAATATGAAATCTCCCTTTTTTAGCTTGATCTAAGGCCTTAACGATGATCTCTTCGGTAATTCCGGTAATTTTTATATCCATCTGAATGGCCGTAATTCCCTTCTCTGTCCCGGCCACTTTAAAATCCATATCTCCTAGATGATCTTCATCACCTAAAATATCTGTCAAAATCTTAAAATTATTGCCATCCTTAATGAGTCCCATGGCAACCCCGGCCACTGGAGATTTCATAGGAACTCCAGCATCCATCAAGGCCATGGAACCAGAACATACTGATCCCATCGAAGAAGAACCGTTGGATTCTAATACTTCACAAACCAAACGCACAGTATAGCCAAAATCATCAGCGCTGGGAAACACCGCCTTGAGCGCTCGCTCCGCCAAGTTTCCATGGCCTAATTCTCTGCGACTAACACTAAATTTACCTCGCGCCTCTCCCACCGAAAAAGAGGGAAAATTGTAGTGCAAATAAAAGCGGTCATAACCAATTCCTGCAATACCGTCAGTCATCTGCTCACCTTTGGATCCACCAATGGTTACTACTCCCATAACTTGCGTTTCACCGCGAGTAAAAAGCGCAGAGCCATGTGGGCCACTCAAAATATCTGTTTCTGTCTCAATGGGCCGCACAACATCCAATGCTCTTCCACCAATACGTCGATTACTATTTAAAATATCTGATCTCATCATGTGATAAAGCAGTTCATCCACCGCCCCTATCGCAATTTTTGCAAAGGCACTATCCTCACTTAGGCCATAGGCCGCAAAATTTTGTTTCATATCATTGGCCAACTCAGACTCCAGGCCACGTACCCCGGCCTGCCGTTGCAATTTTTCATTTATACTAAGAACTGCTCGCGCCTTTCCAGTAAAAGACTCCGTAACCTTTTCCATCATCTTTTTGTTAGGGGTGGTTGATTCATATTTACGTTTAGGACGACCAACCTCTTTTTCCATCTTCGCTAGCACATCACAAAATTTCTTAATATGATCATGGCCAAATTTTATCGCCTCCAACATCTCCTGTTCAGAGATCTCATGCGACTCTCCTTCTACCATTAAAATAGCATCTCGCGATCCTGCTATCGCCACTTCCAAATCAGAAGTCTCCCACTGATCAGCATTTGGATTTAACACTAGCTGGCCATTAATTCTTCCCACCTTACAACTACCCAAATGTCCGTCAAATGGAACATCCGAAATTGCCAAAGCAGCAAAAGTTCCTAGTCCCGCCAAAACTTCTGGATCACCACCGGCCGGGGCATAGGATAAAACGGTGGCCGTAACTGATGTCTCATTCATATAGCCTTTAGGAAACATTGGACGAATCGGACGATCAATTAATCTGGCGGCCAGTGTTTCTTTGGCCGTCGGCTTACCTTCCCGTTTTAAAAATCCACCCAAAAATTTTCCAGCAGCATAAAACTTTTCAATATAATCTACTGTTAACGGAAAAAAATCCTGTCCATCTTTAACAGTATGTGCAGAGCACACTGCAACCAGAACCTGAGTGCCTCCCGATGTTACCAAAACAGACCCATCGGCCTGCTTTGCCAAACGGCCAGTTTCGATAATTACTTCTTTGCCCCCAAATTCTACTTTGTACTCTCTTTTGTTCTCATTCATAGTTTTTTCCTCTCTTTCCTTTTTCTTTGATATCTCTTGTCTGATTTAAATAAACGAAGCGAGTTTGCAGACAATTTGCAAACTCGCGATAGAACTCTTTTCTATTAGGATTCTTATACAAAACTCTTGTTGCTTACTTTCTCAAATCTAATTCTTTAATAACTTTGGCGTATTGTGCAGGATCAGTGTCTTGCAAATATTTCAGATGGGCCTTTCTTTTTCCAATCATCTGTAAAAGGCCACGATTGGAGTGATAGTCGTGCTCATGTTTTTCAAAATGTGGACGAAGATCGTTAATTCTTTTGGTAAGAAAGGCAATTTGTACTGCTGCTGCGCCAGTGTCTTTCTCATTTCTTCCGAACTTTTTAACTAGTGCTAATTTTTCTTCTTTTGTAATCATCTTTCAATCCTCCGAAAAACCAAGTAGCAAATAGATTAGCGATCAATTTGAAACCTAGTAAGTGGTAACGGTTAATAATATTGACAAAGTCAAGAAGGGCACTCTAACGAATAAACTCTGACATGTAAACCTTTAAGTTATTTATCAACCGCTCCTCTACCTGGCGAATACGCTCCCGCGAAACTCCATATTCATTGGCGATGGCCTGTAATGATTCCGGAACTTCCGCCAATAGCCTTTTTTCAAAAATCTCGCGATCACGCGGTTTAAGGGTAATAACAAAATCCTTGAGATGTTTTTTTAAAATTTCAAGACTTTGGGCCTGCTCTAATTGCTCATCTGGCCCAATTTCGGAAGAAGCAATGGTATCCATAACCTGCATATCAGTGGCCTCACCATCACTCAAAATGGGCCGATCCAAACTGATCTCTCCTCCGGTAGATCCCAGTCGCTCATCCATAACAGTGACTGACTTTTCGGAAACCCCTAGATTGTCAGAAATAAGTTTAGTAGTGGGAGAAATACCCATTCCTTCCAATCGTTGCTTCTCTCTTAGTAAATTATAAAAAAGCTTCTTTTGTTCATTGGTAGTGGATATTTTTACTAGACGAAAATTATCCAAAATATACTTTAAAATATATGAGCGAATCCACCAACTCGCATAATAAGAGAGCTTGGCCCCTTTGGTTGGATCATATTTGGAAACAGCACGCATTAACCCAATATTTCCTTCCTGAATAAGATCCATCACATTTTTATAGGCCGAACGATACTCCATTGCAATCTTCACAACTAAGCGCAAATTGGCCACCACTAATTTTTTAGCAATTTCAATATCACCAGTCTCCGCTAACGCATGGGTTAGCGCCTGTTCCTGCTCAATGGATAGTAGTTCATAACGATTAATCTCTTTAATGTATTGAGTAAGTGGATCCCCTCGTTCTTTAGTTGGCCGCCCCTTAGGAAGCTCTAAGGTATCAGGATTTTCCAGATCTCTATATATAGTTACTTCTTTGCCGGAACTCTCGGAAGGAATTAGGGCGAGCGGATATTCAGCAGGCAACACCTCCACAACCAAAGACGGCGTGGCCTTAGAAATAATCTTGCTTTTTTTCTCCTTTTTCTCTTTCTTCTCTTTTTGCATATTATCTGGTTATATTGTAAAAATCCGTTTTTTTAAAGCATAAAAAAAGGGCGCAAAAATATTATTTTATGCTTCGTATGTATATAACTTGGAGGTCCTAATTATTAAACGACTATCTATCACCATTACGGGCGTTGTACAAGGAGTAGGTTTTCGCCCTCACGTTTATCGGCTAGCAAAAAAATATAACTTGTCCGGACAAGTTAATAACAACAACATAGGGGTACAAATTGAGGTGGAGGGTTCAATTGATAATATTCAAAATTTTATTTCTGACTTGCGCAATTGCCCACCGAAACAATCAAGAATCGACTCCTTTGCTAACTTTGAAATTCCTCTAAAAAATGAAATGGAATTTTCCATAATCATCAGCAGCGGAGATGGCCCTAAGGAGGTAGAGATTTCGCCAGATTTAGCAACCTGCGCTGAATGCCTTACCGATATTTTAGATCCAACTAATCGCCGATATGCCTATCCTTTCACAAACTGCACCAATTGTGGGCCACGCTATTCAATTATTCAAGGCCGCCCTTACGATAGAAAACTTACCTCTATGAAGGCCTTCGCCATGTGTGATGCTTGCGATGCAGAATACAAAAATCCTCTAGATAGACGCTTTCATGCCCAACCAAATTGTTGTCCCAACTGCGGGCCCTCCTTACATACCTTGGGTATCAACGATGGCCCTTCTCCGCTGGAAGCAATTGTAACAAAGATCCAGCAAAACTCACTAATAGCAATCAAAGGAATCGGTGGATTTAACATTGCCTGTGATGCCACCTCCCAAGCGGCCGTGAAAAAATTACGCCTGGCCAAGCGCCGACCGAATCGCGCCTTCGCAATGATGGCCAAAAATATGGCGGCAATAAAAGAGATTTGCCAGGTAAGTACAAATGAGGAAAATGCACTGCAATCAGAAGTTGCTCCCATTGTCCTATTGAAAAAGAAAACAGGCCATTTCAATCACATAAGTCCAGACAACAACTATCTTGGCATCATGCTCCCTTATACTCCATTACATCACCTACTAATGAAACACTTTGATTTTTTAGTAATGACCTCCGCCAATAAGGCCGATGAGCCAATTGCTATTTCTGATGAAGAAATTTTGAAGTTGATTGATGACAAAATCATTGAAGCTGCTCTCTCTCACAACCGCCCAATCCTACATCGCTGCGATGATTCTATTTGGCAATTCCCCAACGGAAAAAGACAAGTTATTCGATTTTCTCGTGGTATGGTTCCCTCCTCTTTCCCTTGCACCTGCAGCGTTAATACTAAGGCACTGGGTGCTAATTTAAAAAATAGCTTTGCTCTAACCAAAAACGGCCGCATCTATCTTTCTCAACATATTGGAGATCTGATAGATTATCGCAATTACCAATTTCAACAAAAAGAGATCGACAACCTAGAGAATCTTCTGGATATTCATCCGGAACATACCATCTGTGACGCGCATCCAGGATATGAAAATTTCAATGCCAATTACCACCAAGTGTTTCATCATCATGCCCATATGTTAAGCGTAGTTGGTGAACATAATCTTAAATGTACTAATATTTTAGGTATAATTGCTGATGGCACGGGCCTTGGCAGTGATGGCAAAATCTGGGGATTTGAATTTTTATTGATCGGCCATGTCAGACAAAAATTTAAGCGAATAGCTCATCTTGAATATTTTGATTTAATCGGTGGAGATAAGGCCACTTCCGAAATTGATCGACTGGCAGTTGCACTTACGGCCCAACATCACTACTCTCTGAACAATATCTCTGCTGATAGAGTTTCTCTTTTAAAGAATTTAGCAAAAAATAAAGTCAATACTCACCAAACATCCTCACTTGGCCGACTCTTTGATGGCGTTGCGGCCATTCTTGGCCTTACCCAATATGCCGAATACGAAGGACAGGCGGCCATTTTACTACAACAATTGGCCGAAAATTATACAAAAGATTACGACAATAATCTCCCCACAGCGCGGTACACTCCGACAATCGAAAATATGATAATCAAGCATCACATCCTAATTGCTGAAATTTTACAAGATCTAGAAAGTGAAGTTGCTAAGAATGAAATAGCTATAAAATTTCACCTCTGGGTCGTTGATACAATTGTAGAGATCATTAATAGTACAAATCACCAGGCCGTTGTCTTTTCTGGCGGATGTTTTCAAAATAGGCTTCTTTGTGAACTACTCCAAAATAAAATTGAGACAATGAAAATTAATTACTATTTTAATGAAAAAATTCCTATTAATGATGGTGGAATATCGTATGGGCAGGCATTCTTTAGCGAATAAAACGAAAAAGGAACCATTATTAGGGGGTCACTGTGGTTTTTATTTTACTCTGTTTTGAAAAATTCTAGAAAAAATTGGTGCCCACTCGCGGAATCGAACCACGGACACAGGGATTTTCAGTCCCTTGCTCTACCGACTGAGCTAAGTGGGCATTAACTATCAAATCTCTATTTAATTAACAGGGATAAAAATAATGCTTTGTTTTAAAAGAGTCAAATTAAATGTATATTTTTTTTATAGCAAATCCAGGCCATCACCAGCACGGCCAATCCAATTCCTGAGATTTTTAAGCATACCTGTTCTGCCAATACGCTCAAAAGGTGTTTGGCCATATTTCCGTCGATACTCACGACTACCAAGAGTAGTAATAACATCCATAATATGTTGAGTATCCGAAGATAAAAATATCTCTATTGGGGTACTAGGGGACAATTTCAACTCTTGTGAAGGAACTTGTCTATTCCAAGGACAGGCCAGTTGACAACTGTCACAGCCAAAAAAATAATCACCCGGGAATTGCCCCAACGAATGAGGAATATTTTTAAAAACCTCCGTCGTGTAGCAACTAACACATCTTCTAGCATCAACCTCTCCATTCGAAGTAATTGCTTGCGTTGGACAACGCTTTAAACATTCCGAGCAATCACCGCATCGTGATTGTTGTACATCTCTTTTGGGTAAATTCAGCTTCGCAGAAAGAAGAATTGTTCCAATTAAAAAATAACTCCCTAGTTCTGGGTTAATAAGCATTGAATTTTTACCAAACCAACCGAGGCCAGCACGATAGGCCAAGTCACGCTCCAAAACAGGCGCACTATCAACCACAATCTTATAATCGATACTTGTGTCCGTAAAAATTTTGTATTTTGCAGCAAACTCGGAATGCGAAATCCAATTCTGCAAATTATCTCTAATAGCAAGATGATAGTCTCGCTCTCCGGAAAAAAAAACAAAATCTGCAATAGGAATACGTTTTTGGGACAAAAGCTGATGTTTATAAGGAAACAAAAAAACCAGGGCAGATTCGCAACGCCCCCAATAATTTTTTAAATCTTCCCGCCGGCCATCATCTTGGGCCAACATATATTTTAAAGGCCCATTGCATCCATCTGTCAGCCATTTTTTATAACGTCGTTTACTATCTAATGAAATGGAAGTTGTCTCAACATAAGCAAAATCAAAAATGCCAAAATTTAAACTTAAATTAAAATCGGAATTAGAATCGGAATCGGAATTAATAGGTTGATCTAAATTGCTACTATGCACGTCTTGAATTTAAATCTTTTTCTTGATCCATTGTCAAACGCATCTTTTCTAATTTTACTTCATACTGTTGTTTCATTGATTCAATCATATGCTCATAGCTCTTAGACATCCGATCATATTCGTGACGACTTGTGCGAATAAGCTGCTCTAGTTCCTTTTTATATTCATTTTCAGTAAAAGAAAGTTTGTCTTCATACTCATTTACAATTTGCGCTTGCTGTTTCTCGCTAACATTCTTTGCCCGGGCCATTTCCAGATCAAAAGCATCTTTCATCGCGGCCTCTTTTTGGGCATTCTCTTGCACTTTATCCAGTAAGGCGCGCTTTGTCTCTCGTAAATCCTCTACCCTTCGATCACCTTCCATTGCGCTACGCGCCTCTAATTCTTTGTAGGTTTTTTCTGCTAAACTATCTAGCTTGCCTTGATACTGCTCCTCCAATTTTTTATTATCTTTTAACAGTTGCTCAACTTTCTGTTCATATCCAGCGATCCGTGCTCCATACACTTTCTTTAACTCATCTTTTAAATTTTCTCGATCATTGTACATTTCCATCTGCATATTTTTATAGAAACTTGTCTTTTCTGACAACAGTCCCTCTTGCATATCTTTTAGTGCTGCTTCATGCCGATCATTCAACTCTTTAATGGTAGTAGTAAAATCCAATTTTTGATTATCAATCATCCTTTTAAACACGGCCCTGTCAGCGAAAAGCTGCCTCTCATGATCGGCCTGAATATTATTGGTATTTTTTTTATATTTTTGATCAATCTCTTCTTTTTCCTTGGCAGATTTTTTTAATACATGATCCATATCGCGAAAATTATCCATTTTTTGTGAGGCAATTTTCTGAGCACTATTTTCAGACCATGCACGCTTAGCATCCTGCATCTCGGTAGAATTTTGATTACGTTCCACCTGATGTTGATAGCGAGCGTTTTCCATCTCTCCTTTAAACTTATTCAACCTTGTTTCATAGGCATCTTTTACTCGATCCGTACGATCTTCGGCGGCCTTAAGAGAGACTTTTTTAGCATTATCCAAGCTCTCATTTAGCTTTCTCATGGACCCCATTTCTCGATTAAACTTATCGTCTGATTCGCGCATTCTATCTGCATGTTCCAAATTCTGTTGGGCCATTGTCTTGGCACTTCGCTCTTGCGCCTCTTTCCCTTTATCAATAAATTCACTAACTGTATTTTGATTTTCGTTCATATGATCTTTGCGAATTGTTTTAACAACATCGCTTTGTCTATTGGCCAATCCCTTGGTGGCAATATCATAATTTTGCCGTAAATTATTAATCTGATCATCTTTTTTATTTTTATAATCACTAAGTTGATTTGCCGAATTATTTAACACATCGGAAATTCTTCCCTCGTACAATTTCGTTAGATCTCGGTCTCGTTCTCGAACATCATCTCTAACCTTTTGAATGGATTTATTAGCAAAATTTTCTACTTCTTTAAATTCTTGATCAGACTGTTGCATGCGCTTTGCCAAAATCTCTTCTTTCTGTGTCTCATTACGATTCAAAGATTTTTGATATTCGCGCTCTTTGGTTCGATAATTTTTTTCGTAGGAATCTTTTACTGTAGTTAATTCATCGCTTAATTTTTTGCGCGTATCTAAATTTTGCCGATTAAATTCCTCTTTTTCATTGTTGAGTGAATTAACATAATCTCTTTTTCTGACCTCTATTGCTTCGGCCGTCTCTCTCCCATATTCTTGTGAAAGGTCTGCAATATTTTCTTGTAAATTTTCCCGTTGATCGTAATAGGTTTGCGCCTGTTTCTTTTCTACCGACTCATGCAAATCATCTAAATCGGCCAACTCCTGCTGATGAACCTTGCGCAAATCATTCGTTTTTTGACGAAAATCATCACGTGCTGAAGAAAGCTGTTTATTATAATCACCTATTTCCATAATCCATCCTAGATTAGAGGTAAACTATACTCTCTACATTATACCAAAAAAACAAAAAGAAATGCCCCTCGGAATTTTATTCCACGGGGGCATGATGTTGACTGTTATGCTCGTTTTCTTTTTTATCCCAACTTAATTACTTGGCCAATTCTTCATCAATAATTTCTATGAATTGGGCAGTTGGCAGCGCACCACTGACTAATTTACCGTTAATAAAAAAAGTCGGTGTAGATTTGACCCCTGCCTTCTCTCCATCATCTAAAGACTGCTCAATACTTTTTAGTTGACGATCAGAGGACAAACACTCTTCCAATTTTGGGAAATTAACACCAGCAATTTTGGATAATTTTCTTAGATTTTGCTCACTCAAATCGTTTTGATTTTCAAAAAAAGAATAATAAAGCTTCCAAAAAAGATCACCAGACTGCTCATTGGCGCAAAGGACGTATTCCGAAGCAAGCTTGGCATCCGAATGAAAAGGCAGAGGAAATGTTTTAAAAACCACTCGCAATTTATTTTTATACTTCTTTTTCAATTCATTTATAGTAAGTGCTGCCTTTGAACAATGAGGGCACTGAAAATCAGAAAATTCCACCAAAGTAACTTTTGCATTTCCCGGCCCATAGAAAACGCCATTTTCAATATTTACTGCAAAGACAGGACGCTCTGGCCTATCAAAGTAAATCTCCAAAGATTTACCCTTTGTCTTGTCCCCCATCCATTCTTCAACGGCCTTCAACTTAATATCCTCTGCCAAAAATGCCTTAATTCTTTCCCTCAGCTGAGGAGTATCTTGCTCTCGCGGTATATTCTTCTCCTTAACAAATTTATCTATATCCTCATTAGTTGGCATTTTCCCTTTGCTGATAACTTTCTCTAAAAACTCATCATTACTCAAATTACCTTTGGACGGATCCTCCATCATTAATTTCTCCAAAAGCATGGCACGTAATTTATTTTTCTTAATTTCATAAACACGCATCTGGGCATCGTAAATATCACTCTCAATTCCCTTTACTAACTCCTCCTCCGTAACTTCTTTATCTCCTAACTTGGCCACAATTCCTTGGCTAGGAGCTGGTTTAAAAATAAAGTTTGGAGCGGAAGTCGCATTCTTGGGCGTACATGAAACAACCACAACCGAAATTAAAGAAAGTATGATCAACGACAATGAGAGCATAATTTTTTTCATAATAAATCCCTTGAAAAAGTAGAATCTTGATTTTCTATTTTACTGCATTTTTCTTCAATTCGACAAATTTTTTAACTAGACAATTTAGTATTGATCGTTAATAAATATTATATACAATTTTTTGTGCGGGCGTAGTTCAGTGGGAGAACGCTTCGTTGACATCGAAGAGGCCGCTGGTTCAATCCCAGCCGTCCGTACCAGGCCATACGATAGACGAACCACCGGACAGACCAATGACGGCCGGTTCGACAAACGGAAATAGAAAGCCACCGGGAGAAGACCCCGGTGGCTTTTTTGTTTTAGGCTCAAATCCCAGCTCTTTTGAATTCTCGGCCAATGAATAGTGAACCTGTAGACCACGCACCGTTAGCCAAAGTTGACTAAAAATCTGACGAAGCAGCCCTTTTTTCAAGACCGGCGTAGCCTTTTTCCATCCTCGCTTAAACTCCAAAACCCTTTCCTCAATTACCTTTCTTGCTACTTTGGTGTCCACGAAAGTGTGACCATTCTGACTCAATTCTTCCAAATTCCGTTCCAATTCCATCTTTTTTGTTGCCAGTGTTTGCAATCTCTCTTTCACCAAATTGCCCCCAGCACATCCGTCTTCGAAGCTAGCTGAGAGTTTGAAGACTGAATCAATCTCTGAAGCAATTTTTGAAATTGCTTTTTCCAATTGTTCAATTTTTGTCTTAAAAAACAATCTACTGGTACCAACGGATTTTTTTATATTATCTTCAACATTATCCATGTAACCAGCACCCAATATAACTTGATCCAAATGTTTTACAATCGCCTCCTCAATTTCATCAGCAGAAAAGCGTTTTATTGGACATTCAATTTTTTCACCCGCCGTGAACTTGTGCCCGTAGTAGCGATGAACTTGGTTTCTCCCGTGCGCTGATTGACCAAACAAAGCACGATTACAATGACCACAACGTAGAAATCCTGAAACGAAAAAAATTCTTTTTTCTGCATTATCAAATCTTCGCCACTCCAACTTCCGTGCTTGTTCAATTAACTTTTGTACCTGATCAAAAATCTCCTTATCAACAATAGCTGGCCAAGATGCTTTTACAATTTGATATTGCTGCCACGCCTTCAAAGTACCTGGGTCTTCGTCCTTATTGCCTTTATTTACTTCTCTCATCCCAGCATATGCATAATTTTGGAGCAAACACTGCACAGATGGCACTGTCCAACGACCATCAGCAACATGACGAGTGTTTGGTCTACCGTTAGCCTTTCGTATCATTTTTTCATCAGTCAATCGCTTTGCCGTTTTGGATAAACTTCCTTCCTCCAAGTACAAAGAAAAAATATATCTAATCAATTTTGCCTCATCTTCGTTGATAATAAGACGGCCAGGATTAGAAGGGTCCCTATCAAGTCCAAGGATTGGATTCCCACCGTTTGCCAACCCTCTTAATGATCTTGAGTGGAAATTCATCGAGACCCTTTCTGACGTTTGCTTACGCTCAAATTGTGCCAAATTTATCATATTAAAGATCATCATTTCACCGGCCGGAGTACTGGTATCGAACTGTTCTTTGACCGAAAGAAATTTTGCTTTGTACTTCTCTAGCTCTTTTAAAAGGATACAAAAGTCAGAGATACTGCGCGAAAGCCTCGAAAGATCGGTAATTAATATTAAGCTAATTTTGCCATTGCGAAGATCTTTCAACATCCGCTGATATGCGGGGCGATTGGTGTTCTTTGCAGAATAGCCGTCATCAATATAAGTTTCGACAACCTTTCCCCAATTTTTCTCTTGTAGATTTTTTACCTCGACAAAGGAGCGCAATCGATGTTGCTGACTTTCAAGCGATCCTTCTGCAATCTGTGCCTGCTCCTCAGTACTTACTCTGTTGTTATGTGAAATTTCACATAACGGACGTTATGCTGAGTAACATATTATGTTAAGAATATTACATTTTGCTCTGAAAACATGTCGACATTATCATATGTTCTTAACATTATTTAAATTGCTTCGAGCCACTTAATAATATCTGGTTCCTGTTTT